>OCTW011613522.1_pt1 | contig 13932 bp, 10 predicted proteins | sample 1539671 | NCBI WGS metagenome assembly OCTW01 (sample SAMN02144230, study PRJEB22623) | gut metagenome | biome: sheep rumen | host: Ovis aries | place: New Zealand | reverse complement strand
CATTGTCCTAATCTTTTTTCTGTTCGTGATTGCTGCATGCCTGACTCCCATCTATCTCCAATCGGACTCTTCATCCGCCTAGCTTTCAATGCTCCGCCCACCGACCTTTTCGGTCGGATTCCACTCTGCTATATCCCTCACGCTTGCCGTCAGCCAATCCGTACTGTCCAGCTCGCTGTGAGTTCCCTTCGGTACTACAGGCAGGTCATGACATCCATTTTTGAGTCGTCCACACGAGCCTTTGAACACTCCCCGGTCCGATGCTGAACCGTGTGGAAATCTACATATCCCTGTCCGGCCTCTTATTGCCTGAAACCATCGATGGTTCCTTAATGTGTCTGTTCTTGCCTGAAACTATCGAAAGCACATAGCACAGACTGACGGACGATTATGTATTTGCTACATTACCCTGCCCTCTTCTTAAAGCATTCCACCGAAGGCACACATACTCATAAGCTCCGGGATGAGGGAAGATTTTTGTCTAATCTGCCCAATGTTCGTCCCGTTTTTCCCATTTTTCTGTGCGATTTGCCTCGTTTTCATAGTCCAGAGCAGTCACCTGCCCGGCCGCGACGCCCTCGGTGCTTTCAGGCAAGAAGAGGATTCGTAACATCACTTATTATCCCCCATCGCCGTCGTCTGCCCCTCAGCAACCCCCTCTGTACTCTCCGGGAGGAAGAGAATCTTCACCGTAGCAAAAATGATCTTCAAGTCCTCGGCTATACTGGGGTGAGCGATGTACATGAGATCCATGAGGAGCTTGTCCTTGGGTGTGGTATTATATTTTCCATAGACCTGCGCATAACCGGTGAGGCCGGCCTTGGCCTGGAGCCGCAGGGCGAACTCGGGGAGTTCCTCTTCGTACTGGGCGGCGATCTCGGGGCGCTCAGGGCGGGGGCCGACGACGCTCATCTCCCCCTTGAAGATGTTGATGAGCTGGGGGAGTTCGTCGATGCGGACTGCGCGAATGAAGTGGCCGATTGGAGTGATGCGGTCATCGTTTTCGCCGGTCGAGAGACGGGCGACACCGTCCTTTTCCGCATCCATGCGCATGCTGCGGAATTTGAGGACATCAAATTCTCTGCCGTCCTTGGTCAGGCGCTTCTGGCGGTAGAAGGCGGTTCCGCCGTCGCGGCGGATCAGAAGGGCGATGACGATCATGAGGGGCGAGAGAATGATCAGGGCAATCCCGGAGCTGACGATGTCAAAGAGACGCTTGATAATCAGATATTCCGGGGTCGGGTTATAGCGTTCCAGCATCAGCATGGGCAGGTGGAACATATGCATAGAGTGGGCACTCTCCATGAGTAGGTCACCGACACGGGGGATCACATAGACGCGGATGCGGCGCGCGATGCACTGTTTGATGATCTGGTTCCTCTCATGGCTGTGGATGCCGCAGAGAAAGACGGCGCCGGCCTGGGAGAGGTAGGCATCGGGGTCTTTGAAGACGTCCCAGACATTGGGCGTATCGATCACGTTGAAGCGCTTGTCCAGTCCATAGGATTCAACCAGTTCCTCCAGACCTTTGCGCATGTCCCAGATAATCAGAGTCGGAACCGGCTCATATCTGGAGAAATACAGGCCATGTGCGGTCCTGCACCAGATGACGGACATAATTCCACCTGCGATCATGGAGGCCAACAGAGGAAGAGGGTTGGGCAAATGCCTGATCAGGAGCCAGGTGACTACATAGAGGATCACACTGGAAAAGGTGATTGCCAGACACTGGCTGTAGACCAGTTCGGAGATTCTGTGAAGTGTAATTGTAAAGGCCGAATAGATCTTCCCGAAAACGACGTAGAGTATGAAATACAAACCAATAACCGCAAAGTCCCCTCTCCGGAAGAAAGGGCGATGATAAAGCCTGCCGGCATAGTAACAGTACCAGCACACTGCGAACGGGATCGTGATCATGAGCGCGTTGAACGCCTTGACGGTGCGAAGCCAGGCCCTGTGGCGTGTATTTTCACCGAATTCACTATATTTTTTATTGATCTGATTTGTCCGATCTTTACCGGGTATGGCATCCATATACATAATCCTTCCGTATTTTCTGCCTTGTGTGTGATTCCGTCTTTTTTAGTTGCCAAAAGCCAGGGATACGCGCCAAGCGCATATCCCTGGCTTTTGCGACATGTCGTTTGGTCCAGGTTTTCGACGGTATCTCCTTATAAACATCCATTGCAAGCTCGAAGCTGGATCCTGTTATCCTGTTATACCGTCCGCCTGTTCTTTCATCCGTTTAGAAGTTTTTCTTCCTGTTGTAGGCAACAACAGATGTGCCTGCGAAGACGCCTGCAGCCATGAGCCACAGCATCCAGCTGTCATCCATGCCCGTCTTGGGGGACTTGGAACTGCTGGAGGAGCTGGAGCTGCTCTTCTTGGAGGAGCTGCTGCTAGAGGAACTGCTCTTCTTGGAGCTGCTGGACTCGTCGTCATCGTCTGTAACGGATGCATCCTTAGGCTCACCGACCAGAACGAACGGAGATGCGGAGCTAAAGGTTGCGCTGGTGCCAGCCTTGAACTCAGCAACTGCGCCATCCTTGAAGTGGAAGATGGTCAGATTTGTGTACGCGGAGAAGTCGCCCGCGAAGGAAACAGTGAGCTGCTTCCCATCCCAGGAGTATCCCGAACCCGCTTTGGGGGAAGGGTTCGTTACGATGTTCGAAGGAACATCAATCCTTCCGAGTTCCTCTGCTGTATCGGGATTGAGCCCTGCCGCCGCGAGATCGGCATCGGGTACACTGGTGCTGTTGGCCATAGCACAGACGGTCATGCCAAGTGTCAGGCAAATCACCATCGCCACAGCCAGTAACCTTTTCGTCATCAGTTTCATGTTTTTTCTCCTTTCTGTAGATTTACCGCCGGACCATTCCGGCCGGTATAAAATGTATACAGATAACGGTGTCTTCGCACCGATTATCCCTGCTCAAAGATCATTCCCCCGTCTCCGGGTCAGTCAGCAGGCACTGGACCAGATAGCGCTGGTCGTCATAGGCGTTGCAGGTCGAGAGCGTCAGGATCCGGCTGTCCCGGGACAGCTGTACATTTTGATCGACGAAACCGCTCATGGATCGCTGGGCCAGGATGTCCTGCAGGAACCGATAATAGACGTCCGGGTCCCGGAAGCAATCATTGTTGAGCAGCAGGTGGTCGTCATTGGTATTGTAGGCGGCAAAGATCCTGTAGTGCAGGATCCTGTCGGGCAGGTAGATCTGCACTTCCCTGTTTTTGTCGAAGAAGGCCCGGTCCTCGTAGAAGTGGAGGTTCTGGAACATGGTTCCATTGGCCATATCGTGTCCGTAGAGGACTGTCACAGGGTCTGAGAAATCCCGCTTGTTGTAGTTTTCCGAGTAGATGGCCCCGGCGGCTTCCTCGACCTTGTCGGCGCGGTGATTGAGGTAGAAGCTCTGGTCTCCCTCCACTACCTGGCAGACAGGATAGTCGATCTGCGTGCCGGGAATACGGATCCAGGCGTAGGCGTCCGGACATTCCTTCTGTATTGTCTCAAAGTCAACGGGGATCTCTTCCGAGGAGACCACTTTGCCCGGAGCTGTAGCCGATGAATTGGCTTCCTTGTCCTTGTCAGCCCCTTCATCCGCGGTGGCAGTATTTTCTCCGGCCTGTCCGTCTGCCAGACCGGCAGAAGAGGCCGCGTCCCGCTGGATGTCCACATAGGCCTGACCGCTGGTCTGTAGTTTGTACCAGCGGACGCCTCCCACGGTGGCGCAGATCACAGCGAGAACAGCAAAAACTGCTGCCGCGATTCGGTTTTTCTTATTTTTCATAATAATCAAACATAGCCTTGCCTGAAGGTGCTTCTCATTGAAACCCCTCTTCATTTAAGGCACTTCCTTATAGAAGAGCTGGATGATCAGCTTGTAGAGCTCCGCATCATCCACGCGGAATACGTCGTAATATCCCTCGTGCGTCTCGGTGCCGGGAATGGTCTGTACGCCACCCTGCCGCTCGGAGACAGCCAGCTTGGCGAAGTCATCCGTGGCCATGGTGGTGACCATCTCGGGTTTCATGGTCTCGTAGAGAGTGGTCACGGTCGAGGCGTCGCGTCTCTGCTCCTGTGCGAGCTTGGTTGCAAAGGCATTGACAAAGACCTTCTGGCGGTTCCTGCGGACCTCTGTCGTCAGGATCTGACTCGTATCGCGGCTGCGGATAAAGATCTCTGTGTTGGAGGAATCCAGGAGGACGGTGCTGCCCTTTTTGAATGCGGGATCCTTCTCCTCCAGGGAGTCGTCCGGCACGACGACCTCCACGCCGCCGACCAGGTCCGAGATCTCGGGAATACTCGAAGTGTTGATGGCGGCATAACCGCTGATCGGGATGCCGTTCATGAGCCTGGAGACCGCCTCTACGGTGAGTTTACAGCTCTCATGGCGGCCGTCACCATAGGCGTATTGAATGGTCAGGAAATCCTGGGACATGCCGATGGAATCACCGCCGGGTGTGAAGAGGGCAATCTGAGCCATTGTCTCTCTGGGGATGCCCAGGGTCACCGAGGTCTCCTCCGCGCGGTCGTAGCTGACCAGCATGAGCCAGTCACTCTGGCCGGCACTGCCGGGTTTCTTCTCTTCCCGGATGGAGCCGCTGGTATCCACGCCCATGAGAAGGTAATTGGTCAGGTGGTCGTTGTAGGCATAGGTCTTCCCGTCGTAAACGATGGTGTTCTGTGCGTTCCGCGCAGGATCCGTCGAGACTGCCTCTTCCCTTGTATAGTCCGTCGACAGTTCTCCGCGGCCGGTCTGGTCACTGGCGAGTCTGCCGGTCGACAGGTAGAGGATGGCGGCGACAAGGGCTAGGACGACCAGAAGGGTGATCACGGCCATGCGGATCTGCTGCTGGCGTCTGCGGTTGGGTTTACGTTCCATAGCGGATCCTCCGGCGTTTATTCGCCGTACTTGTCATATTCTCCGTATTTTCCGTACCTGCCGTATTTGCCATACTTGCCGTATTTGGCACCGTAATAGCCCGATCCACTGCCGCGGCTGACACGGTTGAGAACCGCGCCCAGAATCCGGCAGCCGGATTTCTCGATCTGGTCTTTGACGCGCAGGGCTGCCTGACGGCTGGCCGCGCCGCTCTCGAGCACGAGGACCGCCCCCTGACAAAACTGGCCGACAAGGGCGGCGTCGATAACCTGGCCCAAGGGCGGGGTGTCGACGAAGATGTAATCGTAGCGCTGGGATTCCTTCTCCAGCAGGGTCTTGAACTGCTCGTCGCCCAGCATCTCGGCGGGATTGGGGGCATAGTGACCGGTCATGATCACATCGAGTCCCTCCGTATCGGTGGGATAGATGATCTGGTCGACGCGGTCAACCTGGCCGCTCAGGAAATCCGAAAGGCCGACATGTTCGCCGGTGATGCTGTATCTCTCGACGAAGACGGATTTGCGGATATCGGCGTCCACATAGAGAACCTTCTTTCCCGCGTTGGCCATTTCCTTGGCCAGGTGGACACTGACTTCACTCTTACCCTCACCGCTGAACACGCTGGTGAGCATGATGATCTTGTTTCTCTTGCCGGAGAACTGGATGTTGGCGCGGAGCTTTTTAATGGCCTCGCGAAAAAAGAAATCTCCCTCGTTCTGCTCTACTAGAGTCAGTTTTTCATTCATATGGTTTCCTCGGTTGATCTATATCCACGTTGACAGGCTGCTGTCAGCTGGCATTCTGTTTGTTCTTATTGCTGTGTTTCTTTTTACGGGAGCGTTTTTTTCTGCCGGTATCCTTGCCATCTCCTTTTTTCTCCGGGATGACGGCCAGAACAGGAATCTCCAGATAGCGCTCAATGTCGTCCTCTGTCTGGACGGAGTCATTGAGGATGACACCCATGCAGATCAGGAAGCAGGCGGCCAGAACGCCCAGCATGCCTCCGATGGCAACATTGCGGATCAGGCTGGGAGAGGACGGATTCATCGGCGACTCGCCCTCCTCAATGATCTTGGGAGCGGTGACCTCCATCTTGTCCGCGATGTATTCGGAGCTGATCTGGGCCAGGGTATCGACGACTAGCTTGGCCAGGTCGGGGTCGGGCTGTTCGACAGAGATGATCAGCATGCGGCTGTCATTGGGTGTCTCGATGCTGATCTTATTGCGCAGGGCCTTGTAGCTCATGTCCAGGCCGACTTCCTCGATGGTCTGCTGGAGGACGGGGCGGCTGGTGATGAGGATGCCGTAGTCCTCGGTCAGCTTGGATCCGAGCTGGAGGTCCGCCAGGGAGGCGAGAGTCGTCTCCTTGGTGATGACCAGCATGGTGGACGAGGATGTGTACTGGGGTGTAATCAGGATCCTGGTGACTGCGAAGGCGATGTCCGCCGCGAGGAAGCCGGCCAGGAGGACCAGCCAGATGCGGTGCCAGATGGCGTCCCAGAGCTCGAGAAGGTCGATCTCGTCCGTATTATAGCCCGGGGTATTGGTATTGGCGGGTTTCGCGGGGGCTTTCTGCACCTGTGTGATCTGTGTCGATGACTCCATATTTTCTATGTTCTCCTGTGTGATTTTCTATGTCATACCTACCTGCCGGCAGGTGCGGGATGTTATTACCGGGACTGTGGCTGAGCTTGCCCGCGGAAGTCTGCCAGCATGGGCCGGGGCCTGCAGCTCTCGCTTTTTAAAAGCTCTGTCTGAGCTGTCTGCGGATTCCTTCTCCAAACAGCCTGCGAAAGTATTCGTCGTCAAAGTTCCTGCGGAACCATTTGATCTGTTTTTCCGAGAGGGGCGGCCGGCTGTCCAGGTTGTGCATGTCAGAGGCAACGAAGTCGATCACGCGCTCGCGATACTGTCTGGTCACCCACCGGGTCATGTTACTGAACAGTCCGCCCTCAATCTCCTGGGCGTTGGACTGGATCAGGATGCCGCGGGACAGAATGTCCTGGAAGTGGTCGCTCTTGCGCAGGCACTGGTAGCGCTCCGCGTGGGCCAGGATGGGCTGGTAGCCGCTCCTGCGAATCCGGGTGATACCCGCACTCAGCTCGGACCAGGGGACCCGCTCGGAGAATTCCACGAGGACGGTCCTGCTGTCAGCCATAGTCAGGGCGCGGCCGTTTTTGAGGTCCTCGACGATATCATCGTAGTAGTAGAGCTCCGCACCGGGCAGGATGGCCATTTCGATTCCCAGCTCGCGCCTGCAGCGCTCCATTGCCTCCAGGCAGAGCCCGCGGATGGATTCCGCCGGGGTCGGTTCCCGCCAGGGCAGGTAATGGGGGGTAGCGATCACAGTCCGCACACCAATCTCCCAGGACGCCTGCAACATCTGCATGGCAATGTCCCAGTTGCGGGCGCCGTCATCGATGCCCGGAAGGCAGTGCGTATGTATGTCCCATATTCCTTCCCGCATTTCCTCAGACATTCCACGCTTCCCTTCTGTGCCGCATTCCGCTGCGTCTTTATAAGCGTCATTGCAAGAGATCAGGCCCGACACCGGATAAAACGCACAAAAACAGCTGTTGAAACATCGTTCACAGCTGTTTTGGTGGATAGTTCTCTGCCTGCAAGCACATACGCCATGCTCGTTCCGAAAGATTATAACATATTTCTGTAGATCCGTCCTTGTATGATGCCGTTTCCGGTCTGACAGGGTAAAATAAAACGCAAATCCCGGGTATCAAACCGGAAACTCTTGCTATAAAGGGCCTGTTTCCGGGGAAAAGGTCATCTTTATATACAGACTGATTACAGAGATGTTGATCCGCCATGCAACCCTGTGTACGATGATGTCGTGTCTTTTTTGCATCTGATTGTGATTTATAATATCACACCATCTCGGGGCTTCCAACTGACGGGGGTGGTAAAAATGTATTTTTTCAGGCACAATTTCGTATAAGTATGCAGGGCGGCCTGCCCCGGGGCGGAGGTTTCCGAGAGCCAGGGGGACGGACCGGAGCCAGGGGGAAGAGCCAGGGGGACGGTTCTATGGCTCCAGACCGGGCAAGCCGGAGAACCGTCCCCGTGGTTTCGAGCCGGAAAACCGTCCCCGTGGTTTCCCTTACTGCTTTCCGCTGCGTCTGCGGTAGTCTTCGCGGATCTCCTCCATGGGCTCGCCGGCGTCGAAGTAGGCGTTCATCTCGGCGGCGCTGGCGGCCCGGCGGGCGCCGGTGATGGCCTTGGAGATGGCGCTGAAGTTCTTCTTCGTTCCCTCGCTGTCGTGGACGTAGTTGGCGGCGCGGCTGGCGGGGATGCCGAAGCGGGAGGCCTCGCGGATGGCGTCTATGTTGGCGCCCAGGAACATGAACTCCCAGCGGTATCTCTCCTGCTGGCGCTCGATCATGTGGCGGACCTTGTCGAAGCTGTAGCGGCGGCTGGCGTTCTCCATGCCATCAGTGATGATGACGAAAACAGTCTTCTCCGGGACATCCTCCTCGCGGGCGTATTTGTGAATGTTGCCGATGTGGTGGATGGCGCCGCCGATGGCGTCGAGCAGGGCGGTACAGCCGCGGACGTAGTATTGGTCATCCGTCATGGTCTCGACCTTGTCGATCTTCACGCGGTCGTAGAGGACTTCCGTCCTGTCATCGAAGAGCAGGACAGAGGTCAGGACCTCACCCTCCTCGTTTTCCTTTTTCTGTCTGTCGATCATGCCGTTGAAGCCGCCGATGGTGTCGGCCTCCAGGCCGCTCATGGAACCGCTGCGGTCCAGGATCAGTACAAGCTCAGTCAGATTCTTTCTCATGGTAATACCTCCTCGTTCTGCGTATCGAATGTGTATCGTCAGGTCTGTGTGAAGTCTTTTCTTAACTTCTGAGACAAGGATAGCAGAGGGGAGGAGGCAGGTGGTCGCTTGGGAAGCGACATCTCAGTATCCCGCCAGGGTCTTCTGGCCGTAGTCGAACAGGAGGGCGTCGACCTTCATGGGGTCGTAGATGCCGTTTTCAACGCAGTAGCGTATGATGAGGTCGGATTTGCTGCCGGGGGAGAGGGCGATGCCTGCCCGGCGGAGGAGATCCGTCATCTCGTCCAGGTTGAGCTCGAGGGCCAGGGCTAGGGCAATGGCGGTCTGGCGTTTGGGGGTATAATCCGGGTTGCAGCGGATCTTGGAGAAGAGCTTGCGGTCGATGTTGGCGCGTTTGTAGACCTGTGCGTCCTTGAGGCCGCGCTCGTCGATGAGGCGGAGAAGGCGTTCCTGGAAGCTCTCGCCGACCCGGGACATGACGTCCTGGAGACTGCGGGCGGGTGCGGCAGACTTCGAAGGTTCCGCTACCCTTGCGTCTGGTTTGCGCATGCCGGCTGCCTTCGAAGGCTCCGCCATTATCTCCGCCGGCGCCGGGGCTCCCTGAGCAGTCTCCCTGCCAGCCTCCGGATAATGCGGGGCTTGTTCATAAACTGCTTCTTCCGCATCCTGTACGGGTGCTTCATCCCGCCGGGCTGATTGATCTTTCTCTCTGTATTGTTCTTTCTCTATGTATTGACGATTCTCTTCGTATCGATATTCCTCCGCATGCCGGATTTCGACGTAGTTTTCGTCGATGTACTGGCCGACATCCGCCACGAGATCGGAGGAGATTTCAAAGGCCTTGCGGTCAAAGACGACGAGGGTGATGTCCATGCCGGCATCTTCATCGTCCGTTTCTTCATCCCGCAGGAAGGCGGAGAATTCCGCCAGGGCGATCTCGAGGGCCTTGTCTTTTGGGAAACCGTAGACGCCGGTCGAGATCAGAGGAAAGGCGATGCTGCGGCAGCCGAGATGGTGGGCGATGAGGAGGGATTTGCGGTAGCAGGAAGCGAGGAGTTCGAATTCACCGTTGTTCCCGCCCATCCAGGCAGGGCCGACCGTATGGATGATAAACTTCGCGGGCAGTCGGAAAGCTTTTGTGACCGCCGCTTCACCGGGCTCAATATAGCCAATCTTTTTGCGTTCCGCGAGGAGCCTGCGGGCGCCGGCCGCGTGATAGATGGCGCTGTCTGTCCCACCCGCGAAGATAGGCTCCGGATTGGCCGTGTTGACGATGGCGTCGGCGCGGACTTTTGTAATGTCGTTTCTGATAATACGGAATGACATGTGTGTGCTCCTCTATGCGGGTTTTCTCCGGTGCTTTCCCGCTGCTAACCGCTTCTATACCTAACCTTTTCTCTCTATTTTTTTCCGGTGCTTCTCCGGTTTCCCTGCGATATTCTCGATATTCTACACAGTCCCTTCATACAGAATCTTATCGCCGATCTGCATGCGTTTCACGCCGGGCTGTTTGTTTTTATTGAAGTTGAAGCTGAGCATGTAGCCGGTTGTCAGGCCGAAGAAATCCAGATATTCGCTGATCTGTTTCTCGCCGTCCGCATTGTAGCGGTCTCCGTGCCAGATTTTCAGTTCAATGATATATCGCCGTCCGCGATAGTGGATGACGACATCCATTCGTTTTCTGTTTCTGGTCTGTTCTTCGATACTGTAGGTTCCGGTACCGTTGATGATCGGAGAAAGGTAGGTCAGGAATTTTTCTCTGCCCTCTTCTTCCAGGAACCGCCTCTCGGCTTCCGGGTCATTGAGATTCCGGATATATTTCTGCGTCTCTATGAAGCGTTCCATGATGAGCGGAACGTTCAGTTTTCCATCTTTGATAAAAGCCGGCTGTCCATCCAGGGCATCGGCTCGCATCTCCGCAGAGAACCTGCTCTCACCTACATAGTATCTGTAGAGGCGCATCTCAAATATGCGGTTTGCAACCGAAACGGTATTATTACGATTGACGATGAAACCGTACATCAAGAGGTCCTGCTGGGCTCTGTTGTCCGGGAGATATTCGATGGATTCGCCTCGCAGGAGGATATTTCTCAGCTGCTGATTCAGCTGTTCGTGTTCCCGGAGCTTTCCCATCAGGGAGTCAAACAATGTATTTTTTTCCGTGATGATCAGTTTGACGGCTTCGTTCACGCCGTTTTCCGTCCACGCTGCCGCCAGGGAAGGGAACACAGCCGGAACCAGCTTCGTGTCGATCAGCTGACAGATGCGGCTGACCAGGAAGGGGTAGCCGTCTGTGTATGCGCGGATCATGTTTGCGATCTTTGCGGTATCCATTCCTGTGTGATGGTCCGCATCGTATTGGTCGAGCATTCCCCGGATGCCTGTCCCGGAAAGGCTCATATCGACGTCAAAATCCGCCGCGATGTTCCAGGGGCTGTTCTCTTTGTGATAGTCCTCCTGGCGGATCCTGCCTCTGAGATGGCGGATGTCGGTGACGCCTGCCAGAATGACAGACTGAAAGGCAGGTGCATTATCTGTGTCTCGGCTGATGTAACCGTCGCGGAGCTGGGCAAGGAAATCCAGGAAAACCTGATTGTTGGCGGCGCTGTCCACTTCATCGATAATCAGCACCAGCGGGATGGAGGTCTTTTTCATCCATCTTTTCAGGACTCTGAAGAGGTCATCCATCTTGATCCTTTTAATATATGAATCATTGAGCTTTTCCAGGGCGGAAATCGTTTCCTCCGGGACGGAGACATCCTCAAATTCATGCAGGTCAATGATGAGTCGGGCCATGGCCTGCGAGAAAGAGGCTCCGTTCTCAAAGACATCATGGTCGATGCTCTGGAAGTCCAGGCTCAGGACAGTGTAGTCCCCGGCCAGCGCTTTTTTGAGCGCCATCAGTGTTGTTGTCTTTCCGTACTGTCTGGCACGGTTGATCGTAAAATATTTCCCATCATCAACTAACTTTCTGATTTCTTCTACTTTATCGGAAAGATCGACCATGTAGTGTTTAGATGGGATGCACACCCCTGTCGTATTGAATGATTTCATCGCTCTATCCTTTCCGCCAGAGACAATTGGCGGTTTCTGTTGGATACAGGTATTGTTGGCAATGGCTTCTGTGATATCTGTTTTCTGCCGGACACAGGTATTGTTTTCGGCAGCTTCTGTCCAGCTGCCATCAGACAGTTATTTTCTGTCAGTTGAATTATAGCAGGAAACAGCATTGAAAAAAAGCATGGCCCGCGGGCCATGCTTTTTTTGGTTTTTGTACCGTCCGGGACGGTTCTGACCGGTTCTTTTTGAATCAGGGGATCTGTCCCGGGCGGTTCCTTGATGAATCATCTTCATGGAACCGGAGAACCGCCCCCGTGGCTCTTCCGGAGCCGGAGAACCGTCCCCGTGGTTCCTCGGCAGGGACCAGAGAACCGTCCCTGTGGTCCCTCGGGTTGATGATCATTCCTCGATGGTGCAGTACATGAAGTACTTGAATCCCAGAGGGGTGCTGAAGAAGCCCTTGACGCTGGAATCGAGCATGTAGAGGTCGGTGTAGAAGTAGAGCGGGCAGATGGCGCCGGTGCTCATGAGCAGGTCCTCAGCTCTGTGCATCAGCTCATAGCGCTTCTCGTTGTCGGTGCAGCTCTTGATGTCCGCGATGAGGACGTCATAGGTCTCGGCCCATGTGCCGTCTTCAACCTTGGTGTCGTAGCCGAGGTCGGTCAGGTCGAGGCTGTAGGCCTTGACATCCTTGTGGTCACCCTTGCCCAACTGGCAGTCGTTGTTGCCGGAGTTGGTGGTCCACATGTCGAGCATGGAGATGGGATCGTTGTAGTCGCAGAGCCAGCCGTTGCGGGCGATGGAGTAGTCACCGGCCTTTCTGGTGTTGAGGAAGGTGTTCCACTCCTGGTTCTCCAGGTTCATGGTAATGCCGACAGAGGCGAATGCGCTCTGCAGGTACTCGGCGATGGCCTTGTGGGCGTCGCTGGTGTTGTAGAGGTAGGTCAGGGTCGGGAAGCCCTTGATCTGCTGTGTGGACTCGTCGAATTCATAGTATTTCTTGAGGACTTCGATGCAGGCATTGAAGTTGTCCTGCAGGGCCTCGGGGGCGACATTGTAGTAGCCGGTGAAGCCGTCTTCATGGCCTGCGTTGGCGCAGAAGTCGGTCTTGCCGTCAGCGTCGGTCAGGCCGCTTGCCACGAAGGAGGAAGCAGGGGTCTGGCCGCCCTGTGCGATGTCATTGACGATGTGGTTGCGGTCAAAGAGCAGGGAGAGGGCGTTGCGGATCTCAGCGCGGGCCTCCTCGGCTTCCTTGCCCTCCAGACCGGAATCCTTGGGCAGAATGTCTTCGTTGACATTCCAGCCGACATAGTAGGTGCCGAGCTGGCCGGTCACGACGAACTCATCGGGGTACTCTTCCTTGAGGGAGGCGATCTCGTTGGTCGGCGCGTCGTCGATCATCTTCCAGTCGCCGTTCTCAAAGTTGGTGAGCTGGTTGTTGGCGTCATCAGACAGGTAGAAGTTGATGGCAGGCATGGTGACCTTGTCTGCATCGTGATAGTGCTCGTTCTTTCTGAAGGTGATGACACTGTTGTGCTGCCATGCAGTCATAGTGTAGGGGCCGTTGCTGATATAGGTCTTGGGGTCGGTCGCCCATTTCTCACTGCTGACAACGTCCTCGCGGACAGGCATGTAGGTCGGGAAGGCAAGAAGCTCATCCCAGTAGGGAACTCTCTGCTTGGTCGTGACTTCGAGGGTCTTGTCGTCGACTGCCTTGACCATGAACTGCTCGGGATCGAAGTCTTCCTCGGAATAGCCGACGATCTGGTCGAACATGTAACCGTAGTCGGAAGCGGTTGCGGGATCCGCAGCTCTCTTCCATGCGAACTCGAAATCACCTGCCGTGACAGGCTGGCCGTCGGACCATGTGATACCGTCGCGAAGGGTGTAGGTGTAGGTAACGGTGCCGTCCTCGTTCTCCTCACCTTCGACCAGCTCCTCTGCGCAGTCGGGAGCGATCGCGTAGGAACCGTCATCCTTCTGCTCCCACTTGGCCAGGCCGGAGAAAGCGTGGATGATCAGGGTCGCGCCGTCGACAGCGCTGTTGAGCGCGGGGTCGATGTTGTCGGGCTCGGAGCCGATGCAGACATTGATGCCGTCCGCCGCGACGAGGGACTCATCGACAGCGCCGTCCGCCGCTGCCGCAGCTTCCTCGCCGGTCGCGCCGGCTCCGGCTCCTGCCGCAGC
>OCTW011598754.1_pt1 | contig 13933 bp, 16 predicted proteins | sample 1539671 | NCBI WGS metagenome assembly OCTW01 (sample SAMN02144230, study PRJEB22623) | gut metagenome | biome: sheep rumen | host: Ovis aries | place: New Zealand | reverse complement strand
GAATCTAAAATATTAGATGCAGGTTTTAATTATGCTAAACAAAAGAAAGTATTACCAGTAATAAATGGTGAAAAAGTTACTATAAAACTTAATGAATTTTCTAAGAAAGTTGATTTGCCAGATTCAGAATTAACTATTGATGATGAAAAATGTGATGCGGAAGTAACATATACAAAATATAATAATACATATGTTAAATCTATTAATTTAAAAGGTTGCGGGTATTGTGCTAGTAATAAGCGTTATACTAAAAAAACAGGATCAACATCAAAATATGATCCTAGAAAACATAATGTTAAAGTAGTTACTACATATAATTATTATACAAGAGAAAGTTATTATACTGAATATACAGATTATATGGAAAGTGCGAAAGTAAAAAAGAAAGAATCTAAGAAGTATCATGTTTATTTACCAAAAGATAAAAATGAATTACCAGATACACCAGAAGATGCTCATGTAGTTGCAATTGAACAAGAAGTAATGAAATATTATCGTTATAGAGATAAACAATGGTTATTCTATGAGAAGAATAATCCTAATTATAGTGCTTATTCATCAGAAAAACCAAAAGGATATGCTTATAAGGATGAAGAATCTGTTAAGAATTCTAAATTATCTAAATGGACTTTAAATTATCCTGATGAAAAAGAGTATCGTACTATAGAAGCTACTGTTGCTTATAGATGGTATTATAAAAAGGGAAGAAAGAAAATTTATTATAATAATGGTGCATATACAATAGATCCACCAAGTAAGAAATATAAGAGATATGATAAAACAGCTAATATGTATAGATATTATGATGAACAATGGCGTTGGTATAATGGGCAAGAAAGAGATTATTGTGGATATGATTCAACACCAAGTGAATATTGTACACATAAAGATGAAGATACATTGGATCATACTGAATGGTCAGGATGGGAACCTGATTCATATTTAAATCCTTCAAATGCTTCTTATCGTGAACAACAAGAAGATATATATTCTAGATATCGTATTAAATATGAAATTCATTCTTTCCCAATAATGAAAAATTATGTTGATAAAAAAGAAATTGAGGCAAAGATTGGAAAACCTATTGCTGATATAGTTAGTGATGAACATATAGGATTACAATATGATTATAAGTTCATATATGGTAAATAATAAAGAATCATAAAGAGAAAGAAGATATTTTAAAATATGCTTCTTTCTTTTTTGTAAAGATTAAATATTAATAATTGAAAATGATAGATATATGTGATATTATTATGATAGAAAGTAGGATAGAAGAATGAAAAAAATAGTAAGCAAAAATAAAGGCTTTACACTAATAGAATTATTGGCTGTATTAACAATACTTGCAGTAATAGCGGTGATTACAATTCCTTTATTTACAAATGTAATCGATAATGCAAGACAGAATTCAGCTAAAAATAATATATATGGATATGTAAAAGCAGTAGCTTTATCACTTGAATCAAATACAGCTGATGATGATAGTGATGGAGTATATACAATAAATGGTAAAAATATTGTAAAGGATGCAACATCAATTTTGATAAAATATAAAGGTGATGATGTTGCTGGAGAACTTACAATAGTTGATGAAGAAGTAGAATTTGGTATATTTAAAACTAAAGGTTATGATTTAATATATCGTGATGATGCTGCTTACGTGTTAGGTAAATCTAAATCTACAACTGCATATGCAGATGGTACAGCCGTATATTTTAATCCGGATACTGCAACTAAGTGTACTCAGTCAGAATATAACTCTAATAATGGAAGTGCGACTAATAAGAAATCAGGATGTATGAGATGGTATACATTTGGAGATAAAAACGGTAATACAACTATAAAGATGATCTTAGATCATAATACATCAAATAGTTCAGCATGGGTATCAAAAGCAGATTATATAGCTGCTGGAGGTACAGAAGCAGAATATGGAAGTAGTGGTAATAATACAAAAGGTCCAATTACTGTAACAAAGAAATTAAAAGATGATACTAAAAATTGGAAACAAGAACTATCATCAAGATTAATTACAGCTAATGAAATAGCTGCCATAACAAATAAAACTACTTTTAATTCTTCTACAACTAATGGTGGATATTACTTTAAGGGTAATAGTAATAAGATTTCTGTTGGAACAGGAGCTTATGCATGGCTATATAGTTATTTAAATAAATGTGAAGAGTATGGATGTAACAAACAAGACCAAAGTGCATCATATGGATATGCTACAAGTGATAAGAGAGTTAATGATGAAAAACGTTCTTGGAGTGTAGACCGCTTTGGATGTTTAGATTATCATGATGTAAATTTTGAGATTACTAATGGTATTCGTCCAGTTATAATAACTTCTAAATCAAAACTAGCTTAGAGAACTTGGTTTACAAGTTCTTTTTATATTACAATTTTATATAAAAAACATGACTATTTAGATAGTCATTTAGTATGATTTATAGATAGAATTCATCTATCTTAGATTCATAATTGATATTTCCATTATGATTATTTTCTTCTATCTTTTTTAAGGAGTTAATTATTTCATTATCATAACTACTTGATTTTATGATATCTGATATAGATATGACACCGACTATTTTTTTACCGTCTAATACTAACAGTCTTTTTAATTGCTTGTCTCCCATGATTTTTAAAGCACTTGATAAGTCACTGTGTTCATTTATTGTAAAGATGTGTGAAGTCATTATTTCTTCAATATTTGTATTAAGTTTCATATTATTGTTAATTCCTCTAACTACAATATCACGATCAGTAACTACACCAACAACATGATTTTTATCCGCAATGGGAACAAATCCAACATCGTTATTTTTCATTATATTCGCAATGTCACATATTGAATCAGATATATCTCCTACAACAAGATTTATACTCATAATATCTCCTATTTTCATAATAATCACCAATTATATTATTATCTAAAAATTGTGATTTATGCATATATTTAATAAGGTGATATCATGGCAAAATTTCACTCTAAAAAGAAAATAAGAGTTAAAGGTATTAATATAGTAACTATTATTATAGTGTTTTTATTAATGTCTATCTTTCTGTTATTTAAATATATTAATTCGATGGTTTTACCGTATATGCTTAATATAGGAAGTGTTAAAAGTCGTCAAGTAGCTTTATATATAATAAAACAATCAATAGATAGAAATGTTATTGAAAAGATGAATAAAGATGATTTATATGAGGTTACAAATGATAGTGATAATAATATTAGTTCGGTTGATTTTAATATGGTTACAGTAAATAAAATATTAACTGATATAAATAATAATATAGAAAAAAAGTTTAATTTATTTGAAGAGGGAAAACTTCATATTAAGAATAGTGGTTATATTAGTAATAGTGTATCAGATGGGATTGTTTATAATATACCAATGGGCGTTGTGTTTAATAATCCATTACTTACTAATATTGGACCTAAAATTCCTGTTAGGATGACTATATCAGATTGTATTAGTAGTAATTTATCAAGTAGTGTAACTAATTATGGTATTAATAATGCTGTAATGAAATTAGATATTCATATTGAAGTTAGTATTAAGACTATTTTACCATTTGTATCTAGAAATGATATTGTTAAATCAGATGTACCGTTATCAATAAAGATGATTAAAGGTAATGTTCCTAATTATTATTCTACTGGTATTAAAGAGAATTCACCAATTATAACATCTAATTAGTTATTAACAAGTTGTTTTAAGTGTGTTATAATTAGATAGGAGTGAAAGTATGAAAAAATATAAAATTAATAAGCATGAATATACATTAAAAGAAGATTATAAAAATGGTTTTGATTTAGATGCAGTTACTTCTAAATTCACTGATTATTTTGATAATTATGATTATGTAATTGGTGATTGGTCATATGGTAAATTAAGATTAAAAGGTTTTTGTAATAAAGATAATAAAATATATAAAAAGTATAATGATATTAGTATTAAGGATAAGTATATAAAAGAAAATTGTGCCTATGATTGTCGTTACTTTGTATTAGAAAGAGTAAAAGTAAAAAAATAATTTTACTTTTTTTCTTATGTAAATAGATTATATTTATAAAAAATGTTATAATGATATATGATTGGAGGCTAGATGATGGAATTATATGAATTACAGAGTAATTATAATAGTTTATCTTCTCGCATAGATAATCTTTGGAGGTCACTTTGAACCTAATAAAAAAGAAGCTAGGATAAAAGAACTAGAAAGTATTATGGATGAAGCTGACTTTTGGAAAGATAAGACAAAAAGTGAAAAAGTTATTAGTGAGTTTAATAGTTTAAAAAAAGTGTTATCGGATACATTATTATTAAAAGATAGAATAAATAATAATGTTGAAATAATATCGGATTTAAAAGAAGATGATGATATTGAATTTCATAATTTAGTTGAATCTGAATTAGAAGATATATCTAATACTTTGGATAATTTAGAGGTTGAAGTATTATTAGATGGTGAGTATGATGCTTTAGATGCTGTTTTAGAAATTCATCCTGGTGCAGGTGGTACTGAATCGTGTGATTGGGCAAATATGTTATACAGAATGTACTTAAGATGGTTTGAAAGACATAATTATAAGTATGAAATTATTGATGAACAACCAGGACTTACGGCAGGTATTAAGAGTGTTACAATTATGGTTCATGGTCTTTATGCCTATGGTTATTTAAAAAATGAAAAAGGGGTTCATCGTTTAGTTAGAATTTCACCATTTGATTCAAATAAAAGAAGACACACATCTTTTGCGTCAATTGATATAATGCCAGTACTTGATAATAGTGAAATTGATATTGAAATTAATCCAAGTGATTTGAAGATAGATGTTTATCATAGTAGTGGTGCAGGTGGACAAAGTGTTAATACAACTGATAGTGCAGTAAGGATAACACATTTACCAACTAAAACAGTTGTTACATGTCAAAACGAACGTAGTCAACTTCAAAATAAAGAAAAGGCTATGGAAATTTTAAAGAATAAGTTATATCAAATTGAATTAGAGAAACGTAATGAAGAGTTAAATAAGATCCAGGGTAATAAAGGTGAAATCAATTTTGGATCACAAATAAGGAGTTATATTATGCATCCTTATTCATTAGTAAAAGATCATAGAACTAAGACTGAAACATCTAATGTAGAAAAAGTATTAGATGGTGATATAGATATGTTTATAAATGCAAATTTAAAGAATAGGTGATAGTATGTTATTTAAAAGGAAAAGTGAAGACAGTATTATAAAAAGAGTTTATGAAAGTGATAGACTTATAAGATCAATAGAATTTGTTGTTGGTGTATTTGTTGTAGCAATGGCTTTCAATATATTCTTATTACCATGTTCGATTGTTTATGGTATTGGTGGAGTAGGAGTAATATTTAATCGTGTATATAAGATTAATCCTTCTTTAATTATATTAATTGGATCAATAGTGTTATTAATGTTTAGTTATATACTTCTTGGTAAAGAAAAAACTTCTCATTCAGCTTTAGGATCTATTTTATATCCAACTATGGTATTTTTAACAGCTCCATTAGCTAAATATTTTAATTTAGCTAATGCTGATATATTAGTTTTAACTTTATTTGGTTCATTATTACAAGGATTTGGTGCTGGATTAATATTTAAATCAGGATTTACAACAGGTGGTACAGATATATTAAATCAAATAGTTGCTAAATATATGAAGATGTCAATTGGTAATGCAATGTTTATAACTGATGGATTAATAATTTTATTTGCAGGTTTTATATTTGGGCTTCAAAAGATGATGTATTCTTTAATTGCATTATATATTATTAGTATTATGACAGATAAAGTAATACTTGGTATATCACAATCAAAGGCATTTTACATTATCACATCACATGAAACAGCTGTTAAAAAGTTTTTGGGTCAGTATTTAAATCATGGTGTTACAGTATTAGATGCTAGAGGTGGATTTACTGGAGATAACAAAAAAGTTTTGATGTGTATTATACCTACAAGAGAGTATTTTATTGTAAAAGAAGCAATTTATAATATTGATAAAAATGCATTCTTTGTTGTTACTGATGCTTATGAAGTATCAGGAGGTAAATAGAAAGAATAAGAGGTGAATATATATGGATTTAATTCGTATGCGTAAAGTAAAAAAGACATATAAAAATGGTGTTACTGCTATATATGACTTAGATTTAAAAATTAAAAAGGGACAATTCGTATTTGTAATAGGTTCAACGGGTTGTGGTAAATCAACATTAATAAAGATGTTATATCGTGAAGAAAAACCAACTAGTGGAAATATTGTAGTTGGTGGACTTAATGTTGCTAAACTTAGAAATAGTAAAGTTTATAAATTAAGAAGAAAAATTGGAGTTGTATTCCAAGACTTTAAATTATTAAATAAAAATACAGTTTATGAGAATGTAGCATTTGCTTTAGAAGTTATTGGAGAACCTAAGAATGTTATTCATGAAAAAGTAATTAAGTCATTAGAACTTGTTGGTTTAAAACATAAAGCAAATAACTATCCAACTCATTTATCAGGAGGAGAACAACAAAGAGTAGCAATTGCTAGAGCTATTGTAAATTCTCCAAAGTTATTAATATGTGACGAACCTACAGGAAATTTGGATCCAGAAACAAGTATGGAAATTATGAAAGTTTTACTTGAAATTAATAAAATGGGAACTACTATAATTATGGTTACACATGATACTGAAATAGTTAATAAATTGAAAAAGAGAGTTATTCTACTTGATTCAGGTAGAATAGTAAAAGATTTTGAGGAAGGAACATATAATCATGAAAGCATTAAGAATTTTAAGTAGAAATATAAGAGATTCATTTAAAGGAGTATTTAGAAATTTCTCTCTTTCATTAGCATCAATTTCATGTATAACAATAACACTAGTAGTAGTCGCACTTTCAATTGTTTTAAGTATAAATGTTAATAATTTTACAACTCTTGTTGAAAAAGATGTAACTATAGTCGCTTTTTTAAGATCTGATATTAAAGAAGAAGAAGCAATAGAAATAGAAGAAAAATTAAAATCATTAGATAATTTAGAAAAGTATACTTATCATTCAAAACAAGAAGTAACTGATGAGATGAAAGAATCTTCTGAAACTTTTAAATCAGTAATGGATAGTTGGTCTGAAAGTGAGAATCCACTTCAACCTACATTTGAAGTTAAAGTAAATGATATTGAAGGTATTGGTGAAGTTGCCAAAAGTATTAAGAATATAGATGGAGTAGAAACAGTTAAATATGGTGAAGGTATGATTGAACAATTAATTACTGTGTTTAATACTGTAAGAAAAATAGGTTATGGGGTTGTTGCAGCTTTAATATTAGTAACTGCATTCTTAATTACTAATACAATAAAAATAACAATATTCTCAAGAAAAAGAGAAATTGAGATTATGCGTTTAGTAGGAGCTTCTAACTTAAATATAAAAATACCATTTATATTAGAAGGTTTATTATTAGGTGTTTTAGGATCAATTATTCCAATTGGAGTAACAATTTATGGATATAATTATTTATATGAACACTTTAATGGACAATTATTCTCACCATTTATTAAATTAGTAAAACCTAATCCATTCTCACTACAAGTATCAGGATTACTTGTTATAATTGGTATGTTAGTAGGTATGTTTGGATCATGGCGAGCAGTAAGAAAATATCTAAAAATATAATTATAAGTTAATGTTTAATACATTAACTTTTTTTAATATTTTAAAAATAGATGAATATAATTAATTGGTGATGTGATGAAATATAAAATAGGGGATTTAGTAACTAGATATTCTCATGGTAATGATTTGGTTTTCAGTATTCTAAGTATTAAAGATAATATATGTTATTTAAAGGGAATCAATGTAAGATTAATTGCTGATGCGGATATCGATGATTTAAAAGCTTGTGATAATCCTGATAAAATTGAAAATGAAGATGATTTTTTAGATAGAATTAAACCAAGTTTTGAATTAGAACGTGATGATTATTTTTATGTACCAGGTAAGATTCTTCATATAGATTCTGATGAGGATTATTTAAATAGGTGTTTAAATTATTATCGTGATGCTCATCTAGAGGTAGTTGGTATAAATAAGAGTGAGCCTGATATTGTTAATGATATTAGAGATTTATTAGAGGAGTATAATCCTAATATTATCGTTATAACAGGTCATGATGCTTATTATAAGGATCATATGTATAAGAATAGTACTAACTTTATTGAGGCTGTAAAAGAGGCAAGAAAATATGAAAAAGATCATGAAAAATTAGTTATTATCGCAGGAGCTTGTCAATCTAATTATGAAGAATTAATTAAAGCAGGCGCTAATTTTGCATCTAGTCCAAAACGTATTAATATTCATGCGTTAGATCCTGCAATTATAGCCACAAGTGTAAGTATGTCACCTTCAAGCGTTGATATTGATTTAAAAAAAATATTAAGTCAGACTAAGTATGGTTCTAATGGAATAGGTGGGATTGTTACTAAAGGACTTATGCATGTAGGTTATCCTAGATAGGAGGAATATGACAATATCACAAATTAAACAAGAGTTAAATGATCATATAGGTGAGAAAATAACCTTAAAATATGATTTAGGTAGAAATAAGCATGAAGAGTATAATGTTGTTATAAAGGAATTATATAATAATGTTTTTCTTGTACAGTTAGAAGATAAGGATGAAGTAAAATCATTTTCATATTCAGATATAATAACTAATACATTGAAAGTTCGTTATTAAATTATTGCAAATATTTAAATATTAGTATATAATTAAGTTGTAAACATATCTGAAGGGAGAATATATTTATGAAAATTACATCAGTAAATGTAAAAAAAGATGAACATGGAAATAGTAGAATGGTAGGAAAGGCAACTGTTGTTCTTGATGAATGTTTTATGGTTAGAAATATTCGTATTATCGCTAAAGATGATGGTGGATTTATAATAGCTATGCCAAGTATTAAAGTAGGAGAAGGACAATATAAGGATATGGCTCATCCGCTTAATCAAGAAACAAGAAAAATGTTTGAGGAAGCTATATTAGAAGAATATAATAAAGTAAAAGATAACGAAGAAGAAGCTAGTGAAGAATAATTCACTAGTTTTTTAATACTTTATTTTAATATGCATATTATTATTTAGGAGGACAAATATATGCAAAATGAACATTCAGTCGCATCATTAAATCACAATGTAAGTATAACTGATCGAAAGGGATTGGTTATATCAGGTGTAAAAAAGATAGAAAGCTTTGATAATGAAGAGTTTTTACTTGAAACTACAATGGGATATATAATTATAAAAGGTAATGAACTTGAAATAATTAAACTAGATACATACCAAGGTAATATATCAATTAAAGGACATGTTAATAGTCTTACTTATGTTGATAATAAAACTAAACATGAAACTCATGAAAGTGTATTTAATAAGTTATTTAAATGACATTAATTATTCAGATTAAAAGTTTAATATTTTCATTTATCTTTGGTATGTTATTCGCACTTTTCTTAAATCTTAATCATAAGCTAGTTTATGATGTAAAATTCGTAGTAAGATTAATATTCACTTTTCTTTATGTAATATGTATGTCTTTACTTTTTTTTATTATATTAAAAAGAATTAATAATGCAATTATCCATCCATATTTATTTATTGCTATTATAATAGGATTTATAATAGCTGATGTATTATATGATAACATTGTTAAATTAATAAAAAAATGATATACTTATTTATATAAGGTAGGTGATAGTATGGCAAGGAAAAAAAGTATAAAGAAAAAAGCTAAACGTAGACTGATGCTTTTTGGTACATTATCTTGTTTTTTACTTGGATATCTTGCTTATACTGCAACTACATCAGTTTATAAGATTATTGTTCTTTCTAATAAAAAACAACAATTAGAAACTAATTTAGTTCAGTTAAAAAAAGAAGAGGAAGATCTTAATATTGAAATTACTAAGTTAAAAGATCCTGATTATTTAGCGCGTTATGCAAGAGAAAATTATTTATATTCTAAGAATGGAGAATATATTATAAAAATAGAAGATAAGAAGAAAAAGAATTCTATTAAGAAAATTAATTTTTTTGAAACATATAAGTATCCTATTATTGCATCAGTAGTAATTGTTCTTTTTAGCTTTATTTGGCTTTTAAAGAAATTAAATGAATGATAATAATGTACTTGACCATGCTATAAAAAAATGATATTATTTATCTTAATGTATTGAAGGTGATTTAATGAAAAAAATATTAACAGGATTAAAACCAACAGGTGATATGACTTTAGGAAATTATATTGGTTCTATTAAACAAATGGTTAGTTTACAAGAACAATATGATTCATATATATTTGTTGCAGATTTACATGCACTTACTATACCTCAAGATCCTAAAGAGATTAATGATCGTATTAGGAAGTTTATTGCTATGTATATTGCTTGTGGTATAGATCCTACTAAGAATACTATTTATATTCAATCTGAAAATGAGTTTATTCCTGGTATATCTTATTTACTTGAGTGTACTACTTATTATGGTGAAGCTTCTAGAATGATTCAATTTAAAGAAAAAAGCAAACAGAATGCTAATTTCTCGGTAGGGTTATTAACATATCCAATTTTAATGGCTGCTGATATATTATATTGTGATGCAGATTATATTCCTGTTGGAATTGATCAAAAACAACATGTTGAATTAGCTCGTAATATAGCTGAGAGGTTTAATAATAGATATGGGGATACATTTATATTACCTGAACCATTAGTTAGTAAGAGTGGTACTAAAATAAAAGATTTAAAGGATCCTACTAAGAAGATGAGTAAGTCTGAAGAAAATCCTCAAGGTGTTATTAGTATGTTTGATGATAAAAAAACAATTACTAAGAAGATTATGGGTGCTGTTACAGATAGTGATAGTATTGTAAAATATGATCCAGATAATAAACCTGGTATTTCTAATCTTTTAAATATAGCATCTATATTGTCAGGAAAGAGTATTGAAGATATTGAAAAAGATTTTGAAGGAAAAGGATATGGTGATTTTAAAAAGTATGTAGCAAGTGTTACTGCTGATCATATTGGTGAAATTCAAGATCGTTATAATAAATTAATTAATAGTGATGAACTTGAAAAAATTCTAAATGATGGAATTACTAAGTCACGTGAATTAGCTCGTAATAAGTATAAAACTATGTGTGAAAAGATGGGTATAGTTAGATATGAGTATAAGTAATTGAAACATATAATTATGTTTCTTTTTTTATATAAAAATATAATTTTGATGATAAATTTTAATATTTAAGAACTATTAAGTTATATGATTATTGACATGTTTATTAAATATGTTAAAATAATTATAGTAGATACTAGGAGGAAGTTATGAATAGAAATAGACAAAATAGAAATATCTTAATTGGAATGTTAGTTGTTGCTGTATTAGTTATGACTACAGGATATGCTGCTTTTGGTAGTAATTTAAATATAGTAGGTACTGCTACAACAAAGGATTGGAAAGTTGATATAACATCAATTTCAGAGGGTGTAGCAAGTGGAACAGCTCGTAATGTTGATACTCCTGATTTTAATGCTACAACAGCTTCTTTTAATGTTGTTTTGGTAAAACCAGGAGATTCTATGGAATATGATATAACTATTAGTAATACTGGTAATGTAAATGCTGTTGTTGATTCTATTGATGTAGCAGGTGATACAACTGCAACAGAGGGAATTAAGTATACAGTAACAGGAGTTGAACAAGGAACTAAATTAGATGCTCAATCTACTAATACAGTTCATGTAAAAGTAGAATGGGTTGGAGAACAACAAAATGTAGAAAATACTACCAAGTCAATTACAGTTACAGTTAATTATGTTCAAGCATAAGATGACCTTGTCATCTTTTTTTCTTGACATAAAAAGGTTTATATTTTAAACTTATTATAGAATAGGGGTGAATATATGAATAAAAGAATAGGGACTATATGTGTTATTACAATAATAGTGTTATTTCTTGTTTTCTATAATATTTTAAATAGTATATTTGGTAATAATATTTATTTAGCTGTTATTTGTCCATTATTTTGGTTATTACTTTTTTTATTTTGTTATATATCACCTAGTAGGGTTATTACGAAGCATGAGAGAATTGATATAACACAAACAATGATTATATCAGCTATAAGTTATATTATTTTATATTTTTTATTAGGATTAATATTTGGTTTTCAGTATAGTCCTTATAAACATGATATTATATCAATTGGATTAAATATATGGTTATTATGTATAACTATTCCAATGGAAGAGTATGTAAGAAGTTATTTGGTAAAGAATAATTCTAATAATAGTTTTGTGTTATTTTTAATAACAATATTATTTACGTTTGTAATGTTGAATTTTGGAATATTACAATCTAGTTATAATAATTTTATAAGTGGTTTTAAATATACTAGTAGTCAGTTATTTACAACATTGATATCTAATTTCTTGTTATCATATGTTGTACTTAAAACAGATAGTATTCCTAATACGATTTATAGATTATTATTACAATTAGTATTAATACTTACTCCTATAATGCCTAATTTAGATTGGTATATATCTGCAGTTATTAATCTTGTTGTAGTAACTATAACATATATATATATTAAAAATTGGTGTTTAAATAAAGAAAAAGAATTATCGATAAGAGATTTACGTAAGAATAGTTCTAAAAGGTATATACCATTTTATATAAGTATAATTCTATTTATTTTATTTGTGGCAGGAATATTTAGTTATCAGCCAATCACAATCATGTCTAATAGTATGTTTCCAGAATTTAAGAAGGGAGATGTATTAATAGTTAAAAAGATCAAAGATAAAAGTTCTTTAAATATTGGTGATGTTATTGAGTTTAAACATGATAAGATAATTACTCATAGAATTGTTAATATATATTCAAATGATAGAAAGTATTACTTTAAGACAAAGGGAGATAATAATTTAGAGGATGATAATTATATTGTAAAAGAAGAAGATATAGTAGGTAAGGTTGAACTTATTATACCTGGTATAGGTTATCCAAGTGTTATGATGAAAGAATTATTTGAATAAAAAAACATGTTATTTTAACATGTTTTTATTGTACTATAACAGTTCTAACTTGTGGGCTACCTGTATAACCATCAACTGTTATTGTATATGTAATTATATATGTACCAGCTTCTCTGTTACTTGATTCAAGTGCTGCAAGTGATGATGATCTTTCAACGCCATCAGTACCAATGAATGTTACTGATGTTGTATAAGCTGAATTAACAGCAGAACCATTATTAGTAACAGTTATTCCAGGATCAGAATAAGAATCTGATTGACTGATTGTTGAAGATTTTTGTCCGTTAAGACTAACTTCTATTTTTGATTTATTAACTGAAACATTAACTGAAACACCGCTACTCTTATTTGAACTATTCTTGTAGGCTGTTTTAACAGTGTATGAAGAAGCAGAATTAGAATTTAGTGATATTGTATATTTTGTTGAACTAGTAAATCCAATTAGTTTATTACCAGCATATATTTCATAACCAAATTCTCCTAATGATGAATTATCAACATCACTTAATGGTTTAGCTGCTGTCCATGTAAGAGTTAAAGTATCACCATTTACTGATGCTTTTAAGTCAGAAACATTTTCAAGTTGTTTATAACTATTAGAACTTTCAGTAGGTTCTGTTCCTTTTTTAAATAATTCAGTTACAACTTTATTACTAGGTGTATAATCACTAGCTAATTTAGCGGGATTAGAACCATATTCAATTTTTACCTCAGAAACACCAGCAGGTTTAGTCCAGTTGCTTCCGTTTTTAAATATACCTTTAGCAACAGCTTGGAATAATCTACGATGTGATATTGTATA
>OCTW011559783.1_pt1 | contig 13933 bp, 10 predicted proteins | sample 1539671 | NCBI WGS metagenome assembly OCTW01 (sample SAMN02144230, study PRJEB22623) | gut metagenome | biome: sheep rumen | host: Ovis aries | place: New Zealand | reverse complement strand
ATTTAATAAATAGATATGTAATACTTTTTATAAGCTATTAATATTTATTAAAAGTTTAAATTATTTAAAAAAATGCTTGACTTATAATTAATAAAAGTATATCATTACAACTGACTAATGGTCATAAAATAATATTTAAGAAATAATATGAGTATTATGAAAGGTAGGTTTAATATGGAAAATAACGGAACATCAATTGCACACAAAATTGAAAGAAAAGGCGTAGAAATAATAATTAACAAGATGATTAAAGAACTAGATAAAGATAGGGCTAAAGAGATTGACAAACTAATAGATTTAGGAAAAAAGTTTTATGGTAAAGATTACAAAGAAGAAGATTATGAAAGATATCGTAAAATGATGGAAGATCCTAATGGAAAATGGATGAAAATCATTAATAGTTTTTTAGATGACTACGATCCAAATGTTGTAAAAATGACATTTATGAATTTCTTGTATGAATCTTTACTTAGAGGGACAACGACAATTAGAAAAAATCGTGAGAAATATAATTGCAATATTCCATGGTTAATTTTATTTGATCCAACAGATGCTTGTAATATGCATTGTATAGGATGCTGGGCTGGAGAATATGGGCATAAACATAATTTGAGTTTTGAAGATATGGATAAAATTGTTACAGAAGGAAAGAAACTAGGAATTCATTTCTACATGATGACTGGTGGAGAGCCACTTGTAAGAAAAGCTGATATATTAAAATTAGCTGAAAAACACTATGATTGTCAATTCTCATGTTTCACAAATTCTACTTTAATTGACGAGCAATTTTGCAAAGATGTTGTTAAAGTTGGAAATATTATATTTATTCTTTCAATAGAAGGAACTGAAGAAACAAATGATGGTAGACGTGGTGCAGGACATTATAAACACGTAATGGATGCAATGGATTTATTAAAGAAATATGGAATTTTATTTGGAACTTCAGTATGTTACACAAAGAATAATGTAGAAGCTGTTACAACAGACGAATTCTTCAAAATGTTATCTGACAAAGGTGCAAAATTTGGATTTTACTTCCACTATATGCCAGTAGGAAATGATTCTCCAAAAGACTTGTTACCAACACCAGAACAAAGAAAATATATGATTAAGAGAATTAGAGAAGTACGTGATCCAAATAATGAAAAATATAAAGATTTAACATACTTCCCAATGGACTTCCAAAATGATGGTGAATTTGTTGGTGGATGTATCGCTGGTGGAAGAAACTATTTCCATATCAATTCAGCAGGTGATGCAGAACCATGTGTATTTATTCATTATTCAAATGCCAATATTCATGATTCATCAATACTTGAAATTTTAAAAAGCCCATTATTTATGGCATATCATGATGAACAACCATTTAATGAAAATCATTTACGCCCATGTCCAATGCTTGAAAATCCAGATGCTTTACGCAAAATGGTTAAGGATACAGGAGCTCATAGTACAGATTTAGTATCACCAGAATCAGTTGATCACTTATGTGAAAAATGTGATGATTATGCAAAGAACTGGAAACCAGAAGCTGAGGAAATTTGGAATAGCAAAGAACATAAGGAAAAAGCACACAATTATGATGGAAGATATCAAAATTATTCAAAAGAGTATAAAGAGAAAAAACACTTGAAATAATAATTTTGAATAAAAAACTTAATTTAGAATATTTATTCTATGTATAATTCTAGAGAAATATAAGAATTATATAATTGGCAGTTAAATTGCATTACAAACTAATGTGAGATGTAAGATGCAAGATAATTGCCAAGTATAATGCAGGAGTAGTTCAGTGGTAGAATACAACCTTCCCAAGGTTAAGATGCGGGTTCGATTCCCGTCTTCTGCTCCAGTGACGAATCTGTTCGAACTTTTTTAAGAACAGATTAGATATAAGAATCAATCAGAGAAAATCTGGTTGATTTTTTTGTTGTCTAATAATAGATTTCAGCAAAACAATCATCCAAAAAAATTAGAAAGGATGATAAAAATGAAAGTTATTAAAGAAGAATTAGAATTTGAAAAAAACTTAAAACAAAGAATTGAATTTATTTGTGAATTTGCAAAGGTTACTCCTACTTTCATCAATGGAAGTATAAGAAAAATTGAAAAGACTAACCTATCTTATATTGAGCCACATAGAGTGATTATCAAAAACACTACATTTCTTGTTTTCAATTATTCAAATGATGTTTATATTTCAAATTTAACAAAGAAAATAAAATTATCCGAATTAGAAAATTATATAAAAAGCATGTAAATACTGATACTATTGACATTTGACAGAATCGTGGTATAATGATTACGTAAACTACTTCAAAAAAGGAGTTGATAATTATGATTTTGTATAAATTATATTTTATTATAGATAGATTCAAGAGGTGTCAATAGTACTGTTATCAGTACTTGGTACCTTTTTTTTTTTGAAATGGAGGTTGTAAAATTGGAAGAAGAGAAAAAAAGATGTGGTCTTTATATGAGAGTTTCAACAGAAGACCAAGCAAGAGAAGGTTTCAGCTTACCAGAGCAAAGAGAAAGATTAGAAAGCTTTTGTAAATTTAAGGGTTATGAAATAGTTGATTATTATGAAGATGCTGGAATAAGTGCTAAAACAGGAAATTACAGACCAGAGTTTGAAAGACTTAAAGAAGACATTAAGTCAAAAAAGATTAATACTATTGTTGCATTAAAACTTGATAGAATAACAAGGAGTATTTATGACTGGGAAAATATAATGACTTTTTTAGACAATAATGATGCCTTTATTGATTGTGCAAATGATGAAATAAATACAACAAATGCAAATGGAAAGATGATTTCAAGACTTTTAATGAGTGTTAGTCAGAATGAAATTGAAAGGACAAGTGAAAGAACTAAAGTGGGTTTAGCAGGAGCAATAAAAAATGGACATATTCCAAGTGTTGCTCCATTAGGATATAAACATAAGGATAAAAAACTTGTAATAGATTATGAAACAAAAGATGTTGTAGTTAGGATATTCCAATTATATTATGATGGCTACTCTTATAAAAAAATTAGTAATATATTAAATGACGAAAAAATATTAGGAAAAACAAATTGGCGTGACTCAACAATTGTAGGAATAATTGAAAATGAAATTTATAAAGGAGACTATGTACATTGTAAAAAAACAAAGCATCCAACATATTATGAAAATGTTGTTGAGCCCATAATTTCAAAAGAATTATGGGAAGAATGTCAAGTACAACAAAAGAAAAATTCTAGAAGTTACAAGCGTACATTAACATATCTTTATTTACAAAAATTAAGATGCCCTAAATGTGGAAGAATATTAGGTGGAAAAGCAACTACAAAGAAAAATGGAAATGTTTATTATTACTACTATTGCAATGATTGTAAAATTAATCTTAAAGAAAATGTTATAAATGAATTCTTTGACCAATTTGTAAATGAGTTAGTAGAATATGATTCAGTTGTAAACCAATTCTTTTTGCCAATGATTAAGCAAAAATTTGATGAACCAAAAGAAGAGCTAGAAAAAGAAATTGATAATCAGAAAAACAAATTGGAAAGAATACGAAAAGCCTATGTAAATGGTGCATTTGAATTAGAGGAATATAATCAGGAAAAGAAAATCGTTGAAAAAGCAATTGATGAGTTAGAAAGCAAATTGCAGACAACTAATGAGACAGAAGAAATCAATTTTACACCAAGAGATATTCTTTTAAAAAGAGATATTGACTACATAAATAAACTTAAACTTGAAGATGAATATAAAAGAAGAACAAAAACTTGGAAAGATTACACTAGGGCTGAAAAAGCAGATTTAATAATGAGATTTGTAGATAATATTGAACTTGCAATTATTGGTCAAGTAGTTGTAGTAAAACAAGTAAATTTTAGAGAATCAATGTGCAAGCCATTTCAAGATTTATATGACAATGGTTACATAGATATTCATAAGCCAACAATATTTGGAAATGTAGTTGGAAGTCTAAGATTTAGTAATTATTTGAATCCAGAAGAAGTAAGTGAAGTAATATTGAGGTTGCAAAACTATTATGATGTAGGTTATACAGAAGCAACATATTATGTTGAAGATCAAGTATTTTATTTTAATTTTGTACAAGATAATAGTGCAATAGTTAGAGTATTTCCACTTGAAGATTATTATAAACTTGATCCAGATAATAAGATGAAAACATATCAATTTGGAATAATTTATATTAGAGAAGAAGATAAATTTCAAATAGAAAATATTGATGCTGCTTTTGATTATATACCAGATGAAAGTAGTGTAGGCTTAATTTACCCAAAGAATTGTGGCACAGTAAAACTTGGAGTAAAGCCTGTTAAATTTGCCGATAAATAGCCCTCTTTTTAGCATGCTTTTGTGTTCATATTTTTCACAGATAAATTTTTTAAAACACGATTATTTAACTAATTACTATAATATAATACAAAAATTCACTGCTCAAAATATGAACAAGCCTCGCCAGCAAAAAATTCAAACTTTGCTACTTTTTTAAAAGGCGAGGCAAAGATGAATTTTGCTTTGACAAAATTCATAACCCCCTATGAGTTTTGACATAATATCAAAACTCGGGGGCTCTGCCACGTCAAAGCAAATTACACTCATAACAATTTTATATAAATATAAAATTGTATATTCGTTACATTGCTTTTCCTTATTCCCTAAAAAGTTCGAATAAATTCTCACTTTTTGGGAGCCCTCAATTTTGTTATTAAAATAACAAAATTGGCAGAGATTTTCAAATAAAAGAACAAGTCTTTTATTTGACTTATATCAATCTCAAACAAAATTGAAATTGATATAAGTGTAAATCTAAAATAAATTTTAGATTTATCTAAATAGCAGTTGCAAAAGAAGAATTATTTAGGCTAATCAAAGGAGGTGTAAAATATGCAAGAAGAGTTAGCATATTCAATTCATTTAGGCAGTGATAAAAACAAGACTAATAAAGCAAAAGAAGTTGCAAAAAATAATCCGTCAGGTACTACCTCATTTAGCAACAATGGAATTCAAAATGCACAACAGCTATCAAAAGTAAATAAGCATAATTTAAGAGATTATGAGAATAACAATGAAGACATTTTTATATTAAAAGGAACTGACAATTTGTATCAAGATGTTAAACAGATTTATTTGCAAGAGTTTGAAGAGTCCAGAATTGAATATAATAATAAGCAAACCAGAGAAGATAGAAAAATAAACGATTATTTTAAACATATTTCAGATAGTAGCTTATGGGACTTGGCTTGTGAAATTGTAATTGAACTTGGAGATATGGAATATTGGCAAGATAAAGACAAAAATTATAGAATGAAAATGGTTGATGTCTATAACGAGCAAGTAAAAGATTTAGAAAAAATTGTTCCAGAGTTTAGAATAGCAAATGCAGTAATACATTTTGATGAAACATCTCCACATCTCCATATTGTTGGCGTACCAGTAACAGATAATAATAAACGAGGAATGAAAAAGCAAGTGGCAAAATCAAAAATATTTACAAAAGATTCATTAAAAAATCTACAAGATAAAATGAGAATCTGTTGTATAAAGTCTTACAATAAGTTTTATGAGAAAAACGATAAATTGAAGCATAAGCAAAAAGGCAGAAACATTGATGTTAATGTAAAAGATATGAAAAACTATAAAGAATTTAAAAATCAATATAGTCAAAATAGGAAAAAGTTTGAAAGGACTACTGAAAACATTGATAATATTGATAATTCATCAAAAAATATTGATTTCTTATTAGATAATTTAAAACCAACTAGACTAAATAAAACAAACAAAATTATTACAGATGATGAAATCAAACAAATAAAAGAATATATGAAAGATGTTTCTAAAACCACAAAATCAGTCAGAAATATAAATGGATTGAATAAATTCATTGATGATTTTGAAGACAAGTATAGTGAAATGCAATCTGATAATCGTTCACTTGAATATCAAGTAGAATTAAGAGATAATGAAATATACAGGCTAAAAAAGGAGAATTCAAGTAAAGACAAACAAATTGAAAATTTAAAATATAATTTAGAAATTATCAAAGGACAATTATATAGATTTAAGAATTTTTGGAAAAGTATTATGTCCCACTTTCACAATAGAATATGCTATGATAATGATGAAAATTACAAAATTGTTAGTGATGACTTATATAAAAATGGAATATTTACAGATGATGAAAATGAAATTGCAAACAATATTTCAAGAAAAGTAAAATTAAAAGATGATGAAAGCACTAAAAATAATAGATATTATAAAAATAATGATGATACAAGATAAAATAAAGATTCAAAAATATTATAAATTTTATATGAGAAAGGAAAACAAAATTATGGAAATGGAACAGAGTGAAATAAACAAAACAGCATTGTATTTATTTAATTCAATAAAAATATAAAAAAATCAACAAATTATTTAATAAATGTGGTATAATAACAAAAATAATATTTTGAATTTTGCTAACGCTATTAGCAAAATTCAAAAGAAATGAGGATAAATATGAGTAATGAAATAGATAAAGATTTTAAAAATATAATTATAAAGGCAAAAGAAGATATTTTAGCAACTCGATATAATATTATGCAAAATGCAAATAGTGAAGTTATTAAATTATATTTTAGACTAGGAAAAATCATCAGTGAAAACTCAAAATATGGAAATAATTTTATAAAAAATTTTTCTACTTCTTTAAGACTAGAGTTTCCTAATACTACTGGCTTTTCTGAAAGAAATCTAGCGAGAATGAAAAAATTTTATGAAGAGTATAAAGACTTATCAAATTTGCCACCAGCAGTGGCAAATTTGCCTTGGACTCATAATTGCATTTTGTTAGAAAAAGTTAAAGATGAAAATATAAGAAATTGGTATGCACAAAAATGTTTAGAAAATGGATGGTCTAAAGTTGTACTTGATCATCAAATAGATTTACAGTTGTATGAAAGACAGGCAATTGCTGACAAATTAACTAATTTTAATGATAAACTACCCGTATCACAAAGTGAACTTGCAAAAGATGTAATAAAAGATCCATATATTTTTGAACTAGAAGGAATTAAAGAAGAAGCTGTTGAGAAAGATATTGAAAATGCAATGATGGAAAAAATAAAAAATGTACTACTTGAATTAGGCAAAGGATTTAGTTTTGTTGGAAATCAATATAAAATTTCTACAGAAAATCAAGATTATTATATAGATATGTTATTTTATCATTTAGATTTAAGATGTTATATTGTTGTTGAACTAAAAAATGTGGAGTTTAAACCTGAATTTATAGGACAATTAAGTTTTTATACAACAGCTGTTGATGAAACATTAAAGAAAGAACAAGATAATCAAACAATAGGATTATTACTATGCAAAGGAAAAGATAAATTGTCTGTAGAATGGGCTTTAAAAGGAACAAATTCTCCAATTGGAGTTACATCATATGAAGTTAGAAATGAAATACCAAAGGAAATTAGAGATAAATTACCTACTGAAGAAGATATAAATAGACATATAAATTTTAATGATAAAAAATAATTAATAATAGACACACTTAAATTAAGCGTGTCTATTATACATATCAACTCTAACAGGTAATTTTTTTGCTAATTTTGCGGTTTCTTCATTAAATAATGCTTCAGGCTTAACTTTAAAAGATTTAGCAATAAAATCAATATTTTTACAAGTCAAATTAGCATTTCCTGTTTCAATAACGCTTATATATGCCATTTTAAATTTTGTTTTATTTGCATATTGTTCTTGTGTCAAATTATTTTTATATCTATACCACTTTGTGTTCAAACCAATTAATTCCATTGAAGTCATAATTTACACCTCCAATTGCACTTTATAATTTATAAATTATTTATATTTAAATTATAAAGATAAAACTTATAAAATTTAACACCATTAAAACTTATTAAGATATATCTAAACAAAATTCAAAAAATTGTCTAAAAATGTTGAAATATAAAAATATAAGTGGTATACTTAAGAAAATTATTTAGGCAGAAGAGGTAAAAAATCCCCTTCAAAGTAAATTTATGCCTTTTGAAAGGAATGTGATTGATAATGGAAGATTTAAAAGAAAATTATTGGAAGGAATTTAATGAATTTAAGCAAACATGTACTCCAAATTTATTAAAAGCAATTGAATTAGTTGAAAAATTTTATCATTGTAACGATAAACGTGTAATTAGATTAATTTTAGAATATGAAAACAAATGGATTGTTGTAGTAGATAACTATAAAAGTGAAAGTATTGGAGAAAAAGCTAGAACTGTTGACCAATATAATTATTCAATGGATCCTTTTTACTATCAATATTATAGAAATATTGAAATTATAAAAAAAGCCAAGACATTATTTTGTTATAATATCAAAGAAGAAAAGGAGTATAACGCAACAGAAAGTAGCAAAACAACATTTGATATGGAAAATTTTAAATTAATAGAAGATGAATGCAAAACAAATGGTTTTACACAATATTTAAATAATATGATAGAAAAAGCAGTGTCACAAATTATTACTAGTGATGGACAAGATCCATATTGGATTGATGTATCAAGACAAATATTGAAAACACTAATATTAATAGATCTTTCTTCTAAAAATGTGGAGGTTGATATACCTAATATACTTGTAAATGCTAGAAATAAAATTGAAGAAGGATTAAAAAATCCAACTATTTGCAATTTTATTGATTATAAAGGTATTAATACAATTATACAAAATGAAAAGATTTTTGAAAGTACTATGAAAATAATAAAGAATGATTTAGAAACAATGGAGAAAGAAAATTACTGGAAAGAATTTAATGAGTTTAAAAAAACTTGCACTACAGAATTATTAAAAGCAATTGATTATGTTGAGAGAGAAGAACACTGCAATTCTAATCTTGTAATAACATCTATTAGGGAATATGAAGACAAATGGATTATGGGTGTTGGAAAAATTGGTTATATAATAGTTGGACCACACCCTATAATGATTGATAAGAAAAACTTTAAGACAGAAATAATGGACTATACTCCACATAATTTTGAAATTTTAGATAATGCAAAAAAAATATTTTTGTTTAAATATTAAAAAAGCTAGGAATAAATATAGAAAAATATCAATGATAAAAAATAATCTTAAAGTGCAAATATATATAATTGACATATAGACCATAATTAAAATAATTATGTAATAAACATTATATTAAAGGTTATAATAAAATTAAATCAATATAGTAAGATAACGTAATGTTAAAATAGATCATTTTACTATATACTAAAAAATGCAAACGCTATAATAGTAAAAGATTATTTTTAAATGGAGAACAAATATGAATGAAATTGCGATTGTGGATAACTGGAAAGATTACTTTAATAAAACAATATACAATATAGTATATGGAAGAAAATTCAAAAAACTTAATATTGATAAAAGTTTATCTGATGTGTTAATTGCAAGAAGCAAAGATTCAGAAGAAAAAGAAATCTTTAGGCTTATTAAAAAAAGCAAAAATAAAGAAGAATTTTCAGATAATATTAGAAATTATTTAAAAACAAAAGAAAAAGGTGAAAATGCTTATGCCAGTGCATTATTGATAGGTAATGTTACAGGGAAATATGTGTTTAATTCATTTTATTATAAATCCTTAAAAGGATTAAATATAGATGCATTTTCATTTGAAAATCAAGAACTCCTAAAAGAACTTAGAACGCACTTCTTTGAGTATATAATAAATGACAATAAAAATAAAAATTCCTTTGCAGAGAGAATAAAAATTGGAAAAAGTCAGATAAGAGATCTATCAAGAGATGTAAATAAAACAGAGCTACTACAAGATTTTGACAAAACATTAAATGGAGAAGAAACAAATGACTCAAAAGTAATTGAAGAATATCTAATGAATACATTGGGAGTTTATTCAAAAGAGGATATAAAAAATAATTTCGATTTTATTCTTTATGATATAAATAATTCTAGCATTAATAGTTTAGATGATAGAAGAAAACGATATTTTTTACATAGGAATTTATCAAATAGTCAGCTAAAAAAAATAGACGAAATAAAAATTTTACAGCAAAGGTTGCATAGTATAAATGGGAAAGAAGCGAATCAATTATTAGAAAGATTAAATACAATTGAAAATGACTTTGATAGTAATATAGGTGAATTAGAAGATATTTATGGCGATTATGAAGTGCTATATAGAAAAGATTTAATTAATAATTTATATGTTCCTAAAGATGATGTTACAATAATTGAGAATTATAGAGATATGCATCCACAATTAATTCATCAATTTATTAGAAGTCCAGAAAAATTTAGAAAGAATGAAATTGAAAAAGCAAAAAGTGCCATTATTTCTGAAAGAAGTAATAGTATTACAAGTAAGGAATTAACAACTGAAGAAAAAAACAGACTTAATAATATGATAAATCAAATAGATGTAAATCTTGACCAATATAAAGTAAACTATACGATTGATGCACAAGAAGCAATCTATTCTGACTCAAGTGGCTTTAATAGATACCATTCAGACACAAGTAACCAAATATCAGCATCAGTATTTGCAGGACAGGAACTTATCAAATCAAATAAAATTGGGATTATTGGCATTGGTTTTAATAGAGAAACATTAACACCAGAAGCAATCGCAATATCATCTAATAGCTATAAAACTACCAATAAAGGACTTAATAATTTAGAATATAATGAAGAAAATGAATTTAAAGAAATGAGTGCACCTTTTTCAGAGCTAATAAAATCAGATGGGAAATCAGAAGTTGTTATGCATAGAAGAGGAATGGATTTTGACACTAAAGCAAGTTATATTTTCGCCAAAATTGATAGTTCTAATAAAGAGCAAACTGGTGAAATAATGCAACAGATAGAACAAGTAAGAAAAAAAGAAAATTTAAAAGTTGTAATATATGATGTAAGTAAGATTAGAGAGTCTATTGAACAAGAAAAACAAAGGCAAAATAAAGAAAGAGAGTTATAAAAAAACACTTGCAAAATATTTAAAATTATGTTAATGTATAAGTAACTTGATTGATTTTTATATCAATCGTTATGAGAGCAACAAAAAGTTGTAGATAACTACGGCAATCGCTCCAATGATGAATTTGTTCAAACTTTTTGAATATAGACACAAATATCAATTAATTTATTAAAGGATATCATATTTTTTACAAATTGCATAATTTCCGAAAATTTACTAGTCATACAGGCACGTTACAGGTTAATGGTGCATTGCATGATGTTTAATAAACGAGTAATGGCGCGTAGCGAACAACAAGCGTAAGCGAGGCGAATGGACGATAAAACTTTGGTTAGCGCAAAAAATCATTGAAATGATTTTTTGTCGCATCAGGATAGCCTCGTCCAACAAGCCAACGAGTTATTAAACGTCAAGCAATGAACCATTAACCAGTAACACAGGCACAATAAAAAAGAATTGTTTCTATTGCAAAAAGGAATTTTTTATGTTATAATATATTTATTCTAGTGTATCCTAGACTCATTTTTATACTCCTGTTTTTCATTACAGGTTAATTATATGCTACAACTATCGTAAAACAATTGTTTTAAGGAGGAAAAACATGAAAAAAGCAATCAAATTATGGGCAACTGGAGCACAGTGGTTATTTACAGATAACCTCATTTCATTTTATGTATTTATTAGTATGATTATAATCGAATGTGCATACTTGTTTGCTCATCCTTCATCATCAAACATTGCATTTATTGTTATCATTATAGCTTATGTGATAAACTTGATTATCTGTGCTTGGCAAAAAGGAAAATATGAAGCATGTAAAAAGGAAAAAATTGTTTCAAGATTATATGTAGTTATTTTTCTAGCACTATTTTTTATAGGCTGTTTTGTTAACTTTTTAATGTGTATTGAACTGACTCTTATTCCTCTGGCAATTACATTAATTTGCATTATAATTAGGAATTATTCTATTAATTGGTTAGGAGAAATAATTGTTGTTGGAGTACCATATATTGCATTTGTAATTGCTATTATAGTTCTTCCAATATCGCCAGTGGCAAAAGTATTAATATCAATTTGTTATTTTTTTGTCATTCCGTTTTTCCCTATACTAGAGGATAATACAGCCTCGTGTAATATTTTTGAAATTGCTTACAATATCACATGGAGTAAGATTTATGAAGACCATTTGAAAAGATATGATGAAGACAAATGAAATTTGATTAGCTCTTAGGCAAAACAGAAATTACTCTGTTTTGCCTATTTTTGTATCTACTTCTATTAATTAATACCCATAGCTAAAATCAAAAGGTGAAAAATAGTATTGACAAACCTATTTAAAAATTGTAAAATTCTAATGTAGTAAGTTGGATGGTCGCGTATAGCAAGACCGAAAGGTAGCGTACGAGGAAAGTCCGGGCTCCATAGAGCAATGATGCTTGATAACGTCAAGTGAGGGTGACCTTAAGGAAAGTGCAACAGAAAATAACCGCCATGCTTTGCGTGGTAAGGGTGAAAAGGCGAGGTAAGAGCTCACCGTGAGAATAGTGATATTCTCAGCCGTGTAAACCCCATCTGGAGCAACACCGTGACTGGAGGTTAAGACTGCTCGTCATCTCCTATAATGGTGGCATGAGGCATATAGCAATATATGCACTAGATAAATGGCTGTCCAAGACAGAACCCGGCTTATAGACTTACTACAATTTTCTATAAAAATTATTCTGTATAGAAATTTTTATAGAATTTCATTAAGTAACTTTATAAAGAGACTTTATAAAGGAATTTTATAAAGGGGCTTATAAAGAAATTTTTATATGAATTTTGGAATGGAGTTAGAAATGAATGTTTTAGTTATTAATTGTGGTAGTTCATCATTAAAATATCAATTAATTAATATGGACAACGAAAAAGTTATTGCGAAGGGAACATATGAAAGAATAGGAGAAAAGTCATTTTTAACACATAAAATAAACGGAAATAAGTATGTACTTCAACATCCTGTAAGAAATCACAAAGAAGCATTAGATTTTGCAATAAAACAGTTATTAAATAAAGATTATCCAGCTATTAACGACTTAAGCGAAATTAGTGCTGTTGGACATAGAATAGTACAAGGAAAAGACTATTTCAATGGTCCTGCATTAATAGACGAAAATGTTATTGATAAAATTGAAAAATGTGCTAAATTAGCACCTTTACACAATCATTCAGCTATTATTGGAATAAGAGCATGCCAAGAATTGATGCCAAATATAAAAATGTGTGCTGTATTCGATACTGCATTTCATCAAACTATTCCAGAAGAAAGATATATGTATCCAATTCCATACAAATTTTATCAAAAATATGGTATTAGAAAATATGGAGCACATGGAACATCACATTATTATGTTTCAAGAAGAATTGCAGAAATTTTAGGAAAAGATGTTAAAGACTTAAAAATTGTAAATTGCCATTTAGGTCAAGGTGCAAGTATTTGTGCAATACAAGGAGGAAAATCAGTAGAAACTTCAATGGGGCTTACTCCACTAGGAGGAATACCAATGTGCTCAAGATCTGGCGATTTAGATCCCTCAATAGTTACATTTTTAATGAAAAATGAAGGTCTAACGTCAGACGAAATGGAAGAAATTTTAAATAATGACTCAGGATTATGGGGAATGTGCGGTGTTTCTAAAGATGTAAGAGATATTGAAGCAGCAATTGATGAAAAGAATGAAATGGCAAGAAAAGCATTAGATTATTACAAATATCGTATTGCTCAGTATATAGCTCAATATGCTGTATCTATGCAGGGAATTGATGTTATAACATTCACAGCAGGTGTTGGAGAAAACCAAATAAGAGTGAGAAAAGGAATAATTGATTATTTAGCATATATGGGTGTTAAGCTTGATGATGAAAGAAACAATATACGTTCGGAAGAGGCA
>OCTW011391218.1_pt1 | contig 13936 bp, 18 predicted proteins | sample 1539671 | NCBI WGS metagenome assembly OCTW01 (sample SAMN02144230, study PRJEB22623) | gut metagenome | biome: sheep rumen | host: Ovis aries | place: New Zealand | reverse complement strand
TTTGTCCCCCCTACAACATTATCTTTCCGAGCTTCCCCGATCCAGCTGACACGCTCGTCATAAAATAGCAAAATTTGAGAAGTACAAAAAGTTGGAAATGTCAAGACTTTTATAATTTTACTCAATAAAATAAGCGCCCGGAAATTAATCCGAGCGCCTATTTATAAATGATCACTTAAGGCCGTATACAGCAGCGATGATATTTCTCTGGTTATCAGTAGTATTAGAATACTTACTATCTGAAGCTGCAATGGTAAGAGTAGTACCTGTCTTGGTGATGGTAAAAGGTCTGATGTTTACATTACCGCTGCCATCGGTATAAGTAAGCGCCCATGTACCGGTAAGCGCTATCATTGAAGTATTATCAGCAGCTGTATTAATTCTCCAAATAACAAGATAAGCGGAGTAATCAGGTGCATCTGCGATAGTAGCGAGAGTAGCTGCCGCCTGATTCTGGCTGGGATCAGGATTAGTGTAAAGATTGGTGATAGTTAATCCAGATCCTCCGCCTCCCTGAGCTACTTCATTAATAGCAGCTACAAGGCTTGAAGTATCCGAAGTAGTAAGCTGGGAAAGATCTCCTTCTGCATCCTTTACTTCATTGATAGCATTTACGATGCTGGTACGGTCGGTAGTATGCAGATCTGCAAGAAGTCCAACCTTACTATCTACAGTGCCGGCAATTGCATTTGCGGTATTTGCAACACCGATTGCATTATTAGCTGCAGTGCTTGCATTTCCTGCGGTAGTATTCGCGCTGTTTGCGGTGCTTACAGCAGCAGCCGCCTGAGAGATTGCAGAGCTTGCATCTGAAGCAGCAGCGGCAACAGCTGCATCATTGGTGCCGGCATAAGCATCGATTGCGGAAAATGCTCCGTTTACATCTCCGAGCCAAGTAGGCTTATCAGTTCCAATGAACTGAGGAAGGCTAAGATTAGCCGTTGAATTGGTGTGTCCCATAATTTACCTCCTTAAGGGTTAGGGTCTGCATCATCGGTATAATCGAAATTAAAAGCGGTTATATCGAGAGCGTCAATAGTGTCACAGTCCTGATCCCAGGTACCATCCCAGATAAGTGCGGTCCATGTACGCTGACTTGCAAAAAGTGCAAGATCCTGAAGTATTGCACATATATCCGCACGCTCTCCGGTGAGCGGGTTCAGGCACTGTTTAGGGGGATAAAGAATATTATAACCGTTAAGGTCAAGATCGAGAGCTTCACGCTGAAGATCATCAAGCTCCTGAGCTGTAAGCCCTGCATTTGCATACTGTACGGCCGTATATGCCATATATCTGCAAGCATCGTATACATCGTAGATAACTGATGCGATATCGGTCTTATATCCCTTAACAAGGTTATAAATTTCAGGAAGATTAAATTCAAGATCATCAATTCTGTCATCAAGTCTGATGATCTGCTGGATCATGTCAAAGCGAAGTGTTGAAAGACGGCTGATATAATCAATCCTAAGATTGTTATCGGCTGTAGTATAGCCTTCCCTGATAATCCTTAATTCATTCTCCCAGCCGCGCATCTGGTCGCGTAGCTGCTCGATTTCAACAAGTGCATCACTTATCTGCTCCATGTAAGGACCAAGCTGAGAATCTACATAACCGGGTACAAAATCGGTTATAGCTCTTCTGATCTCAGCTTCCATGGTATTAAGCAGATTATTAACCTGAGCTGAAAGAGCATTAAAATCAGTTTCGATCTTGTCAAAGTCTACAACAAGCTCAGAAAGCTGAGCTTCAAAGCTTTTGACTTTTCCAAGGATCCAATCAAGATTAAGCTCATGGAAATCTGTATAAGGGTATTTATTCCATGCCATGTTATACCTCCTTAGTATACAGGTATGACGAAATGAGTTAAAAACAGGTCAGTGATCTTTTCGTATATGTTCCAATATCCAAGATCAAGCTCTGACATAAGCATCTGCTGTGATGTCGTTACGCCAATATTACCATGTACGCGGCCATCATGCTTTGCACCTTCGTGACTCTCTCCGGAGCTGGATGATGAATCAGCTCCATAGGTCGCATCCTGATCATGTGTTGTGAGATCATCACCGGCATCATAAGCGCTTACTTTATTGGTGGTTGTGCTGCTTGTTGTTCCGGAAGTAGTACCGGAGTTGTGACCGTTTCTAGTATCGGTCCAATCCTCTTTTCTATCATAATTCTCTAAGGGATTATATTCAAGAGAAAGAGCATTGACCCATCTTTTAAATGTAGGCTGCCAAGCATTTGAGAAATCACCGATTGCCTTTTTCATAAAATCAGGATCCGGATAAAGCACTTCAAATTCGGAAGATCTCAGCAGAATATTGTTTACAAGTGTATCTTTGGTAAGTCCTTCCGGAACATTTAGAAGGTCAAAGATTGTATTATCGTAGTTATATAGTCCGATCAGTGTCAATTTTGCCTGACTCATCTTTTACCTCCTCCGGATCGAATCTAAGCTTAAATTCGATATCAATGTTGGGGTAAAGCTCTTTTATCTTCTTGGCTGAAGAGTTAAGACACTCAACCCATACTGTTGCGCGCGACTGAGAATCCATCTGTCTGCTTTCGGCTTCAGCTTCTACCATGCGTTCCTTTTTCTGATATGGAATGGTAGGGATTCCAATTTCATTATCAAACGAATTAAGGATTGTCTGAAAATCTCTTAACTGATCCGTGGTCAGATAAGAATCTTTCAGGCTGTTCTTGCGTTCCCAAACCTGAAAAGGCTCTTCCTTATCCGTAGGATCATTAAGAAGCTTCATATCATATATTACAGCAGGTTCGCCCTTGTTCACTTTATCCAGCACCTTCTTAAGTGCCTGTCCGGCTACCTTGTTACGAGCGCCAAGGATAAATGCAAACTTATTGTTGATAAGGCTCATATTGATGGCATTATCAAGGGTAGAAAGTTTTTCTGCATAATATGAAATGATATCCCATACACCCCTAAAATCGGGGGTGAGTTTAAGAAGCTGGCAATCTTGTCCGACCTTCAGATCCAGGGTTTCATTAAGCGCCGGATTTGATACAAGTGCATTGGTAGGCTGGTAATACCAATCAAAGCCGTTAAGCGTAGCCGGCTGAAAAGTATCGCCATATTCAGGGCGATTGAAAACAGAAACAAAACCAAATTTAAACAAACAATAGTAAAGAAAATCTTTAACAGTTCCGGTCCAATCTTCAGGAAGCTTTACATCCTCAATTGAAAAAACAGCGCGCTGAAATAAAGCACGCTCCCAATAGGAGAATGTTTTATTATTGTAGGACTTTACCGGGGATGGATTGTAAGTTCCGGCGGCCGCGTTTATGTTGTCATAATTAAATGGTATATAACCCATTAAATACCTCCCTTTAAATGGCGCCCATGCTTTATACATGAGCGCCTATATGTGAGGAGAACTACAGCAATTATGATGCCATGTAGAAAAGGATAAATTTCTCGGTAGGATCGGAGATCATGTTCTTTGCGAAAGTATCCCATGTATTTCTGTAGCCCTTACGAGCTTCTACAGGGGTAGAACGTGCAACGTTAAGCTGCATCTCTGCAAGAACGGCATCCTCATCGAAAAGACATCCGACAACATAGTCAAGCGCAACAGCAGATCCTGCGATCTGAGTACCATAAGTGGGGCTTGTAGTATCAGCATCGGTGATTGCAGGAGTGATATTGATGCCGGCTCTGTTGCTCTTAGCCTGCCAGAAGGTCACACCTTCGTAATTTTCTACGCTGAGATATTCAGGATTGAAAATCTCAGGAAGTACAAGAGCTTCAGCCTCATTGAACAAAGGAGCATAAAGCGCAAGCTTCTGTCTGTTCTTGGGGGTATGTCTAAGGATGTGATAAGTATCGCCGCCTACGGTCTTGGGTACATCCCAATGATATGCGGTATCTCTTTCTTCCATGAAATCAGAATACTGTCTGATAGTGGCTACCATGAAAGCAAGGAACTCTTTAAGGTAAGTGCCTCTGAGCTGGGTGCCGGTATAAGTAGTGCTGTAACGAGCATTGAAAGCAGCAACGAGATCAACAGCAGATCCGTTCATATAAGATGCCATGTCATAAGCCTGACCCATGCGGTTAAGAAGAGTAAGACGGTAGAAGCCTTCCATTTCCTGCGCGATGTCGTTCTTATGCTCCTGCATATATCCTGCTACAAATTCAAGGAATTCAGCTTCATTTCTGAAAGCGATCTTAACCTGATCTTCGTACTGAGTGATGCAATGCTGCCAAGTATCGGATCCTCCGAAATTCATTTCAAGAGGCATTGCCTGATGCTGTTCCCACTGTGACTTTGTAGATGCTCCGCCATTATCTCCGGAAGTATATCCTTCAGCAAGGTTGGTGAAAAGCTGGGTGTTATGTGAGCCATCAGGAAGTGCATACTTTGAGTAGTATGAGATCTTTCTTGCTCTGTTGGAAAAAGCTCCAACTTCTTTAACTCCAACGATGCGCATCTTTGCTTCATAAGGGCGTGAAGCGATGATAAGACGTCCAAGCACGATGTTAAGGGAGTTGAATACATTCTCCATACCGGTAGCAAGCACAAGCTCACCGGCTGATGCAAAAGTAGAAGAATCAACAACAGTAAGAGAAGTATCACCTGTTGCCTGTTTAAGCATCAGATTCATGATTGCGTGAGCATCACGCGGTGTAAATGAACGTGCCATAATGTTCCTCCTTATAAATTGGAAATTGTTTCAAGTAAAGCTTTCATTGTGTCTTCGGGGGCTTTGCCTGAGTTGTCTGCGCTTCGGTTAGCCTCCTGAGCTTTCTTAAGGTCCTGCTGGGACTTCTCGTAAAGCTCTTTATAATTAATCTCTTCCTTCTTAGGTTCTTCAGCCTTTTCTGCGTTCTCAGGTGCCTTTTTAGGCTCCGGGCTTTCCGTTGTAGGCTCAGATTTTGCCGCGGTAGCTCCCGGCTGTTCCTCCGGTTTCGGCTGCGAATCCTTCTCAGAAAGAGCGATAAGCTCTTTAACTTCTGCCGGCTTGTATCCGGCTTTTGCAAGTGCAACGATATCAGAAATATTAAGACCCATCTTGTAACCTCCGTTTATTATTTTGATAATTTATCGCTAAGCTTGGTAAGGGCTATCGTGTTATTATTGATAGCCTCGGCCAGCTTACCCATCTCGGCTTTATGATCCTCGTCCTGTTTGTTCATCTTCCAGAACATTGCCCCGGCTACTACAATAGGAAAACCCAGGCTTGAAATCAGCTGTGTAATAGTTCCAGGTTCCATAAGATAACACCTCCTCAATACAAAACACCGTTATGCGGATAGTGTTCCGGATGATCAATCCAGCACCTGAGCTGAGCCAGCTCCGATCTTGGGCTTATCACTATCCGCAAACTAAACGTAACATAACGGTGTTATAAAATCAAGTGTTATTCGTAGAAGATACCTGTATTAAGCATTGCATTTACAGCGCTCTGCTCTTCTCCATCTCCGGGAATTGATACAGATGCGTTATGGCACTGAACATAGCCACCGCAAGCGCTGACAGTTCCAACTTTTGCATAAGGCATACCATGCTGAGCCTGAAACGCTGTTAAGTTATCCTCGGAAGGAAGATTTTGCACTATATACGCCACAGGATTAAGACCAAGCTGAGCGCCAACAGCTGAAGAGTTTCCGCCGTTTATCATGGTATGGAATTCGGCAGATTTTGCAGCTCCCATTGCACCACCGGCAGCAACTCCCAAACCGGCTAATGCGTTGCCTCCCGTTGCAACTCCAACGATAGCAGCTACAACACCTCCGATTGTAGTAACGGAGCCTGTAGCTACTCCTATGGCATCAAATCCGGCGGATGAAATTGGTATCTTGGTCGCAATGTTTCCATTATATGTTGATGTCCTGAATGCTCCATATTTTACATTATATACGATATCACCGGTAAGTATATCAACATAGCCATCGAGCTGTATGCTCTTTGTAAATGCAAGGATGTCCATATCAAGCGACACGATACCAACAAAGGGAAGATACAAAAGGCCGGAACAATAAGGTGCTTTTTCCAAATATGTCATTGCAGCACCGGCGCCGCCCGAACCGGTACCAAAACCGATAGTAGTAAGACCACTGTTAAATGATATTACTCTGTCCGATATATGTCCGCCTGTAGCTGTCATTGTTTCGCGGCCTATATGTATGGGGGTAGATGCACCACCTATTCCGGTTACAGGAAGCCACATACATGAAACCAAGCTATCTTTTGAATTAGTAAACTGATCCTGGATCAGCTGGATAAAATTCTGATCGTAAAGCTCCTGTGAAAAGCTCCGCATCTGTGCTGTGGTCATGGTGTAATAGTCTATTACACCAACATCACCGGTTACATTATTGGAAAGCACTCCGATGATATAACCACCTACAGTATTAAAAGAAATGCCTGAAAGTGATAAAGCTGTCGGAGTTACATTAACCAATGCGGTCGGTACATTCCTCGGATCCGTTATCGTAACATCGGATGATGCCGAGCAATAATCTATAAGACCGGTATAAGATCCGATCTGAGTCTTAAAGGTTGCAGCTCTATCCATTTTACAGACAAGTTCGGAATTATGTCCGTCAATGTTTTTGACATCACACCAATAATAATGCCCGAAAGCTTCTACATAATTTATTGAAAAGTCCGTTGTCCTCATCAGGAATGTCGGGCTTTTAATATCGGTCTGATCCTTGAGCGTTACGGTGTGAGCTGTGGCTGCATTTGGATCGGGTCTTTTTGTTGAGTTAAATTTCTTGGAAAAACCACTCCAAGTATTAATCGTGATTGCCATCTAATACCTCCTTTATCCTGAGCCTTGTAAGCGGTGTAAACTGACCGTTTATATAAAGACCATGGGACTCTTGAAAATCTCTTACAGCCTTTTCGGTAAGCGGTCCAAAGTGACCCTGCTCATTCTTAATAAGGCTGTTTTTGCCCCGGTACTTTAATATATGATCAAGACATACCTGAAGATTAAATACATCCATTCCCATATCACCGCGCTTACACGGTGCATGGGGTATGACAAGATTTATCGTCTTTTTCATGGCGCTCCCTTCCTTCCCTCGTTCTTACCGAACATAATATAATGTGTGTAATATCCAAACCAATCATCGTGATATACAGCATCCAGATCGGCATAATGTGAGCGGTAATATTTGGGATCAAATTCCGCAGCGCCCTGACGCGCTTCATTCATTCCAAAGTTTTTGAAATGCTCCCAAAGGGCTGATTTATTATATCCGATGGCAAGCTGAAGATCCGGATATTTATTATAGTAAAAATCGGGATCGAATACAGGCTCATAATCAAGGCCGTTGATTATATAGGAAGATCCTCCCGATGCTATACGAGCATTAACCGCAGCTGCTATTGCTGCCATCATTCCAGGACCCGATAAGAATGGTCCGGGGCAAGCTGTAGAAGCAAAATCTTTGTGAAGTGTCATATTGCAGCCATTACGATGGTTAATGCGATCCTGCTTATGATCAGACCATATAAGCGCCGGTATGTTATTCCTCTTACAGATATCAGCTAAGAGATTTATAAGGCTTGTCATTGTGTCAGCTGATATTGTCCAATAAGGCGCTAAGATATCATTTGCACACTCTATTGTGATCGCTCTCATATCGTTAGCCTTATTTGAGCTGGTCCATGCTCCATTACTTTCCGGAACATAAAGCGCGATATCTTTTCCATTAATTCCATAATTGCTGGATCCCTGTTTTCTATGGAAGAGCTGACCACAGGTCTGCACCGAAAGATTGCCGGCCATGTGATGTATTGTGATCGTATCTATGGCGTGGTTTCTTAATCCATAGTTATGATCAGTAATATCAGTATATGTTATAAGTGGGCTGTTTGTGTACATAGGCTTAACCTCATCATATTGTGTAAGATTGTATTTGGTTACAAGTGCCATACAGTTAGCGACATAATTGATACTTGTCGCATATCCTCCATCCTTAAGTATACTTAAGTAGGTTTCGGGATCTGCTGCCTTTTTGATACCGGCATACCGGGGGATATCTACAAATTCAAAATATCCGTGCACTCCCTCGTGCATATCAGGAAAAGCAAACCATTTTGTAGTGATCTTGATATAAGTGCCGTCAGGCATTTGCTCCGAGCTGGTATCCGTAAAGTATCCATCGTTACAATCAACCCTATTTTCCTTATATTTAAGACCAAAGAAATTATTGTAATTTCTTGCCTTGTTGCTCCGACCGAACGCCGATTCAAGACAAGCCTGAGCTATGATAGCCGATGCAACACCATAACCGAGATAATTACGCCATGCCTGAACATGGGGCGCTATTTGGTTTATAAAATCTTCCTGATGTCCCATGAAAATAACCTCCGTTATTGTCATTATAAGTGAAAAGCCCACTATTCGTAAATAGTAGGCTTTTCGGTGAATGAGGTTACAGGTAGGATCCTGCAACCTCATATTAACACAATCAGATGAGCTGTTCAATCTGAGCTGCGATATTTTCAACATCTTCCTCAGACAGCTTAACATAAGCGTGATTGTAATACTTGCCCTTGTTCTTGGGATCTTCTCTGGAAGGAAAAGCTACCATTGAATAATCGGATCCGTCCTTCTTCTTGCCCTCGCGGTACCAGCAATTATAAATGGTTACACCATTTACCTCAAGATCAATGGCGATGCTTGTCTTTTCATCATCGGAAAAGTCCTTAGCGCGCTTAACGGTGATCTCAAGCTGCTTTACATCCTTGGTTTCTGCTTCCTTCTTGTTGTTCTTTTTAATTGCCATAATTAGCCTCCTTAATTGTTGAGGAGCTTCTGCTCCTGATTGATTATCTCAAAGCGTATCGATCCCGGTACGCTATGATCACAGTAAATATTAAATGCGGTTCCGGTGTTGGTAAATCTTATCAGCTGATGCCCTTCAGGATCATTAAGCTGGAATTCATCAGGCAGCCCATTTTCAAATATATACTGATGGAACTCTTTAAACGAATTAAAGAAAAGATGATCAGCTTTTCCGCCAAGACATTCAGCGAATATGTATTCAAGTCTTTTTCGTATCAATCCGTTGCCTCCTCACTTAATGAAAAGAAATTGTTTCCAAGCTGGCAATAAGGGATGCCGAAATTGTGATATTCCCATGCCCGGAAATAATAACAGTTATATGGTAATATCTGAGATCTTGTGCCGTATCGCATCAGGGCTATATTTACATTCCGTCTGACTTCATCCGTGATATCGCCGTTATCTGCTGTTGAGAATTGTCCCGACACTATTATTTCATCAATGCTATCAGGGAAATTCGGGGAAAATAACCGGTTAAGTATTACGGTAGTAACACCCTGCTGCGATAATGCTCCATCTCCTCCAGCTTCAGACATCACGCACCTGTAAACAAGATCCATCTGCTCAGCTGTTATGTTGTATCTTTCAACTCCGTATACACCCTTGGGGGAATGATGCGTAAACTGAAGTGTACAAGCTATTGCTACAGAACATATTATATTAATCACTTGATTTTACCTCACTTACGAAAAACAGGATTCCGAATATCAGCGCCGGGATGCAGCACATTAACTCTTTAATATCTGGATATTGAACATGGGGTGTCATCGATTTTTTCCTCACCATATTTTTCATCCAGATAATCCCTAAGTACATACTCAACGTGATTACAAAAATGAGATACCGCAAAATTAGCGCGGCGCCTTGACATCTTATCGACATCGATGCCACCTCCAATAACATCAGCCTCAAATAATGCAATAATATTACTTCTGTCCATTTGTAACCTCCTTCACTTTTAAAAGCTTTACGGCAGATTCTGCATAGCGATGAGCCTCAATACAATCGGGTCCATAAAATCTGCAATCTTTACATTTACAATCTTCGGATTCATGCCGGATCAGGCATACAGATAAAACATCAAGAACCTTGATTTTAGAAATTTGATCCATTTATAACCTCCTTCAATAGCAATCTTACTATAGTTAACTACGCTTGTCAACACCTTATTTTAATTTAAAGAATTGATGATAATTTACTATCAGATCATAAAGCGTATAACTCTCAAACTTCATGCGGCCGTTTATGCACTCATTTCTAAGATCTATCGCATAATCCAAATAAAATCTTTTCTGATCGTTTTCAAGTGATAAATCATAAACATTTGCGCTGTTATGTCTGGAAGTGTTCATATAATAAAAGCCATCTCGCATCCATACATAATAAAACTTGTTTTTATAACAAACACTACAGACAGGCTTAAAACCCTTCAGCTGACCTTTTTTAACATTTGTAAAATCGTTATAAGCAAACTCATTATCAAAAGCCATCCTGCCCCATTGCGTATCTCCCATAGCTTTATACAGCTTGGTCGATTTTTCTTTTGCTTCAAATTCTGCATTAGCTTTAAGGATTCTGATGAAGATGCCGCGTTCATATATATATCGTGTTTCCTCACCTTTAGCGATCATATCAGCCATATCATCAACAATATTTAATGTGTTGGTTATCGGGCTTGATATATTAACAGCATTAGCAAGCAGTATGAGCTTTAAGGGGTCCTTGCCTCTATGCTCTCTATCCCTGGATACCGTCTTATACAGATCCATGAGCTGATCACCTTCTTTTCGGTTTACTCGCTCCCATGCTCTTGGCATAAACTCATCCATGATCTGCCATTCTGCATCCGACATATCAAAGCCGGCATACTTAGAAACGGCATTAAGAGCTATTAAATAACCCAAAGGATCTGATATCGGAATCAACTTATCATTTTCATATTCACAATCCCAAAATGCTCCAAGTCCTCTGGAAACCGAAATTGCTTTCACGTTTATGTTCATATCTCTGTTAATGGACTTAAAGGGAGAAATATTAATACTAAATTTATTTTCACTCTTACCGGAACCTGCACACAACAGATCTACATCTTCAATCGTGCGCTTTCCAAATATGAACATCCTCTTCTTAACATAACAATCTTTTAATGCTCCGTAAGTCTTACCGGTGTTTCTGCCTCCTACAGTGCAGATCAGCCACGCATCCGGATATTTAGCAACATCATCCGCAACATTATAATAATATCCCATCTTAATCCTCCTCGTAGATCTGGATTAAAACTTCCTCTTCATAATCCGGATCCATAACCTCTTGTAGTTTCTTTGCTGTATTGAATACATCATCAAGCTTATAATCACAGGGGCTGAGATCAATGCTGTCCCCGATGAGATTTCCAAAGCGGTCCTCGTGTACTTCAGCATAAAAATGAGTGTGCTGCTTCTTTCCGGAAATCTCACCATCAAATACAAAGCCCGGACGGAAGTTATTTATATCATCTTTAAGGCACTTAGCTCCGCCCTTCTTGGGAACTCCGGAAACGGTTAATTTAAGATATCCGCGGTCCTCTTCTTTATTTCTTGGATCGTCTGCATACCGGCAGGCATATCTTTTTGCGCCGGCTGTCTTAAACTCCGAATATACTCCGTCAAACTCAGCAACACCCGGATAATACATCTTATCTTTATAGAAAATACCTTCATATCCTCTTGCGTGAAGCTTATCTATTTGCTTTTGGTTGTATGCCTTAAGCTTCTCCTCGTCCCATTTTGTTGCATAGATGCTATCTGTATCCGTATAAAGCCAAGTCCCATCTTTAGCGATGCACTTTGACAGCTCAAAAATATCGCGCTGAGCCATTGCTGTTATCCAGCAACCCCATTCATAAGGCAGGATGGATGAGAACTTCTTAACGTGCTTTTCATACTCTTCATCCGGTTTAAAGTCCTCAGCTATCTTATATATCTCGCGCGGATCTGTCGTTACATAATTTTCCTTTATCGTTTCCTTTACAGGTTTCTGAACGCAGCATCCATACATTGCATTAAGCATTGCCTTGCGGATCTGATAAAGAACGGCATCTCCGCCCTTGAGCATTGTCTTATCCCTGAAAAGCTCATACACAAGATCCGTAAACCATCTTGGTAAGTATTCCTTATGAGAATATTCAAGATTTGTTATCCAAACTTCATCCGCTGTATATAATTCATCGTACAGCTTCAGATCCTCTTCACACCACCAAATTGTGATATAATCAGCGCTTATGATCCTGCCGTTATCAACTACAGCGCCATCTTTATGCAAGCATTTATAAGATTGAATAGACGGCATCGGACTCATCGGATCTTTAAGCCTTACATTCTTGGCACTGAACATGAACTTCATCGCATATTCATCGGCCATATCAAGAACTTCATCTTTAGTGATCTCATCATCGTATTTGGTAAAGGCATGGCCGGGGAACTTCTCAAGCAGGATCTTGCTGGGATACTCTGATGCAAAATCTCTGCACTCAGCCTCATTGACCCAATTGATGATATATCTATTGGCATGAGTAAAGCCGCCATGATATAACATTTCAGATTTCATCTGCCCTTCCCATGTAGGAGCCACTTTTAGATAATGATTATGGGCCTTATTTTTCTTGCCTCTTTTCTTGGTTTCATTCCTGACAATACCGGTATTTGTATATGGGATAGAATAAATCTTGCAGCCAAGTGTTTCCATTGTCGCATCAATGCACTCAGCACCCGCTAATGTATCATACTCGGCATAATGCAGCTCCTTTTTTGTGAGCTTTGTGCTTTGATGCCTGATCTTTTCATAATCCCATGTTCCCGATGCTTTCTTATGTTCAACACCAAGATCATCAGCCCATTTTTCAAGCTTTCTTTGTGCAAGTACGAGCGAATCCCTTATCATAAGGCCGTTATTAAATTCAATAAATAATGGATAATAGGGCTTAATATTAAGCTGGTTTTTGGGTGTTCCAAAATCCGCCATTATAAAGCGCCTGAGATAAGTCCAATCCCATCCAAGATTGTGAAAATACATTATCGTCAGATCTCCCGACATCGCATCCATTATCCTCTGAACGCATAAGCTGAAGTGTTCGGGATTCCGTCCATATAATGTAACAATATTATAATGGTAAGCCCTGAGCGTAATGGTCCATATAACAAGATGATTTTCGCATATATCCTTACGATGCTTTGGTTTATGGTCCTTACTCGATTCAGTGTCTGCCATTATGATTATGTCATTGTATGTTTTGCCCTTATCTCTTCTTGTCGGCTTCTTTAACGTGCGGATATATTCAAGCGCTTTATAATCCCAGCTGTCCCAATATGAAACTGAATAGGGGGATGCAGCTTTTAAAGCCTCAGCTGCTTCCCTATAAATTTTTGTATGGGCCATCTGTAACCTCTTCCGATTAAATAGATTTGAAATATTTATACATGGCATCAACAGAATCGCCCTGCTGAAGCATTTCATTTATCAATTTATCCTGAAACTTATTTCCGGTAAATTTCGGAACTTTGCCATCTTTTACAGATTTAGCTTTAAGAGCTTCAAGAGCTTTATCATCGGTCGCATTGTCATGTATATAGCCGATCGCTTTCAGGATCTCATCAGATGAATATTTGCTCTCCATCTTTTTCCAAAGCGCTGAATCAAACAGATCTGCAAGATCATCAATCTGGTAATGCGTGCTGTTATTCTTGTTAAGTGATTCAAGACGGCGCTGATATACATCTTTAATACCCTGTTTTGTTGAACTCTCAGAACCGAGGAAAGCTTTAATATCGTTAATCTTTGCCCTGAGCGCTCTGCCATCTGCGGGCGGTTTTGTATTGAACCTCTTACCTCCGGCAGACCAATTTGATATATCTGCCATCGCTCTTTTGTATGCCCATTTGTTAACATCGGTCCCCTCAGCTTCTGCTAACTTCTCAAGCCTTACAAGACGCTGATCAGCTACCTTTGCAATACGGCGATAATATGATTGAACTGTTTCGCCTGGCTTCATTTCGTAATCATACGAACGCGCTTTATTTTTGTAATCGTATTCTTTCTTAGCCATCTGATGTACCTCCTGTTCTCTCAC
>OCTW013386318.1_pt1 | contig 13939 bp, 14 predicted proteins | sample 1539671 | NCBI WGS metagenome assembly OCTW01 (sample SAMN02144230, study PRJEB22623) | gut metagenome | biome: sheep rumen | host: Ovis aries | place: New Zealand | reverse complement strand
GACTTCCGTTCACTCGGAGAAATTTTCTTCTACTTCACAGATGAGCTGGCAGACATCACTTTTGCGCAATCTCTTTGGATTATTCTGCGAGCTATGTTCGAATGCATCTACGCGGTATTCCAGGTAACTGATGAGCAAATCGATATGTTCATAAGCATGTTTGTCGATCGCTTGCCGGGATACTTGCAGCGAGCTCTGGCACGTGGTGTTCAGATGGCCTGAACCTGTATTTGACTACCTGTTTTTATTGAGTTTTCAAGGAACAAGTCCCATTATTGATATGGGAAGTTTTAGTAATTATCCTTACTTCTTCAGGATATCTTTGTAGCATATGCCTTATAGCGCATCAAGGTTCTCGGACTGACACCAGTCAGCTCAGCCACCTCAGAGTAGCTATGGTTTTTCAGAAGATCCAGAGCCCATTGTTTTTGTTTTTTGGTCAACGCCTGTGGTCGTCCTTCCTTAAATCCAGGCTTCTGTCTGGCTATCGCTTTTCCCGCCTGTGTTCTTTCTACAATCATATCCTTCTCAAATTCTGCGAAAGCCAGCATTACAGTTCGAATAAGTTTACCGTTTGGTGTGTTATTCAATTTTCCCATATTGAGAATATCCACAGAAATACCTCTGGTGAGGAAATCATCAATGATCTGTATTCCCTGAGACGCGCTGCGTGCGATTCTATCAAGTTTTGTTACTACTAATGTATCACCACTTTTAAGGATCGATCTCAGTTCCTCGAACGAAGGCCTATCTAATGTCGCTCCGGTAGCAGCGTCCTTATATATGTTGTTCTCCGAAACCCCAGCCTCAAGGAGATCATGCACTTGAACTTCTAGTCCGTTGCCGGTCAGCTCCTGCTGTTTTGTACTAACTCTTGCATAGCCATAAAGCGCCATTTTTCTTCTCCCTGGTATTGTCACTAAGTTTTGTCGCATATTATAGTGTCATAATATTAAAGGTTTTGTCATGTGTCAATACTTATAAGTTTTGTCATTCTATTGCAAAAAATACAACATATCCCCCGAAATCACAAAACTAAAAAAGCCAAGTTTAGTAGTAGATTATCCAAACAATTGAAATCTGTTCTTCAGAGTAGTGCAAATTCTATAAGAATACTAACTGGAAGAAACTATTAGCAATCAAAGATAATATCCTTACTCTTCATCATCACTTGCATCCATATTCATTTCTAGACGATAATAAATATCAATATCTCGAATAATACCATCTATATCTTCATCATCTAGTTCATCGGTCCACCTTTGGAGTTCATTTATTGTAATAATCTCCTCAATAGCCTTTCTATACCGTTCCTCAAGGACAGTCATTCCGCTACTTCTATCGGAAATATATTGTTCTAAATCACGCAACACAGATTCCTTTGAATGCTTTGTTTTAATGACAAAACTAATAGGAAAGTGCATTACCTTGTCAATATCGAGAAGATATTTGTCGTAATTATCTACCTCTGTAACTTGGAAGAATCGCCCAACAGGACGCATCACAAAATCAATCCCACCGTCGTTTGCATTTGTTCTTCCAGTCTTGTATAACTCAAGTTCATATTCTTTTATATCGTCCAATTTATAGCCAAAATAGACTTTGATATTCTTGTAATGATTTTTTAATATTGCATAGCTTATTATCTCAAAAATTCTTGCTTCTGCATCTTCTGATAGTAGTTCCTTAATCTTCCGTTTCTTCTCAGAAAAGTCATCAAGGACTTTCATTTCTTCCAACGACTGAATTAAGGCATGGTCTTTTGCAATTAAAAGATCTATATACTTTTCGATTATATGGCAAGACGTCTTACTAATATCGTGGTGATCGACATAAATATAATCAATATGTATCAAATATTTACCATTATTGATTATTATTAAATCTTTTGATAAATCCTTGAACTTATTTCTAAATTCACCGTTTACACGTGAATTCAAAGCATGATTTTGCAATTTACTACCACCATATAATGAGCGATAGTAAGTAAATAATCGCATATAATCATACCCGCCAAACTGTCTATATTTATCTGGTTGTTCAAAAAAATCATCTTCGTAATAATGTAAAATAGAATAGATGGCATAGATATTTGCTAAGCTTCTTCTTGTTTTACTATTTCCATGAACAGCCTTTGTTTTCAGATCAAGATATTGAATCAAATAACTGTCGTCATATATTTTCTGGTAATCTTCAGGATATTCTCGTTTCAAGATATCTTCAATAAATTTTTCCGTTATCTGCATCATCAATCCCTCACATATTTTGATTTCGCTTTCGTCTTTCTGACTTTTGTCTTAATTAAAGACTTGCCTTTATATTCCGTTGCAATACCTGTTCTGCGAATTCCCATTTCAAAATATTCTTCGTTTAAATCAATTCCAACTGCATAGCGTCCTAATCGAATAGCAACAGCTGATGTTGTAAAAGATCCTGAAAAAGGATCGAATACCACATCCCCAGGATTAGAAGAAGCTTTGATGATTCGTTCTAATAATGCCTCCGGTTTTTGTGTAGGATGATTTTCATATTCATCCATTTTGAAACGTACACGATTAAATTCCCAAACATTTCCCGGAACTTTTTTAGTACTATAAGGCTGGGGTGGATTTTTTCGATAATCAATAAGTTTTCTTTTAGCGCCTGTTTTTGCTTCAACTAAAATGTCCTCATGATTAAAGGTATATTTTCCACCTTTGTTAATCATAAGAATTGGTTCATATAATGAACCATATATTTTCTTTGATTGAACACCGGAACTATCATAAGTCCAAACAATACGACAGAGGACGTTATACTTTTCACTTACATAAACATCAAGATATGGCATATGCTGTGTAGCAGTCATAAAGTACATCGTTCCATCATCAGACAACACACGCATACATTCATCAATCCATTGCTTACACCAGTCAACGTAAGCCTGCACACTTTCCCACTTATCACTGTTATTGCCGAAGTCTTTTCCAATATTATATGGAGCATCTGCAAAAATTAGATTTACAGACTTACTATACATTTTGTGCATTATTTCTAACGAATCGCCTAATACAGCCATAGACGTCCCATTGTGTATTTCTTCGATTCCAGTTTCATCAGGTAATACTTTTGAAAAATCATAAGGTTGCAAAAGACTCATTTGTGTTTCTTGAGTCACCTCGGTATCTTTTTCTCCTGTAATATCAAAAGTAAGCTGTTCATATTTTTCTGTCATAGAGAATTACCTTTCCCAGAAATACTTTTATATATAAAAAACCAAAATAAATTATAACTGAATATATCTCTTTTTCAAGATAGCTGATAATATGCCCCTCGGTGAAGATAACAAAGATCCAAGAAATGTTACGTGCAGATTTATGTTGCATTTCTCTTTCCGGTCGTCCCATTAGACAAAATCCGCAGGGAAAATTCATACATCCCGTCAATAGGCGGTGGCACTGAACGAGGTTATAATAATATCCGTGATGTATCATTTGCCAATGGACGTGTGAGCTTCCACTCCACTGCCGGCAGAGGTGCGAAGGGAGCCCCTTGAGGGGCTCCCTTTTCAATATCTTGGTCCGAAATATGTTCCGTCACCTTCTCGTGTCACGACCATCCTGATAAAGACATATACGAAATGGACCGCGATGAAGACCACAATCAGGTTCAGCTTCACACCCGACATCATATCGGCAAACCAGACCAGAACGACAAGTTCCGTCACAGCGATATACACGCTGATACTGTCCGCGAAATGCTCTCTGTAAAATCCTACGAGCTTATAGCCGATAAATCCTAGACCACCGAATACAAACGCTGAGAGGCCTGCAAAACCCGCGACAGCAAGAACCGCAGGAAGGATCTGGCGGATCACCGGAATGGCGATCTGTTCATTCAGGCTCCATGCAGCTGCTCCAAGACTCCATGCTATGCTGAACACGCCAGTGATGAAGCCGCCGATTAAAGACAGCGCCTGAAGGAGATCATGTGAGAAGCGTGCGGACTGAATGGCGTGGAAGATCAGATCGAGGGACGCAAACAGAAGGACTCCCCATGTGAAAGCTTCGTCTTCCTGTCCCCGTCTTTTATAACGTTCTTCGCATTCCTGTTTCTTGAGCTTATATTCACGGTGCAGCCGGTCTCGGTCCTCGCGATACAGCCTGTCGATGCCGGCAAGGTTTTCATAAGCCATCTTGCCGGCAAGGTCCGTGATCCGCTTGTCCTCCTCGTCCGCTTTTTTCTGAGCCTCCTGCTCAAGCTGCTCCGCGCGGGCGAGTTTCTTTTTCGCCTTTTCCATCTTCTCTTTGTAAGATGTCTTAACGGCTTCTGCCGCGACTTCTGCTTCCGATGCTCTCTTCCTCAGTTCGCTGTTCTGCTTCTCGAGCATCCGATTCTCTTGCAGCACTTTGTCTGCGCCGTTCAGCGAGACGATCATCTCGCTCTGCTCTTGCAGCTTTTTCTTCATCATCAAGTTTTCTGATGAAAGCAGCCGGATCTCCTGCGCCTGTCTCCGGATCGTTTCGGACTGACTCTGCATGATCGATTCCTTCGACGGCTGACTCGACTTCTCTGTAATACTGCTCGAATCCATCTTCTTCCCGATCTCTGTCGGGGTGGCTCCCTGCGAGCCTGAGTTCATTCTGTCTCTCAAATTCATGGATCAGGTTCTCCTTGTCAATATTCATGCTGAAGGTTTTGCTGATGTTCGTGTCCCGGACCTTGTCACCGTTGCCGTTCGTAAAAGTGATATGTTTCTTCTTCGCCGTCCATGTGACGTTCCATCCCCTCTGCGTCATGCCGGCAATAAATGCCTCACGGCTCGTACAGTCCTGAAGTGTTTCCACGATGGCGATCGCACAGTCGGCGACAAAACTCTTCTTCGCTTCGTTGACCAACAGATGATACTTGTCCTTGCTCCATCCGCGGATCTCGCCTTCCTCGATCTTCGTCCCATCGAAGTGCTTTCCCTTCTCAGCAACGGAAAGTCCCAGTTCCGCGCAGAGCTGGTTGGTGAAGACTTTCTGCTTTTCCAGATCAGCTCTGGATTGATGCAGCTTCCGTCCGTCAATGTATGAAACGGTATTCGTGACGATGTGGATGTGAAGGTGTTCGCGGTCCTGATGGACCGCGATCAGGCTCTGGTATCCTGAGAAAAACTGGTCGCAGAATCTTCTCCCGATCTCCATGCACTCTTCCGGAGTCACCTTCTCGTCCCTGTGAAAGCTGATGATGTTGTGCGCATACATCCTTCCGAAGTCTTTCTTCCAGATTTTCTTCTCCTCAAGGAATGCCTGGTAAACATCATCGTAAGTGATCCCGTCAGGTTCATACGGACCGATGATGTCCGCATACCTGTCAATAACCTTCTTCTCCTGAAGCACGTACTGGATCACGTTCCTCATTGCTCCATGTGATTTTGTTGACTTATTAATAACCTTGTTGATCGCCATATTTTCTCAGCCTCCTTCCTTGCCAGGTCCAGTTTTTCGCTGATGCCGTCAAGGGATCTCACTGCGGGAAGATATCCCTGCCCGTTTGCGATGTGAGCCATCTGGTTGACATTCGTTCCAAGTCCTTTGATCTGCCTCACGAGATCGGACAGACTCCTGCTGTTCTCTTTCCATACAGCCAGGAGCTGCTTCACTCCGTTTGAGTCGATGATCGATGATCCGGTGACGGCTTCGATAATGTACGTCTGCTGAGGAAGTCCGGATTCCTCCACCTTTGCTTTCATTGCCCGATATTCTTCTTCTGTCATCCGGACGGTGACAGCCCTGTTTCTGATGCGGGCGGGTTTTCTCTTGTTGCTCATCAACATCACCCCTTTCGATGCTTTTGTGGATGAACATAAAACTGTTTTCTGCTCTGCCTCGCCCCGCCGGTCCAAATAGCGTTGTGCGACAGGATCCGGCGGGAGGTCAGCTGCGGGATTCCAAAGGGATGCAGTCCCTTTGGCGGGATGCAGGGGCGGCGCTCCTGCCTGGGAGTACAGAGGGCTGGGAGCCCTCTAACAGAAATTGCGAAACACATGACGGAAGGTCCGGTGGACCTTTCGCCAGATGTTGAGCATTTCTGTGTGTTCCGGATGCAGGGGTGAAACACCCTGCCAGGGGATCCAAGGGGGCAGCGCCCCGCTGGCAAGTTTAGAGAGCGGAGCGAACGGCGCAAAAGTGGCTTGCCACTTTGCGAAACTTGCCTATCACCACTACCGCCTTGTTGACCCTTTCGCGGTCTTTGGCGGGAGGGGTGATAGTGGTCTTGCTTTGCAGGGACACGAAGCGGCGTCATTCTGGAAAAATGACATGACCGGAGGACATGGCATTTTCTGCGGAATGGCAGAGCGGAATGTTTCTGCAAAGCGCGGCATGAAGGACGGATGATGGAGCGGAGTGAAAAGTGAAGGACCCGTGAAAGGTCCTTCGCTTTTCGTGAAGCGGAACCATCCCGACTGAATACCGTCGAACCGACCAGGACAGCCATATGCTGAACTCTCCATGAGACCCCCATACGGTCACCTCGCTCTTCCGGAGCGTTCCGGTCCCTGCATCCTGTGAAGCCTCAATCGGTCGGTGTGGAGGATCTCCCGCTCCACAGGCTCCGGATCAACTTCCACAGAAGTGACCTCATCCCCGTACCATGGGTCAGCTCCGGACTCCAGAAGCGCAGCAGCTTTCTCCGCTTCTTCAAAGGATCCGAAATACTGCTCCTCAAAATCTTCTTCCTCAGAATCTTCTGAGACCCTGAAGGAAACAACCAGCCTGTAAACTTTCTTCCTGATGAAATCTGCCATCTCGCTGCCTCCTCATTTCTCAGACGCTTCACTGCCAAGTTCGAGAATCTTCTTCAAGGTCTCCTCGATCAGTTCATGGGGCAGCATGTTGTCCTGGCGTTTTGATCTCGAACAGTTCTTCCAGTCGTTCACTGAGATCTTAGCGATCTTCCAGCTGTTGACGGTCTTCACGATCTCCGACTGCTTCAGGCCGTCCAATGCAGGGATCTGGTAGATCCCCGAACGGTAGCCCATAAGGATCGACATGAGGATCTTCCGGTCGAGATTTTTTCCGATGTAGCCCTTAGTCTTTGTCGTGGACTTCACCTTCACCCGTTCGAGATCCCCTGTCACTTTGACGCAGTCCTCGTTCTCCATCGTTCTCCGGTAATTCAGAAACTCTTCCGTATCATCGAAGGGTCTCGTATCGTATTCGGCGATCACGGTGTCGATGTGGTGCTGCCCGTCCGCACTGTCGTAGTGGACCGGTGTGTCCTTCGCCGTCTCAACGATCGGGCAACGCTTGTAGTCGAAGTTCATTGACAGCTGTCTGAGGCTTTCGGAAACTTTGAAGTCATGTTTCCTCTCAACGATCTCGGAGAACTCTGTCCAGATCTGCGTTCTGCACTGCAGCCGTCCCTCGCGGGACAGCACGGCGATGATGTAAGCATCCCTGTCTGCTCGGCTGTTCTTCACTTCTCCTGTCGTGTAGGAGTTGTGGGCGATCACGCCTTTGTCGTTGACGGCAACGTTTCCCCTTGTCGTAATGTTCAGGAACGTGTCGTTGAAATGCTTGGGCTCCCAGACCTGATTTGCGTCACATGGATCAGTCGTCTGGTTCAGCGTGTATCTTCCCTGTTGGAAGATCTCTGCAAAGCCGTAGGCATCAAGCCCCCGTACGATCTCTGTCGGAGCATCTGTGATGAAGCCGTCCGTTGTCACGGAGTAAACGTGGTAGCCCATGTCGTGGAGCTCGTTGATGCAGGCGATCAGCATGCACCGGACCAGTGCTGTGGTATAGGAGGCGTGGTACGGGCTCGTTACTGCGGAAGGTTCAGCGTCCTCGCGTCCCATCTTCCGAGCGTTGTAACGGGTCTTCGGGCTGACATTCTGGGCGGTCTTTCCGTAGCAGGAGTTAACCATCGTCTTAAGGCTCTTCTCCACGAGCGGGTTGTCCTTGTAGACCTTCTTGGCTTTCATCCGGTCCTGCACAAGCTGCGTCACGGCGTAAGCGAGGCACTTTGAAGGTTTCCCATCTCTGACAAGGATCTGGTTCACGCCACCGCGGAAGACCGTCACCTTTGCCCCAAGCTTCAGGGCAAGGTACATATCCGGTCCGGTCATGTAGACGTTCCGTCCATGTCTCGGGTAGATCTTCATGCCGCCCTTCACAGGGACTGGGATGTTCGGGCAGTAAACATCGTCCGGGAAGTCGAAGCTGCCAACTGCGACTGCAGGGATCAGGGGACTTGTCAGGTCCTGCCACGTCAGCTCGTAATATCTGGGAAAGTCCCTCATGGGCTTGGACCAGTCAATATCCACGATGTTTGCCATAGCGGTCGGATATGCGTTCTGAAGGTCGAAGTCTGTCGTATGCTCCGTGATCCACCCGATGTAGAAGGATGCATTGAAGCCTCCGGTATAGGCTTCCTCGTAGAACTCCGTTGCGATCTTCGCGTCCGGATTGTCCCTTCTCGGGACATAGCGTGTAGCTTTCAGGAACTTCATGCATTCATCTTTTGACGGGATGATTCCTTCATCGAGCATTTCCAACCCCCTGTAAATCAGGTCATATTCGGCTTTCTTCGAAACGCCGAAGTATTCCTTGATGCTTCCGTACATTGAGGAAGCAGCGGCGCTGGACAGTGTCATGGGTATCGAATGGTTGCACCGGAATAGCGCCGAGCAGAAGGAGACGACAATGTCCGCGTCATTCATCGCGTATTTGTAATATTCCACCGGATGGTCCACGGCGTAGGCTGACATGTGATTGATCGCATCCGGCGGGAGAGTGATCTTAGGTCTGTTGATGACGTTTCCCAAAGCCTTCAGTGATTTGTTGTCCGCAGGAGTCAGACCGAGAGTGTCCCTCACTGCAAGATTCACGAGCCAGTAGTAGTTGTAGTTCCGATCATTCTCAGCCTTGAATCGGACGTTCTTAGTAGTCATCCACCCGCCCTGGATCTCGCCCAGATCCCTGATCAGGTCAACATCGTACTTGGATCTCCGGAAGACGGAGATATCAGCTTTGCCGGTATGACAGATGATCGTGACAGGGATCACGAGGTCCTGCATAGCTTCAAAGTCGACAATCTTGTATGGATCATGGCCTTTCCACTTCTGCTCCTTGTAGACAATGTCCTTCTTCAGGACGAGTGGAAAGTTACCGAAGTAGCATTCCTTCAAATCCGCGAGGATATCAGCAAGGCAGTATTTGAGAGGAATCTTTCCTCCGGACTCTGCCGTGATCACCTGATATCTGGGATCCACAAGGAAGAAATACCGGATCAGGACCGCTCCGAGTGCGATCGACATTTGAAGGGACAGGACCCTTCTGCTGTCGCCGTTTTCCTGAAACTCGGTATCAAAGCCGATATTCAGTCTCAGGGACTTTGACTGGATCACACGGAAGGAAGGGATCACCTCTGCGATGCTGCCTTTCGTCTGAATGTCCAGAGGAGCAAGGAACTGCTTCGGCTTGATGCCAGGTTCAAGACCCGTGGAATGACTGGTGTCATTCATACCTTTTGCCCCGCATATAGGTGAAATGACACCTGTGCCTGAAAGCCTTGAAATTAAAGCATTTTCGGTGTCCGGCGTTTTACCGAAGTTCGAAACATCGGTAAAGTTTTCCGGTGTCAGGATCTGTTTGAGAAGGGTATATTCCTCCCTTCCCTTCACATACTCACATCCGAAACCGATCAGGGTCTGGACGATTTGAAAGTGCTGTTCCTGTGTCCAGATCAACGATGCAGGAACAATTTCAGGAGAAATCTGTAATGCAGACGTTCTATCTATCATTCAGATCCCTCCCTTCAAGCAGTAAGGAGATAACAGGAAACCTTTATCTCCACTGTTTCGGGATTAGTTCTCAGTTGTTTTGGGATTGGTTTGTAAGAAAACGATGTAAGAAACACTCTGTCCAGAGTGTTGTTATAAAGAAAATCCAAGGCACGACGGCAGCCTCAGCACCGGACATGGGAATAGTCCGCAGGACATGCTTTCACGCCTTGAAACCATGGTTCTGATGGGTTTGTCCATTCCAATCCCGGCAATCTGCAGACAGATTGCATCCGGCATCGACATCATGGTGCATCTCTCCCGTATGCGCGACAAGAGCCGGAAGGTTCTGGAGATTCTTGAAATAGATGGGTATGACATTCCCTCCGGTGAAATCCGGACGCATCCGCTCTTTGAATTCGAAGAAAGCGGAGTGGACAAAGACGGCCGGCTGACCGGCAGACTCAAGAAAGTCGGATGTCTGTCCCATACTCAGAAGCTCCGCCGGGCCGGCATCAGCGCTGAAGATATGTAGAAAGGAGTAACTCCCCATGCCCGAGCGCTCCCGAAGTATGATGAAGAACAGCCCTCCTCCCCGAACCTCCCAGCAGACGGCCCGGAAGCCCAGGCAGCCTGGCAATCCATATTCACCCAGCCTTTCACTGTCGCCTCCCCGGCACGCGCGGGCATTCAGGACAGAGACTGCTCCGTCTCTCCTCCGGAGGCCCTGTGACTATGGAACCTATCTGTTCAGCCGGCGTGAGCGTCTCGAAAATATTCTGGCGTATCTGTTCCTGTGCTTCCTGGTCTCCTGGCTGTTTTACCACTCCCTCCTGCCGGCAGCGCTCTTTTTGCCAGGCATCCCCTTCTTCCTGAAAGTCCGGAAGGAAAGCCTGCTTGAGAAACGGAAAATCCAGATGCTCCGTGAATTCACAACCGGTATGCAGCTGGTCAATGCTTCTCTTCAGGCAGGATACGCCGTTGAAAATGCCTTCCGGGAATCTCTCCCGGAGCTGAAGAAAATATACCCCTCCGATGCCTTTATCGTCCGTGAATTCAGAAGGATCGGTTCGCAGCTTGATATCAGCATTCCGATTGAGAAAGCACTGGAGGATCTGTCAGCCCGCAGCCATATTGATGATATCCGGAACTTTACAGAGGTCTTCCAGACAGCCAAGCGAACAGGCGGTGATCTGATGCTGATCATCCGAAACACCGTTTCCGATATCCAGGAGAAGTCAGAGACTCGTGAGCAGATCGAAGCAGACATCTCCGGAAAGGTCCTGGAACAGAAAATCATGAGTCTTGTCCCGATTCTGATCATCGCCTATGTCAACCTTACCTCCCCCGACTTTCTGGAAGTCTGCTACTGTACAGTCGCTGGAAGACTGGTTATGACTGCCTGCCTCATTCTCTATGGAGTTGCTTTTCTCTGGGGCCGGAAGGTCATGAAGATCCAGGTATAAGTTCATTCCTGAGAGGAAAACCCATGAAAAATAACCCCCGTTTTTCATCACAGATTCGTTCTTTTTCCCTGCGGCTTCATCCCTTCCGAAAGCTTTCTGCCTTTCTGTATGACCGCTTTGTTCCCCGCGGAAAAAGGCTGAAGCTGACAGATGAGCTGGACGCTGTGTCCTGCCACCAGAAGGACAGTACCCGCACCTACTATCTGGAGAAGATCTCTTCCACACTTTTTATATCCTCTCTGATGGGTGCGGCTCTTCTCTTCGGGGCTTTGTACAGCGCCCGGCAGAACCGGGGCATCCCGTCCAACTTGATAACACGCCCGGGCTACGGAAAAGCGGCCCTTGAGGAGACCCTGAATCTGACCGCCGCAGGAGAGAAGGAATCGGAAAGCGTAACGATCCGGGTCAGCCCGAAGGCATACACCTACAAGCAGGCACAGGATCTTCTGGATCAGGCTGAGACACAGCTTCAGAAACAGCTCCCTGGGAGAAACGACTCCCTGGACGATGTCCGTTACCCACTGCAGCTTCCTCAGTCCCTGCTGGATGACGCCATTTCAGCGGAATATACCATCTCTCCCTACGGCGTTATCGACGACACCAGCGGTGTGATCGTCGGGGATCTGACGGAAAACGGTACGCCTGTTACCGTCGAAGCGACGCTCAAGGTGCAGGAGCTTGAGCGGATCTGCCGCTATGCAGCAGTTGTCTTCCCTCCTGCCCTTACAGACAAGGAGCAGTTTTCCGCTGATCTGGATACAGCCCTTCGGGCGGCTGACAATTCAGATCCCACCTCCGATCAGATCCGGCTGCCCGCTTATGCAGGAGATACTCCCCTGTCCTGGAGCCGTCCGAAGGGCCCCTTTCTCACGATTCTCTTCATCCTCACCCTCCTCCTCCCCACCCTTTTCTGGTTTCAAAAAGATGAAAAGATGAAAGAACTGGCAAAAAAGAGACGGGAATTACTCGATCTGGACTACTCCGAGCTTCTCTTTAAACTCACCCTGCTGATCGGCGCAGGTCTTACCATCAAAGGTGCATTCTCCCGGATCTGCAGCCAGCAAGAGGCTCTGCAAAACAGCTCATCTCTTCCTGCCAGAGGCGGAAAAGACAGCATGCAGCATCCGACTGAGCGGAATAAACTTCCGAGCGGAAAGGGATCCCGTCCTGAATCTGCCCATCCGGTATATGGGGAGATCCAGATTCTGCTGCGCGAGATCACAGATGGCGTGCCGGAGGAAACTGCCTATGAAAACTTTGGCCGGCGCTGCGGACTTCCGACTTACATCAAGCTTGGTTCCCTGCTTGCCCAGAATCTCCGCAAAGGCTCCAGCGGTCTGACCGCTCTTCTTGAAAAAGAAGCCTTCCTCTCACTACAGCAGCACCGAACCGCTGCCAGGAAGATGGGCGAGCGGGCCTCCATGCGGATGCTCTTCCCGATGCTTCTGATGTTTGTCGACGTCATGCTCATCATGATGGTTCCGGCTATGCTCAGTTTCTGAGACAACTGCCCCGGATCGTTTGACGATGCACAGGCCGCACGCTACAATAATGCCAAAAATGACGAAAAGGAGACAAATCAGAGATGCTTGGAGAAATACACACAATTCATCAACACGAAGAATCGGATTCCTGCACCCGTCCTGCCCGGAGGATCCTGATCGATACGGATCCTGGCGTGGATGACGCGCTTGCAATCATGCTCTGCGCTGCAGATCCCTCGGTCCAAATCACTGCCATCACTGCTGTTGCCGGCAATGTCGGTCTGAACCATACACTGGAGAATGCTCTGTATCTGAAGGAAGTCCTCGGACTTTCTCACACCCTTGTATCGAAAGGAGCGGATCGACCACTGGTTCTTTCCCCCGGGCGCGTCACAACGGTCCATGGAAATGACGGCCTCGGTGGACTGAGCAAGGTCCCGAAAGCGTCTCCTGACGCCCTGCCGGCATGGGAGAGAATCTACGAAACTGCCGTCCAGGAGAAGGGGAATCTCGAAATTCTGGCACTTGGCCCACTGACCAACCTGGCCCTCGCGCTCCGGAAGCATCCGGACCTGAAAAACCTGGTTAAAAACCTGGTCATCATGGGCGGAAGCGCGAAAAGCGGCAATGTAACAGAGCAGGCAGAGTTCAACGCCTGGGTCGACCCGGACGCCTGCGATGAGGTGCTTCACTCCGGCATCCCGCTTCTTCTCTGCGGACTCGATGGTCTTCAGCCTGCAGCCCTGGAGTTTCCGGAGCTGGATGCCCTGATAGACACCTTTCAAAACCGCGGCGGGGTGACAGAAGACCTTGCCGTTCCGATCATCCGCTTTATTCGCCATTCACGAAAAGGCTGGGGCGGGCACCACAACGTCTGCATCTATGATCTGGCAACCGCAGTCTGCTTCCTTCATCCGGAAGCTGCTCAGGTACGCTCCGCTCATCTGTCCTGTGCGACAGAGGAAGGCCCTGCACTTGGCAAGACTCCCGTAACGGCTGCCGGCTCCGGAGAAGCGTGCACCTCCCAGATCCTGTGCAGCATGGACAAGCAGCAGTATCTTGACGCGTTTCGCTTTATGCTGACCCGTCTGTCTGACCCGGATCCGTCCCTCTTCTCTGTCTGACAGCTGTCCACGCAGGGTATGAAAATCTGAGTTTTAAGCCATTTGTACTAGTAACTACTGTCAAAGCTCTGAAAACAGCGTAAATTCAATACTTTCGTGGCTCTACTGGATTGC
>OCTW011551599.1_pt1 | contig 13942 bp, 10 predicted proteins | sample 1539671 | NCBI WGS metagenome assembly OCTW01 (sample SAMN02144230, study PRJEB22623) | gut metagenome | biome: sheep rumen | host: Ovis aries | place: New Zealand | reverse complement strand
TTTTTGACAGTTTAAATCACATGCGGCAGGGGAATACTCCTGCCGCATGTAAAGAGAAGCTTGCGGATCAGACATCCTTTTTCTAAAGCTATAGGGAGGTTTGTACAATGGCCGAACAAAGTCGTCTATCACTTCGATATAGACAATGAAGAGGTGGCAGCGTTCTATAATGCCTTTAAATAATTTTGTTTCGGCATCTGCCGGTATACGGCATTTAATTTTGAAAAAGTCTTCGTGATTACGAAGCATGTAAATCGTTGTAAAGTCGATTAGTATTAAAGGAGAAAACCATGGGCAAGAAACTTAGAATCGGCCTTCTTGGCGCAGGTCGTATCGGAAATCTGCACGGCACAAATATCCAGAACTTTGTTCCGGATGCAGAGGTTGTGATCGTTGCGGATCCTTTCATGAATGAAAAGATGGAAGAATGGGCAAAGAGCATCGGCATCGCACGCTGCTCCAAGGATCCCGAGGATGTTTTTTCCGCAGCTGACGTGGATGCAGTATTCATCTGCTCCTCCACAAATACACATGCAGAGTTCATGATCCGTGCTGCAAAGGCCGGCAAGCATATCTTCTGTGAGAAGCCCATCGACACAGAAGTAGCAAAGATCAACGAGGCTCTGGCAGAGGTTGCCAAGGCTGGCGTCAAGCTCCAGGTCGGTTTCGTCCGCCGCTTCGACAGAAGCCACAAGGCAGTCCGTGACGTAGTTGCTTCCGGCAAGCTCGGCGCTCCCTATGTTGTCAAAGTTACTTCCCGCGATCCCGCCGGCCCGCCCATGTCTTATGTAGCAGTTTCCGGCGGCATCTTCACCGACATGATGATCCATGACTTTGACATGGTCCGTTATCTGTCCGGCAGCGATGTTACAGAAGTTTCTGCAACCGGTGCTGTCCTGACGGATCCCGGTTATGCTGACTATGATGATGTTGATACCGCAATCGTCACTCTGAAGTTTGCGAACGGCGCAATCGGCGTCATCGACAACTGCCGTCAGGCTCCTTACGGCTATGACCAGAGAGTCGAAGTTCTCTGCGAGAAGGGTGCTGTCCAGGACAACAACCATCTTGAGAACGAAGCCTTCATCAGCACTGCCGAGGCCGTCGAGTCCGCAAAGCCCACATACTTCTTCCTTGAGCGCTACAATGACGCATTCGTCGCTGAGGAGAAGGCATTTGTTGACGCTGTCCTGAACGACAAGGAAGTCCCTGTAGGCGGCAAGGATGGTCTTGAGCCCGTTCGCATCGCAATCGCAGCCAAGAAGTCCCTCAAGGAAGGCAGACCCGTCAAACTTTCCGAGATTGAGGCTTAATCCGGCAGACTGTAATTATACGTATCTATATATAATTACACAGCTATAATTAAATAAGACCTTAAATTCCGCCGGCACTTGCAGGATTATACACAACAGGAGGATTCGGTCTGTTTAATTCTAAAACAACAGATCACCCTCTGTTGTGAATGTATATCATTCGCAGCAGAGGGTGTTGTTGTCAGAGGTGCTCCTATAAAATGCGTGCGTTATGCGTGCAATATGGCAGCTTTGCGGGTGATAAAACACGGATTGCGTGCCGTGAAAAAGAGCTGATTTTCCGCAATGAACAGTTGCTCTGAACACAGATCGTACCGTTTCGAAAAGCCCGGGTTCGGGATATGCCAAAGGGTGTATGCAAACTGTAAAAAACTGCGCTGAAAGCCATATAAACACTGGATTTCAGGGGATTTTGAATCTGATGTGGGAGCGGCCGGAAACCTGCGGCTGCAGCAGGTGGAAAAAGGGACTTTTTTCCTTTGAAAAGTGCACAAACAGGAATAGTGTAAATTGTGCATTATGTAGAAACTGGGAGAAAGCGGCAAAAAGTGCTTGCACGCATGTAATCTGCGTGCTATTCTAAAAGCACAAAGATAAATGATTAAGCACGCAAGCACACGCAAAAACATGCGTGCAAAGCACAGCTTAAACATACAAGATCAATAAACACTATTATTTTTCTATTTAAGAAAGAGAGGGGTAAAAGATGTCTAAATTAAACGAAATGGTTGCAACATTCCCGCAGACCGAGTTCTGGAATGACTCCTGCAGCTGCAAAGAGCTGGCTTATGCAATCGAGAACGGCGGTTCCGGTGCAACCACCAACCCTGTTATCGTTGGTAACGTTCTGAAGAAAGAACTTCCTGATTGGGAAGATACCATCAAACAGGTCATCGCTGACAATCCGACATGGACAGAAGACGATGTAGCATGGGATATCATCGGCAAGCTCGGCACAAAGGCTTCCAAGCTCCTTCTTCCTATGTTTGAAGAGTCTCATGGTCAGAAGGGCCGCATCTCCTTCCAGACCAATGCCAAGTACTACTGCAACAAAGACCTCATGGTCGAGCAGGCCTGCAAGCTGGCAGCTCTGGTTCCTAACAGCCAGATCAAGGCTCCTACCAGCAAAGCCGGTGTCGAGGCTTTCGAAGAGCTGACCTATCGCGGAATCTCCATCAACGCTACTGTTTCCTTCACCTGCGCACAGGCAGTTGCAGTCGGTGAGGCAGTCGAGCGCGGTCTCAAGAGAAGAGAGGCTGAAGGCCTTGATATTTCCTGGATGCACCCCGTCTGCACCATCATGATCGGCCGTACAGATGATTACCTCAAGAACGTTGTCAAGGCAAGCGATATGTGCATCCCCGCCGAGGCTCTTGATCTCGCAGGCGTTGCTGTTATGAAGAACGCTTACAAGGTTTACAAAGAGAGAGGCTTCCGCACAACTCTGCTGACCGCTGCTTACAGAAACTATCATCACTATATGGATTTCCTTGGCGGCGACATCATCTTCACCATCACCTCCGACTGGCAGAGAAAGTTCGCTAACTGCGATTGGATGAAGATCGAGAACAACATGGACAAGCCCGTTGATGAGTTCTATCTCAACTGCCTCAAGCAGATCCCTGAGTTCATCCAGGCATATGAGCCCGATGGCCTTAAGCCCGAAGAGTTCCAGCACTATGGTGCATTCCTTGCAACCATGAAGCAGTTCCTGGGCGGCTATGACAGCCTTGTTCAGCTGATCCGCAGCTACATGATCGTATAATTTTAAGCGGTTCGATAATCTGATCACTTAATTTATGACAGCAGCCTGCCGTGCAGACGGCACGGCAGGCTGCTGATCAATTCAGGTATGGTGAGGTATTATATGGAAAAAACAATCAGACTGACAACAGCACAGGCGATCGTCAAATTCCTTGACAATCAGTATGTCTGCATGGATGGCGAAGAGACCAAATTCGTCGAAGATTTCTTCACAATCTTCGGACACGGCATCGCAGTCGGCCTCGGTGAGGCTCTTGACCGCAATCCCGGCGGAATCCACGTCATGCAGGGCCGTAACGAGCAGGGTATGTGCCACGCTGCAACTGCTTTCGCAAAGCAGAATGACCGCAAGAAGATCATCCCTTGCGCAGCTTCCGTAGGCCCCGGCTCCGCAAACATGGTTGTTGCCTGCGCAACTGCTACTGTTAACAACATTCCTCTGCTGGTATTCCCTGCAGATACATTCGCTTCCAGACAGCCCGATCCCGTTCTGCAGCAGCTCGAGCAGTCCAACAGCCTTGCAACGACCACAAACGATGCTTTCAAGCCCGTAGTTAAATACTGGGACCGCATCCAGAGGCCTGAGCAGCTGATGAGCGCGATGATCAATGCTATGCGCGTCCTCACAGATCCCGCTGAGACCGGTGCAGTTTCCATCGGCCTTCCTCAGGACGTTGAGGGTGAGTACTATGATTATCCCGAGAGCTTCTTCAAGAAGAGAGTTCACCGCATCACTCGTCCTTGCGCTGTTCAGGAAGAGCTGGAAGATGTTGCAGCTGAGATTCTTGCTTCCAAGAAGCCCCTCGTTATCGTAGGCGGCGGCGTCCGCTACTCTCTGGCCGGTGAAGTGGTCGAGAACTTCTGCGAAGAGTTCGGCATCCCCTTCGGCGAGTCCCAGGGCGGAAAGAGCGCCTGCAAGTCCAGTCATCCTTACTGCCTCGGCGGTATCGGCGTAACCGGCACATCCGCTTCCAACAAGCTGGCTAAGGAAGCTGACTGCATCATCGCCATCGGCACCAGAATGAGCGACTTCACCACCAGCTCCAAGTGGCTCTTCCAGAACGAAAACGTTCGTTTCGTATCCATCAACAACAGCCGTTACCATGCATACAAGTTCGACGCTGTCAAGGCTGTCGGCGATGCAAAGGTTACCGTTGCAGCTCTGGCTGAGATCCTTCGTGCAAAGGGCTACAAGAGCGCATACACCAACGAGATTGCTGATGCCAAGGCTGAGTGGGATGCTGAGCTTGAGCGCCTCGGCGGCATCGTCTGCACAGGCGAGGACTTCGAGCCCATCATCAAGGCAAGAGATCCCAGAACTGTTCCGGAATTCTATCGTCTGTATGGCACATCCCTGACCCAGACTGCAGCCCTCGCTACCCTGCGCGCCTGCATGGGCCCTGATGATATCGTCATCACTGCCGGCGGTTCCCTTCCCAGCTGCATGCAGCGTGTATGGAAGACCGACAAGCGCGGCGGCTACCATGTAGAGTACGGCTACAGCTGCATGGGTTACGAAGTCGGCGCATCCCTCGGCGTCAAGATGGCAGAGCCCGATGTCGAAGAGTACACCTGCATCGGTGACTCCGGTTTCCAGATGCTCAACTCCGAGCTCGGCACCATCATGCAGGAGAAGCGCAAGACCAACATCCTGGTCTTCGACAACTGCGGATTCGGCTGCATCAACAATCTGGAGATGACCCACGGTATCGGCTCCATCGCTACAGAGTTCCGTTACACCGACGGCAAGAAGCCTTGCGGAGATCTGGTTCCTACAGATTACACCAAGATCGGCCAGGCTTATGGCATGAAGACCTACTCCTGCAAGAGCGTCGAGGAGCTGCGTGATGCGCTCATCGATTCCAGAAAGCAGACTGTTGCCTGCCTGTTCGACCTCAAGGTTGTTCCGAAGACAATGACTGACGGCTATGGTTCATGGTGGAACGTCGGTATGGCTATGGTCTCCGACAGCGAGAGCGTCCGCGATGCAGCACAGGAAGTTCTTGACCGCAGAGCTGAGGCAAGAAAGTATTAATGCTATATCAGGTATTAAATAACCAGTTATAAGTCAACAATCGGAGGACAGCGGCACGGGACCCGTCATCGGTACCTTCTGCCGCTGTCCCCTGACCGGTTTTATTCTTCATCACCAAATAATGACAGAATTTTCAATAAAACCGGTTTTATATAACGGAAAGAGGAATAACTCAATATGGTAGAAAAGAAACTGTTCGGATATCCCACATTTGATGAGAATGGTGAGGAAATCCTTTCGACCTATGAGAACGAATATCGTGACATGCTGATGGATGTCCGTATTTATCGCATGGCAGCCGGCTCTGTCAGAGAATTCTGCAGAGAGGGCGAGGAGATCGCAGTTCTGCTGTTCTCCGGTGAAATCACCTTCAAATGGCCGGATGGCGAGAAGACCGTTTCCCGTGAGAGCGTCTTTACAGAAGGCCCCTGGGCACTGCATGTTTCCGGCGGTGTAAAGATCGAAGTGACCGCAGTGAAGGATTCCGAAATCCTTGTTCAGTGCACACATAACGACAAGAGCTTTGCATCGAAATTGTATGGTCCCGAGGATGCTCCCTGGAAGTATTCCGGCGCCAAGGGCAAATTCGGCAATACCGCCAATCGTCAGGTCAATACCATTATTGACATCGACATCAATCCGGATTCCAATATGGTCCTGGGTGAAGTCATGAACGACCGCGGCAACTGGTCCGGATATCTGCCTCACAGACATCCCCAGCCTGAGCTCTACTACTTCAAATTTGACCGCCCTGAAGGCTTTGGCGCCAGCTTCGTCGGCGACGACGTCTTCAAGAGTGTTGACAACAGCTTCTCCGCGATTCCCGGCGGCAGGCTTCATCCCCAGGCGGCAGCTCCCGGCTATCTTATGTACACCTGCTGGATGATCCGTCATCTTCCCGGAGATCCCTGGCTGCAGACCAGCCGCTTTGAGGACGATGCCTATATGTGGCTGAGCGATGCCAAGATCGTGAATCAGCCCTGGTAAGGATCTCCTTTCGGAGTACCGGATGATTCCTGGACAAACAGGATCCGGTATACAGCAATGATTTATAGTAAACGACAAAAAACAGCATTTTGTCGTTTACTATAATTGAATAGATCGTCTTTTGACGTTTTTTCTAAGGGGAGGGTCTAAAGACCCGGAAAGGATAAAGCATGGCAACTCTGAATAAAGATCTGGTAAAACTGGGAATCGCTCCGATCGGCTGGACAAACGATGATATGCCCGAGCTTGGCGCGGAAAATACCTTCCAGCAGACCATCAGCGAGATGGCTCTTGCAGGCTTCAAGGGAAGCGAAGTCGGCGGCCACTATCCTACAGACAAGTATGAGCTGAAGAAAGCTCTTGACCTTCGTGATATGGTCATCTGCAACCAGTGGTTCTCCTCCTTCCTGCTTACAAAGCCCTATGAGGAAGTTGAGAAAGAGTTCGTCAAACAGTGTGATTTCCTGCACTATGTCGGCGCTCGCGTTATCGGCGCTTCCGAGCAGAGCTACAGCATCCAGGGTAAGGATCAGCCCATCCTGGAAGGCAAATATGTCATGAACGACGACGAGTGGGAGACTCTGACCACCGGCCTCAGCAAACTGGGTAAGGTTGCTAAGGAAATGGATATGACTCTTACTTTCCATCATCACATGGGCACTGTTGTCCAGACTGAGGAAGAGATCGACCGCTTCATGGATATGGTAGATCCCAACTATGTATTCCTTCTCTTTGACAGCGGCCACTGCTCTTATGCAGATATCGACCCCGTCAAGGTTCTGGGCAAATACATTGACCGCACACGTCACATCCACCTCAAGGACCTTCGCCGCAACGTCGTAGCTGAGGCTCGTGCAAACAAGTGGAGCTTCCTTGAAGGCGTCCGCAAGGGCACATTCACAGTTCCCGGCGATGGCGATGTCGACTTCGAGCCCATCTTCCAGATTATCCAGGATTCCGGTTACAAGGGCTGGGTTGTTGTAGAAGCTGAGCAGGATCCCGCTCTGGCGAATCCCTTCGAGTATGCTCTGAAGGCAAGAAAGTACATCGCTGAGCACACAGGGCTTTGATCTTAAAAATAATCATATTGTTCATTGTCCGCTGCAGATGATCATGGTTGAGAGTCATCCGTGATCATCTGCGGACTGAACAAAAAGGGATATAACAGGAAGTTAGGGGAAGCAGCAGTTCCCCGGAAAGGATTTACAGAATGGCAAACGTATTATTGGTTCCTCATCAGATTTTCACCGGAGAAGGTGCTCTGACAAAGGCAGGCCCTTCCATCTGTGCGCTTGGTAAGAAGGCTCTCATCGTGACTGATCCCTTCATGATCAAGTTCGGCAACGTTGCCAAGGTCGAGGATATGCTCAAGAGCAACAATGCTCCTTACGCTGTTTTCTCCGATATTACCGGCGAGCCCACCGACAAGATGGTTGAGGCTGCAGTGGCAATGTATAAGGAAGAAGGATGCGACTACATGATCGCTCTCGGCGGCGGCAGCTGCATCGATACCATGAAGGCCTGCGCAGTTGTCGCGGCAGGCGGCGGCGCGATCACAGACTACATGGGCCGCATGATCGAAGAGAACGTGGCTCCCATGGTCGCAATCCCTACAACGGCAGGCACCGGCTCCGAGGCAACCAGAGTCACCATCATCGCCGACACTGTGAACAAGGTCAAGATGATGCTGATCGGTCCCAGTATCGTTCCTCCCGTAGCAGTCGTCGATCCCCAGTTCACCATGACTGCTCCGCCTTCTGTTACAGCTAACACCGGTCTTGACGCCCTCTGCCACTGCATGGAAGCTTATACCTCCAGACAGGCACAGCCCCTGACCGACACCTTCGCACTTTCCGCTGTCAAGCGCATCGTTGCAAACCTTTCCACCTGCTATCATGATGGCAAGAATGTGGAAGCAAGGGCTCAGATGTCCATCGCTGCTCTTGAGGCAGGTATTGCGTTCACAAACGCTTCCGTTACCATCATCCATGGCATGAGCCGTCCCATCGGCGCTCTGTTCCATGTTCCTCACGGCACATCCAATGCTATGCTGATCAAGGTCTGCCTGCCCTTCATGATCACCGGCTGCTACCCTCGTTTTGCTGATCTGGGCAAGGCTATCGGCGTTGCAGCAGACACTGATGATGACAAGACCGCAGCTGAGAAGTTCATGGCTAAGGTTATGTCCATGGTCGACGAGATGGGCATCCCCACTCCCGAGCAGTTCGGCATCAACAAAGAGGAGTTCTTCGCCAACCTCGAGAAGATGGCAGATGATGCTCTGACCAGCGGCAGCCCTCAGAACACATGGCATCAGCCTACCAAGGAAGAGCTGATCGAGCTGTACAAGAAGCTTTGGGACTGATTCTCATCTGACATACTCTGAAGATTACAGAGTATCGACAGCAGCAGAGATGTTACTGTGACCACATATAAGAGCTGCCGTTGACCGTCTTTAGGACCACATCCGGCAGCGGCCTGTGGGAAGATCTGTAAAAAACTCAAACTCATTCATAACATAATAAGAAGGCATCCGGTATTTGCGACCGGGTGCCTTCTTTTGCGCGCTGCAACGAGCCATGCACATACAAATTGAGTTCCGAATGCTTCGAGCCCGCTTTTTAGTGTGTTCCGAGCAGGCTGCTCAGCTTTTTTCCGTAAAAGAAATCGTGCGTGAGTTTATTGTATTCTGCCCAGAGAGGGAGTGTCTTGCACGCAGAAGCCCTGGGGCAGTCCTGGGCGTTTTCCCCAAGGCAGGCAACTGTTGTCAAAGAGGCGCTCTCTGTAAGGTTCAGTATTTCTCCGACACTATATTCTTCGGGACTGCGGCAGAGCCTGTAACCGCCGCCTTTGCCGCTGGCCCCGATGACAAGTCCGCCTTTTACCAGATCTTTTACTATAATTTCAAGGTATTTTTTGGATATTCCCTGCCTTTCTGCAACATCTTTCAGAGGGACAGGCTTTCCGTCATTATGTTCGGCGAGGTCGATCATGACGCGCAGCGCATAGCGTCCTTTTGTTGAAATCAATGAGTATTACCTCCCATCATGAATCCTGTATCACAAAAGAGAATAAGTTATATACTATTATACCGTAGGTGAGTAGGTGATTCAAGCGGCGCCCCGGAAAGTTTTTTATAAAACGCCCCAAATATAGAAAACACCTGAAGGACAGCGTAAAAACTGTCCTTTATTATAAATACAATAACCTATTGACATAGTAGGCGAAAGGGCTTATAATCACCACAGTTCAACAATAACATGACCAGACATGGAGAGGAAATCATGAAAATATATGCAGATAATGCGGCGACAACAAAGATGAGCAGAACAGCTATAGACGCCATGATCCCTTATATGGAGAAGGTATTCGGGAATCCGTCCAGTCTGTATTCCATCGGACAGGAGGCCAAGGAAGCTATTGAGAAAGCCAGGGAACAGATTGCAGCCGTGATCAATGCGGATCCGCGGGAAATCTTTTTCACCTCCGGAGGAAGCGAGGCGGATAACCAGGCATTGCATTCCGCCGCAGCGATTGGGGCTGCAAAAGGGAAAAAGCATATCATCTCTTCGGCTTTTGAGCATCACGCTATCCTCCATACCCTGAAAAAATTGGAAAAGGAAGGCTTTGAGGTGACGCTGCTGCCGGTCCACGAGAATGGAATCGTTGTCCCGGAAGAACTGGAGGCGGCAATCCGCGAGGACACCTGTCTTGTGACGATCATGACTGCCAATAATGAGATCGGTACGATTCAGCCGGTGAAAGAGATCGGAGAGATCTGTAAAAAGCACAATATTCTTTTCCATACGGATGCTGTGCAGGCGGCAGGACATATTCATATCGATGTAAAGGACTGGAATGTGGATCTCATGTCGGTTTCCGCCCATAAGTTTCATGGTCCCAAAGGTGTCGGTTTTCTATATGCCCGAAAAGGTATCGCTCTTACCAATTTGATAGAGGGGGGAGCCCAGGAGAAGGGAAAACGTGCCGGTACCGAGAATGTCCCTGGTATCATGGCGATGGCGGCGGCATTGCAGGAGGCTGTCGATCATCTGGACGAGAACGCGGCACACCAGACAGTGCTGCGGGACCGCCTGATCCGAGGACTTTTGGAAATTCCTCACTCTGCCCTGAACGGAGACGCGGAAAAGCGTCTGCCCGGAAATGTGAACTGCTGCTTTGAGGGGATCGAAGGAGAATCGCTTCTCCTTTTGCTGGATGACAAGGGCATCAGTGCTTCCTCCGGCAGCGCCTGCACCTCCGGGTCTCTCGACCCCAGCCATGTACTTCTGGCAATCGGCCGTGTCCACGATGTAGCCCATGGCTCACTCCGGCTCAGTATTGGTGAGGAGATCACGGAAGAAGAAACAGACTACATAATCGCTTCAGTGAAAGAAGTTGTAGAATATCTGCGCAGCTTTTCGCCGGTCTGGCGGGACCTGCAGGCAGGGAAAACTCCTTTTATCCTGTAAAACAGCAGCTGAGGCCGGGCGCAAGTGCTGAGGCGGCGCGAAAAAACGACGATGCCTGCGCTCTTACGTGCTCCGGCATGCTTTGGAAAGCTGAAAAGAAAAAAGAAAAAGAAGAAACAGAAGAAGCACAGAAAACAGAAGAATCACAGAAATCAGAAGAGAAAGTCAGAAGAAACAGAAGGAAACAGATCGTTCATCTGGTGAAAACTCTGCATAGTTTAACTGAAAAGCAGGAGGATGAAAATGGCACTGTATAGCGAAAAAGTGATGGATCATTTCCGTAATCCGCGCAACGTCGGCGTGATCGAGGACGCAAATGCCGTCGGAGAAGTAGGAAACGCGAAATGCGGAGATATCATGAAAATGTATCTCAAAATAGAGAACGATGTTGTCGAGGATGTAAAGTTTGAAACTTTCGGCTGCGGCAGCGCGATTGCCTCCAGTTCGATGGCGACAGAACTGATCAAGGGTAAGCCCCTCAGTGAAGCCATGAGCCTTACCAACCAGGCTGTGACCGAGGCGCTTGACGGCCTGCCTGCACATAAGCTTCACTGTTCGGTCCTTGCAGAAGAGGCGATCCAGTCAGCACTTGACGACTATTATACGAAATACCCGGAGAAAAGACCGAAAGACTATGAACCCGGACAGAAGCGGGACCCGCATGAAATCCCCGAAGAAGACTTTTAAGTTTCTGCACATCCGGACAGGGCCGATGAGGAGAAAACGGTTCTGTAAGATGGTATGAAACATATAGGATATAATCCCCGGAGAATGAAAAATGTTGATAGTATCTAAAAAGAACAGAAATCATGCTGCACACTTCCGAATGCGATGCATCTGTATGGTGGCGGACGGGCGGAGTTGATCATCGATCCGTTCTTTCGCCTTTGCAAACCGGAAATGATATTTTACGGAAAAAAGGTATAAGCCGGAATCCGGACAGATGCAGAAGCGCAATTAATGAAACAAGGTCCTGAAAAAGAGAGGACGAGACAGGAGTGTGAGCGAAGATGAGTAATTACAAGTTTGAGACATTGCAGTTACATGTGGGACAGGAACAGGCAGATCCGGCGACGGATTCCCGGGCTGTACCGATTTATCAGACAACTTCCTATGTATTTCGGAACAGTCAGCATGCGGCAGACAGGTTCGGTCTTGCAGATTCCGGAAATATTTACGGTCGTCTGACCAACTCCACGCAGGAAGTGCTGGAGAAGCGGGTTGCGGCCCTCGAGGGCGGAAGTGCTGCTCTGGCAGTGGCTTCCGGCGCAGCTGCGATCACGTATACGATTCAGGCTCTTGCAGCAAACGGCGGGCATATCGTTGCACAAAAGACCATTTATGGCGGCAGTTACAATCTGCTTTCCCATACTCTGCCCCAGTACGGCATCACTACAACTTTTGTGGATGCTCACAATCTGGAAGAGCTGGAGGGAGCCATCCGGGATAATACGAGAGCAGTCTTCCTGGAAACTCTGGGGAACCCCAACAGTGATATTCCTGATATCGATGCGATCGCGGAGATTGCCCATAAGCACGGCCTTCCTCTTGTAATTGACAATACATTCGGCACGCCTTATCTGATCCGTCCGATCGAACACGGGGCAGACATCGTCGTTCATTCCGCGACAAAGTTCCTGGGAGGACACGGCACCACTCTGGGCGGCATCATTGTGGAATCGGGAAAATTCAACTGGAAAGCGGGAAACAAATATCCGCAGATCGCGGAGGCGAATCCCAGCTATCACGGTATTTCTTTCTACGATGCGGTCGGCCCTGCTGCCTTTGTAACCTATATCCGCGCCATTCTGCTTCGTGACACGGGCGCCGCCATCTCGCCTTTCAATGCATTTCTGCTTCTGCAGGGGGTGGAAACCCTTTCGCTGCGTCTGGAGCGGCATGCTCTGAACACAAAGCGGGTCGTCGAATACCTGGACAGCCATCCGCTGGTGGAAAAGGTCAACCATCCCTCACTGCCCGGTCATCCGGATCATGCGCTCTATAAAAAGTATTTCCCGGAAGGCGGAGCATCTATTTTCACTTTTGAGATCAAGGGCGGAAAGGATGCAGCCTGGAAATTCATCGACAGCCTGGAGATTTTCTCTCTGCTTGCCAATGTTGCGGATGTTAAGAGTCTGGTGATCCACCCTGCAAGCACAACCCATTCCCAGCTCTCGGAGGAAGAGCTGCTGGATCAGGGAATCACACCCGGAACGATCCGCCTGTCGATCGGCACAGAGCACATCGACGATATTATTGCGGATCTGGAAAAAGGATTTGCTGCACTGCAGTCATAATAAGAGGACCACGTATATTTGTTCCACGATACCCGGGACCGGGAATCGGATGATAAGACTTTTCAGAAAGAAAAGAAAGTGTATAATGAGATATGTGATTTGACAAAGAGACTGTGCAGCGGCAGCACAGGTCTGTGATTCATAAAGGAAGGTAAAGCTATGGCAAACATTTACAAAGGAATGCTGGAACTGATCGGAAATACACCTCTGGTGGAGGTCGTGAATATTGAGAAAGAGCTGGGGCTGGAAGCCACCGTCCTGGTAAAACTGGAATATCTGAATCCTGCGGGCAGTGTCAAGGACAGAGTCGCAAAAGCCATGATCGAGGACGCAGAGGAGAAGGGCCTTCTGAAAGAGGGGTCTGTGATCATTGAGCCCACTTCCGGCAATACCGGAATCGGTCTTGCTGCGATCGCGGCAGGAAAGGGCTACCGCACTATCCTCACCATGCCGGAGACCATGAGCGTTGAGCGCAGGAATATCCTGAAGGCATACGGCGCGGAGATCGTCCTGACAGAAGGCGCAAAGGGCATGAGCGGCGCGATCGCAAAGGCGGAGGAACTGGCAAAAGAGATTCCGGGCGGCTTTATCCCCGGACAGTTTGTCAATCCCGCAAACCCCGCAGCACATAAGGCGACCACCGGACCGGAAATCTGGAACGATACGGACGGCAAAGTGGATATCCTGATCGCAGGTGTAGGAACAGGCGGCACGCTGACAGGTACCGGCGAATATCTCAAAGAGAAGAATCCGGATATCAAGGTTGTTGCCCTGGAGCCGGAAGATTCCCCTGTTCTCTCTGAAGGCAAAGCGGGCCCGCACAAGATCCAGGGAATCGGCGCGGGATTTGTGCCGGATGTCCTCAATACGAAGATTTACGATGAAATCTTTAAGGCAGCCGGAGAGGACTCCTTTGCAGCAGCAAAACTCCTTGCAAAGAAAGAGGGCATCTCCGTCGGTATTTCCTCCGGTGCGGCTCTGCACGGTGCGATCGAACTGGCAAAACGCCCCGAAAACAAGGGCAAGGTGATCGTAGCTATTCTTCCTGACAGCGGTGACAGATACTATTCGACT
>OCTW011258572.1_pt1 | contig 13945 bp, 15 predicted proteins | sample 1539671 | NCBI WGS metagenome assembly OCTW01 (sample SAMN02144230, study PRJEB22623) | gut metagenome | biome: sheep rumen | host: Ovis aries | place: New Zealand | reverse complement strand
TGTGGGCCTTGTCCAGCTTCGCGCCCTTCACATGCTCGGCTACGTTGCTGTATATGCCCTCTTGCTCTAGCCATGCAAAGAATAGGCGGGCGGCTACTATATAGCTCTGTACTGTGCTGGGCTTATGGCCCGAGGCTATGAGGTAGTCGCGGTAGGCTAGTATATCTTCGCGCCTCGGCTGCGTTATGCCGTGGTCGCCCAGGTATTTAAGTAGCTGCCTTGTGGCCCTGGTATAGGTCGCTACGGTCTTGGGGCTTGCGTCGATAAACTGCACATAGCGGTTAAAAGCCTCTTCGCCTATAAGCTGCTGGGCCTGTAGCGCGGTCGGCTGTACTCTGGTTAATTCGTTCATGCTGCTAGCCCCCTATGTTTATGTGTATGCTGATATGTGTATATATCTGCCCTACATCTCTATTATACTGCATTGGTTTCATATTGTCAACACTTAAACGGTATTCAAGCGCTAATAAAAACATAAAGCGGGGGAGCTGGTTAGCTGCCCGTATTCTATGCCTCTGTGCGTCCCCTGGGGGCCTCTGTCGGCGCTTCTATGGCGCTGGGCTTGTAAGTGTCCACGCCGAGGCTTAGCCCCTTCTAGGCCCTCTGTGGGCGATCTGGGCGGCTACCCCTCCCCCTGGGGGTTATTGGGGTATGCGGTCGGGCATCTGTTACCCCCTCTAGTAGCCGATATGGTAAAAAAGGGTATTCACTCTTACATGATAAAAAGGCCCTGGCGGGTAACATGATAAAAAGGCGTTGGGGTGAGGTAACTATAGCGGGTACAAACATGATCTAAAAAAGGGCTAAGGGTATAACCCCCTAGCCCCTGTACCCTCAAAGGGGTAGGCCCCTCGGCCTCTGCTACGCTATGGCCCCCTCTCGCTGCTGCAGCTTGTCGATCTCCGCTTGCTGTACTAGCTGTACGTCGTTAAGCGCCGTCCCATAGCCATAAAGATAGGCCCATCTGGCAATAAGGGTTAGCTTGGTCATAAGGGCTGTCTCGCTGGTAGCGCCCATCTCGGTAGCGTTGTCCATAGCCTTTACTACCATATCAAAACAGGCGTTGTAGTCGACATCTTCGACGGCTACGCTCAAAAACTCGGCGCGGTCGTCGTCGGTTACTATGAGGGCATCCAATAAGGTCTTATCCATTGTAGTACCTCCCTTGACTTTGCCGAGGGGCTAGGCTATACTGTCTCTAGCCCCTCTAGCGGTTCTCTGATCTGTGGGGGTTGTGGCCTGTCGCTGTGCTAGAGCGTCGGGCCTTTTACATTGCCTCGGCTACGGCCTCCACCTGGGAGCGGCTAAAGAAGCTGCCCGTATAGGTCGCGCCGTCCCCCTTGCTGCCGTAAAGCAATACGGCCTTGAAAAGCGCCTTGCTGCCGTGGACGACTTCGTAGCCCAGTTTGCGCCATCCCGCCCAGGTGTTTACCTCTTCGGTAATGCCCGCCTCGGCCTTAGCGGCCTCTATGCGCTGGGCGTTGATAGGCTCTTGCTTAGCGCTAAGCCATGCCCTATGCAGGGCCTCGGCGAAGGTAAGCCCGCCTTTGCGGTAGTTGCGCCATGCCCTAAGCATGATCTCTTTAAGGTTGTACTTCATAGGTGCTACCTCCCTTTGTTGGTCGTGGTGTTCATGGTTGAGGGTCGCTCTTGTCCAGTTTGCTAGGTTCTCGGCATCTCCTGGCCTCAGTGTTACTAGGGAGCTGGTTCTTAGGGCTTACCTCGCGTCCCTCAACCTTGTAGCCATAGTATAACATACTTACGTATGTATGTCTATTGGCAGTATTAACATACTTACGTATGTATTTTTGTCTATTCTGCATACTTGCGTATGTATGGCTCTTGTGCTATAATAGTGATAGTAGAGTAGGAGCCTTATATAGGCGCTCTGCCTAAGATTTACTAAGGTGCAAAGGGGGGTTATTATGGCGAAGTCGCGCACGTCGGCGGCGGTCAAAAATAGGTATGCCGCTAAGGTATATGATCGTGTCGGGCTGATCGTCCCCAAAGGGCGCAAAGCTGATATAGAAAAGCGGGCGGCTGATCTCGGGGTGTCCGTCAACGGCTATATAGGTGAGCTTGTTAGGGCTGATCTCGGCATGTCTATAGACGCTTGGCGGGCCTATGCTGATAGCGCCGAGGGCGAAGGGGGCTAGCTGCCCCTGGGCCTGTTTTTCTGAAAAAATTAGAAATTTTTGCCCAAAATATGCCTCTCTTTTCTCCCTGCGCGTGGGGCGCGTTGGGGGTGGGGGTGGGGGTAGCCCCATGCCCAGGTCGCCGAGGGGCATAGCTTACCCCCGCTTGCGTGTATGCTGGCGGGGGTATGTGTTTGTGTGTATACGCTTATGTGTATGCTAGCCTTGCTGCTGGGCTGCTTTGTATTCGCGCTCTAGCTCTTCGTATACGCTTAGTAGCACTTGCTGCACATAGGGGGTAGCCTCGGCGTTGTACCTCTCTGCTAGCTGTGTCCAGGCTTCGCTAGCTGCTGCCCAGGCTTCGCCGTCCTGCAGCACTTGGGCGGTATAGCGCTCATGCCATCGGTAGAGGTCGCCATAGAAGGCGCGGTAGTCTAGCCCTGTGACGCTCTTAAACGGCCTTGTCTGCCCCTTAGACGGCCTTGTAGTGCTGGGCGGTGGGGGAGTAGGGCTAGCCCCCTGCGTCGGCGCTTGCGGCCTCTGTGCGGCCTCTGGGCCTGTAAAAGGGTTAGCCTTGTCCTCTACGATAGTAAAGCCCTTTTCTATAAGGTCGTCTTTGGCCTGCTGGGCCTCGGGTGTGTCGAAGTCCCTATAGGCTAGCTTGTCCAGCTTGCTAAAGTCCAGCCCCATCTTTAAGCCTCCACAAAGAAGTTAAAAAGCGGGTGATAGTCAAAGGCTACCTTGTCGCCTACTTTGCCGTTACGGTTTTTGAGTATGACGGCCTCCACCTGGCGGGGGTTACGCTTTTTAGCCTCGGTCGGGTCAAAGCCCTTAGTACCTGCGCCCACAAGCTGCAAGCCTATAACTATGTCGCTGCCATACTCTAGCCCGCCCGATTCTTTAAGCGCCTCCATGCTGATAGCCTCTTTATAGCTGGCCCTGTTAAGTGAGCTTATGGCTATTATGGCGGTGCTGGTATCGGCTGATAGGTTCTTTAGCTCGGTAACGGCTTCGTCGGCGGCTTGCTTGTCGGTCATGCGGTCGCTGCTGGGCTTTATGATCTGCAGATAGTCGCATATCACAAGGGGCCTACGGCCTGTTACCCTGATATGCTTTTCTACGGCCTCTCTGATCTCCGCTACCCCTGTGCGCCCTAGCCCGCTGCGTATGATACGGATATGCTTAGCATAGGCCCCATAGGCTTGCAGCGCGGTATTTATAAGCTCTCGCTCGGCGCGGCTGTAGTTAATATACCTGGCCCCATCCGTTACCCCTCGGGCGCTCTTCGCGTTGCGCACGTCCAACTTTTTAGCCTTGGCCTCTAAGAGGGTATGCCTACTTACGCTCTTGCTTATAAGCTCGGCCTCTGCCATCTCTAAGCTAAAGTATAGTACATCTGTACCCGAGGCGGCTACCTGGTCGGCGATCTGCAGCACAAGGCTAGTCTTGCCCAGGGAGCTAAGCCCGCCCACAAGGGTAAGCGAAGGATAAAAGCCCCCGTCTAAGGCTTCGTCCAGCTTCGTAAAGCCCGAGGGTATGCAGGGGGTGTTTACGCTGTCCGCTATGCCGTCTATAAAGTCTTGCAGACGGTCGGCGGCGCTGGGCTGCTGCTGTTCATACTCCGCTAAGGCGGGGTTGTCTGCGCCCTGCTTTACGGCCCTGGTAAAGGCTTCGCGGTCGCCCTGCAGCGCGTCGTTAGCGTCTTTGTAGCCCAGGCTGGGGCTATAGGTGTAAACGGTCGCGCCCTTCTTTTTAAGCCCCTCTCTAAGCCCCTGCGCGGCCTCTCTGCCCGCCTTGTCGTTGTCCAGGGCAATTATAAAGGGTTGCCGAGGGGCGCGGCGTATGCCCTCTAAGAAGCGGCCCACATAGGCGGTACTGCCGAGGGCTACGGCCTCCCCGCCTACGTCGTATATGCTCATAGCGTCTATTTCGCCCTCTACGATGTAAATAGGCTGCTGGGCGCTCTGTATGGCCTCGGCGTTGAATATTCTAACCTTGCCCGCCTTGCTCTTTGCGTAGGGCGCTGCCGCCTCTGGGATCTCTTTTCTAGTGTCGCGGGCTAGGTAGCTGTGCGGGCTGGTAGGTATGATAAGCCTGGGGCTGGTAGGTACTGCCTCGGGCGCGTTGGGGTGTCTCCATGCAGGTACATAGCCTATATTGAAGTGGTTAAGCGTGTCCAGGCTTAGCCCCCTGTGGTATTCTGTCTCGGCTATATGCTTGTGCGCCTCGGCATAAAAGGCGGTATAGTCGGCCTCGGCCCCTGCCTCTTGTGTGTATGCGTCTGTGTGTATATCGCTATGTGTATGCTGTTCGGTTCTGTCCTGGTTTTGGTACTCCATCGGGCTAAAGTCCTCCTTAGCTGTGGCCCTCGGCCTGGGCGCGGTGCTGTCGTCTACGTCTATATGCAGCTGCGAAAATACGCCGTTTTCGTCTGTCCCCCATAAGAGGCGCAAGGCCCCTAGTACATCTTCGCCCTTGTCCCCAAAGCATCCCCGCCCGCTATGGCACTTAATGCGCTGCGTCCCTCGGTCGCCCTCTCTGATCTTTAGCGCCCCCGTATGGCTGGGGCCTGTCCCGCTGCCGCAAAGAGGGCAAACATACATGTCCTTGCCTTTGCTGGGCGTGAAGTGGTAGAGGGTTGTTATATCCATCTGGTTTACCCTCTCCCTGGCCTGTCGTCTGTCCATCTGTGTACCCTCCGTATTTTTCAAAAAAATTTCTATTCGCGGGGTTCGTCCCTTTTTATGGGGTCTGAAAACTCCCGTTTTCTCCCGCTATTTTGAGAAAAAAGCTAGTACCCCCGTTTGAATTTAGCGAAAATTCTTACGCGGGGGGCCAACGGTCTACGCCTCGGCATCTTGTAGAGATTTACCCGCCCCCTGGGGGTAGGTGCTAGCTGGGCGCGGCTGCTTTGTTAGTACCCTATGCCAACGGGCCTTATAAAGAAGGTCGCGCCCCTGGGCTAGCTGGGCTATGCTGATCTGTCGCCCTGCGTTGATCTCCCTGCAGACGGTCGCCACATAGCCCGCTACCTCCCTTATGTTTACGCTGCGCTCATACCTGGCGTAGGGGTATCGCTTATCCCTGTACTTTAGCGCCCTCATACCTCTACGCATGTCGCCTAGTATATCTACTAGGGCCTGGGCGATCTCTAGGGCTTCGCGGGTGGGGTCGCTGCTGGCGCTCATGGTTCTAAAAAGCCTCTACTACAAAGGCATCGTGTACATTCTCTAGCGCCTCTCTGTATACGGCCTCGGCCTCTTCGGCTGCGCGGTCGGCCTTGACATACTCCGCTAGGGCGGTGATCTTGTTGGTAGCGCTTGCTATGTCCTCTTCGGTAAAGGGGTTGCGGTCGGCGTTTTCTGTCGCCGAGGCTAGCCATTCATGGACGGCTAAGACTTCGCTGGGGGTAAGGATAAGCTGGTATGCTGTTTGCTTGCTCATATTGTCCTCTCTGGCCCTCTGGCCTGTCGTATGCCGCAAAGGGGTAATTGGTCGCCCAGGCTAGCGGCTATTCGCTCGGGCGGGTATATTATATCAAAGCGCATTTTTGCCCCCTGCAAAAAATGCGCGGCTAAACGTCTTAGACGTATTAGTCTTACGTATGTATGTCCAGGCGCTTAACATTTGACGCTAAAACCCCTGTAAATACGGGCTTTTTGTACTTGAAATAATTAACATAACTTTTTTGCCCCCCACGTATGTTACCCTATTCCCCCACGTATGTTACCCTATTCCCCCACGTATGTTACCCTCTTTATGCCTATAATCGAAGGGGTAGAGGGTAACGTAGGTGGGGGCTGCTGCCTGTTATTTCGCTGATAGCAGGGAGCGCCGAGGGGGTGGGCGTCCCCTTTTTGAGGCAAAAGGCGGGTTACTCCCCGCCCTCTGCTTTACGCTTGCGCCCTCGGCCCCTGCTGGCCCGCTTGGCGCTCTGTTCGGTTTTTGCATGTATGGCCTTTACCCTCTCCCCGTGGGGCGGGTAGTTGGCGATCTCATAGCATAGGTATAGCTCTGCATACTCTTCATAGGTCGCTATGTCGGCGGCTTCGTCGTCGGTTAGTAGCTTTTTCTTTGGGTGAGAATATGCCCAGGTGGTGAGTACCCCTATTTGCGTCAAGTGGTCTAGGTCGCTCTCTAGGCGCTCTTTAATGAGGTCGCGCCATGTTCTTTTGCTCTTGCCCTGGCGTATAGCGTCTATCGTGGGGTAAGAGGTTTGCGCTAGTACGGCCTCTATGCTTATCATGCACTCTGTACCCCTTGAAACATTCGCGTCTATGCTATAGTGCTGGTTAAGGTACTCCCCTATAGCGTATGCGTTTTCTCTGTTTTCATCGACTAAAAACAGGGCATCGGGCCTTTGCCTCATAGGGCGCTTTACTAGGTACTCGGCGGCTGCTAAGCCAAAGTCCATAGTAATAGCCTTGCGGGTTACTCTAAACCCGCTTATAAAGCTAATCTCGCTATATGCCTCTGTCCTACCCTTTACTGTCTCTGTCCAGCTAAAGGCGGCGTTGGTTCGTATGGTATGCAGGTTGCGGCGGGCCTTGGCTAGAAAATTGTGCGCGTCGTTCTCGGCTCTCTTGTCCTCGGCGGCTTGGGCCTCGGGGGTGGGCATCTGGCGGGGTTCGATCTCCCATCCGTTTTTGCGGGCATAGTCGGCTGTGTCCAGCGTTACCCTTAAATGCGGCTGGGCCTGTCCCTGGCTATTCTCTGCAGTAAATGCCATAATGCCCGCGCTTAGCATCTTAGAGGCGGCTACGCCGAGGCTCTTTATCCCCTTGTCGTCGGTAACGGTAATAACTACGTCGTTTACCTCTAGGGCGTGGGGGTTGTATTCGTTGCGTCTGCCCCTAGTCTTAGCCCTTGTTAGGGCATCGGCTGGGGCGGCTGCAAACGTCAAGCCGAGGGGCGCTATCTTAAAGAAGGGTGTCCTAGCCTCGGCTGCTGCGCCTGTTTTGCCCTGGGGTATTATGTCGGGCGAAAAGTTAGACGCTATTTCAGTCTGCAGCGTGGGCTTTACTTTTTCGGTCATTTACCCTTGTACCTCCTATAGGTGTCCTCGGTGATATTCGGCACAAAGAGGGTAGGGGCGGGGTACTGTTCTATAAAGGCGTTAAACGTCAATTCAAAGGTAAGTACGTCGTCGCCGTTAAGGGCCTCTTTGTTGTTGAGATGAAAAGTAAAGTAGTCGTCCAGTAGCTTAAAAAAGTCGCGTTTGATCTCGGGGTGTCGGTCGTAGGTGGGTACATACTCGGCTAGGTAGTTGGCATAGGCCCCTGTAATAGTGCCGTCAATGCGTAAATGCTCTAGGGCCTGGCGGGTCTGTGTTAGCGGGTCGTCGATATACGCTATCCATTCTTTTAGCAGGGTCTTATAGTATTTGTCGTGTACGGTAAGAAATACGGCTGTAAGCCATGAAACAAGGTTAGCGCTGGGGTCGCCCTTGTCGTGGGGGTAGGTGTTTTCGTCGGCATGTTCTGCTAGGTAGTCGGTTCTATTGATCTCTTGGCCTATGGTGTCACCTAAGAAGCAATGAGCATTGACGTAGTTTACTGCAAGGTCTACTAGGGCGAAGTAGGGGTAAAAGCGCTGCTGATCTAGGCGGCGCTTGCGCCACATGTCCAGGGCCTTAGCGTCTATGGCCCTGCTGGCCTCGGGGCTTCGCCTTTTGCGGGCGGCTTTTACGTCCTCGGGGGCCTCGCTCTCGCTGCCGTCTGCCTGTCGCCTAGAAGAAAAGGTGTCCTCGGGCTGTCCGATCTCGGCGGCGTACTCCCTGGCGGCTACTTCGTCTACTGTGTTATAGTCGGCGTGTAAATAGGCTGCGTCGCCTACTTTGTCCGCTGCCGCCTGGGCGCTGGTTAGTATCGTCGCCATATAGCTTACTTTTATGGCTGCTTGTACTATATCGTCTGGGGTCGGCCCCTTTATAGTCTTATACCCCTTCATGGTGTGCGCTCTCCCTTCGTTACCCTCTTTTTTATAGTGTTGCAATACGGGCGCTAGAGGGCGGTATTAGTCGCCCTCTTCGTCCATGTCCGCTACTAGCATCTCTAGCGTTCGCGGGTCGTCCAGGTCTACATGCCCTTTGAGGTCTGCAAACAAGTCCTCCGAGGTCGCCCGATCAAAAGCGCCTTTAAGCTGCTGTAGGGCTTCTAGCTCTACCTTGGCTTGCTGTACGCTGATCTCCCCGCTGCTAAGGCGGTTGTAGATGTTCACAAGCACAAAGTATACATTGCTGTCGGTCGCGCTACCTTCGTCGGGTAGTAGGGCCTCGGCGCTGCCCTTGTATTCGTCCCTAAGCTCTCGGGCATACTCCAATTTGAGGCGTAGTAGCTTCTCGGGCGGTATCTGGGTTAGGTCTACGGCCTCTATAGCTTCGTCGATCTTGGCTAAGGTGTCGCCGAGGCGCTTAATACGGGCGGTCTTTACTAGCCCGTACTGGTTATAGAGGTCGTTAAGCTCTTGCTGCTTGCGTAGGGCGATCTGTGCGCCTAGCTCGGCCTCCCATGCGCTGCAGGTGCTTTTACTGATCTTTAGCGCCTGGGCTATGGTATCATAGCTCTGGCCCTCGGCGCGGCGCTGGATAAATTCGCCCTTTACGGCTGTGGATTTCATTAGCTGCCCTCCATTGGTTTCATATCGGCGGGTAATTGCTGGCGCTTCAAGCGCTGCTGTACTGCCCCTTTTCTACTTCTGCTAATGATAATTTGCAGATGTAGACTTATTGGGGTGGGGTTGTCGTGGTGTCGGTGCTGGGCATCTGGGCTACTGCCTCTCTAAACTCCGCTAAGAGGGTGTCCAGGCGGGCTAGCGCGTCGTTACTCTCTCCGTATTCGTCCAGCACGATCTTAGCGGCGGCTGTGTTACCCTGTAGCGCCTTGCGGGTCATAGCGGCTAAGATAGCCTGTCTTGTCTCGGGCGTGAAGGGCTGGCCCTGCTGCTGGCCCCTCGGGGCGGGTTGTCTCTTGGCTCTGCTCATAGTGTCCCCCTTTATGCCTCTGTCCCTTTGTTGATAAAGTCTTGTAGCGCTGCCTCTGATACTCTCCATTCGCGCCCGATCTTGACGGCCTTTAGCTTGCCCTCTTTGACGTAGGTGTATAACGTCCTGCGCGTGATCTTCAATACCTCGGCTACTTCGTCCAGGGTGTAAACCCTGATAGGCTCTTTAGTTGCCATCTACTCTAGTCCTCCCCTACGGCCTCTTCTAGGGCCTTGTGTATGTACTCATTGACGCTAAGCCCCTCGGCTGCTGCCCTGGCCTTTATGCGGTCGTGTAAGCTGGGCTGCATAAGAAGCTGTAAGCGGCGGCTCTTTGTCTCCACAAAGGCGGGGTTAGCCTTGTACCCCTCGGGCGCGTCGGTCGTCTTTACCTTCGTGGCGCTGCTGGTGCTGGCCTTGCTGGGCTGTCTCTTGGCCCTCGGCTGCTTGCTGGGCGCTGGGGCCTCGGTCGGCGGCGTGATAAACTGCATAGCGGGGTTTACTGCGTCGGTAAAGGTTTTCTTGCTTGCCATAGGTCTAGCCCTCCCCCTCTAATAGTTCGCCTATAAAGGCGCTGTAGTCGGCTGCTGCGTTGCTGCGCGGGGCGTAGGTGTAAATGTCCGTCTTGACGGCTACGGCCTCTTTGAGGGCTGTACACTCTCTAATACGGGCCTTAAATACCTTCGTCCCCATCTGGGCGGCGGTCTGCTCTAGCATGTCGCTAAGGTCGCGGCTTATAACTGCCCTGCCGTTAAAGCGGGTGAGTAGTACCCCCTCTATGGCTAAGCGCGGGTTGCAGTAGCGCCTTATGGTCTGTATGGTCTGCCATAACTGCCCTATGCCCTGCAAGCTGTACATGTCGGCTTGGGCGGGTATTATGAGGCTGTCGGCGGCTGTGAGGGCGTTTACTGTCAATATGCCGAGGCTCGGCGGGGTGTCCAGTATGATACGGTCGTAGGCATCCCCTAGGGCCTCTAGGGCCTCCCTTAGTCGGTACTCTTTGCCTACTGCCGTTAGCGTGGTGTCGGCGGCTGCTAGGGCTGGGGAGCTTGCTATAATGTCGCCCAGGGGCGTATGCTGTATAGCCTCGGTCGCCGAGGTCGCCCCCTGCAGCACTTCAAAGGCGCTGCGCCCTGTTAGCCCTGTGGCATCTGCGCCGAGGGTATAGCTTAGGTTGCCTTGCGCGTCCAGGTCAATAAATAGCACTCGCTGCCCTCTAAGGGCTAGCCCAGCGCCGAGGGCGTAGGCTGTTACGGTCTTGCCCTGCCCGCCCTTTTGAATTGCTACGGCTGTGATCTTAGCCAAACTCTAGCGCCTCCCTTGTGTGTATACTGATATGTGTATGTCTCTCGCTATATGTTTTTTGTGAGTACCCCCCATCGGTCGCCTAGGCCCATGCAGTAGGCCCACAAAGGGGGGCTAAAAGATAGCGCCCGCTATGGCTGCGCTGCAGCTATTTTTAGCCTTGTCCAGGGCGTGGGAGTATATAAGCGTCGTCTGCATGTTACTATGGCGGGCAAACTGCTGTACCTCTTCTAGGGGCTTGCCCGCTAAGAGGCTAAGGGTAACGGCTGTGTGTCGTAGGCTGTGGGCGGTGAGCTTTTCGCTATTGTAGCCCGCTGCTTGCATCCGATCTTTGACTATGCCGCTTATGGCCCTGGTGCTAAGGCGCTTGCCCTTGCTGTTATTGCTGCTGCTGGTGAATAGCGGGGCGCTCTGATCTGTGGCCCCTCGGGCGGTGAGATAGTCCCTTATGGCCTCTTCTACATGCCCGTCCAGCTTCACAAAGTCGGTCTTTTCTACGTGGCCTTTGCCTTGAAGGTATAATACTGTGTCGTCGCCGAGGGTTCGCATGTCGCCTATGTCTGCCCTGCTAACTTCGATAGTCCTAAGCCCGCCTGTTATCATAAGCACAAGCATAGCATAGTCGCGCTTGCCCTGCAGCGTGTCGCGCTCTACCTTGCCCAGCATGGTCTTTACCTGGCGCGTGGTGAGGTAGTCCTTTTTGTGGGCCTTGTCCAGCTTCGCGCCCTTCACATGCTCGGCTACGTTGCTGTATATGCCCTCTTGCTCTAGCCATGCAAAGAATAGGCGGGCGGCTACTATATAGCTCTGTACTGTGCTGGGCTTATGGCCCGAGGCTATGAGGTAGTCGCGGTAGGCTAGTATATCTTCGCGCCTCGGCTGCGTTATGCCGTGGTCGCCCAGGTATTTAAGTAGCTGCCTTGTGGCCCTGGTATAGGTCGCTACGGTCTTGGGGCTTGCGTCGATAAACTGCACATAGCGGTTAAAAGCCTCTTCGCCTATAAGCTGCTGGGCCTGTAGCGCGGTCGGCTGTACTCTGGTTAATTCGTTCATGCTGCTAGCCCCCTATGTTTATGTGTATGCTGATATGTGTATATATCTGCCCTACATCTCTATTATACTGCATTGGTTTCATATTGTCAACACTTAAACGGTATTCAAGCGCTAATAAAAACATAAAGCGGGGGAGCTGGTTAGCTGCCCGTATTCTATGCCTCTGTGCGTCCCCTGGGGGCCTCTGTCGGCGCTTCTATGGCGCTGGGCTTGTAAGTGTCCACGCCGAGGCTTAGCCCCTTCTAGGCCCTCTGTGGGCGATCTGGGCGGCTACCCCTCCCCCTGGGGGTTATTGGGGTATGCGGTCGGGCATCTGTTACCCCCTCTAGTAGCCGATATGGTAAAAAAGGGTATTCACTCTTACATGATAAAAAGGCCCTGGCGGGTAACATGATAAAAAGGCGTTGGGGTGAGGTAACTATAGCGGGTACAAACATGATCTAAAAAAGGGCTAAGGGTATAACCCCCTAGCCCCTGTACCCTCAAAGGGGTAGGCCCCTCGGCCTCTGCTACGCTATGGCCCCCTCTCGCTGCTGCAGCTTGTCGATCTCCGCTTGCTGTACTAGCTGTACGTCGTTAAGCGCCGTCCCATAGCCATAAAGATAGGCCCATCTGGCAATAAGGGTTAGCTTGGTCATAAGGGCTGTCTCGCTGGTAGCGCCCATCTCGGTAGCGTTGTCCATAGCCTTTACTACCATATCAAAACAGGCGTTGTAGTCGACATCTTCGACGGCTACGCTCAAAAACTCGGCGCGGTCGTCGTCGGTTACTATGAGGGCATCCAATAAGGTCTTATCCATTGTAGTACCTCCCTTGACTTTGCCGAGGGGCTAGGCTATACTGTCTCTAGCCCCTCTAGCGGTTCTCTGATCTGTGGGGGTTGTGGCCTGTCGCTGTGCTAGAGCGTCGGGCCTTTTACATTGCCTCGGCTACGGCCTCCACCTGGGAGCGGCTAAAGAAGCTGCCCGTATAGGTCGCGCCGTCCCCCTTGCTGCCGTAAAGCAATACGGCCTTGAAAAGCGCCTTGCTGCCGTGGACGACTTCGTAGCCCAGTTTGCGCCATCCCGCCCAGGTGTTTACCTCTTCGGTAATGCCCGCCTCGGCCTTAGCGGCCTCTATGCGCTGGGCGTTGATAGGCTCTTGCTTAGCGCTAAGCCATGCCCTATGCAGGGCCTCGGCGAAGGTAAGCCCGCCTTTGCGGTAGTTGCGCCATGCCCTAAGCATGATCTCTTTAAGGTTGTACTTCATAGGTGCTACCTCCCTTTGTTGGTCGTGGTGTTCATGGTTGAGGGTCGCTCTTGTCCAGTTTGCTAGGTTCTCGGCATCTCCTGGCCTCAGTGTTACTAGGGAGCTGGTTCTTAGGGCTTACCTCGCGTCCCTCAACCTTGTAGCCATAGTATAACATACTTACGTATGTATGTCTATTGGCAGTATTAACATACTTACGTATGTATTTTTGTCTATTCTGCATACTTGCGTATGTATGGCTCTTGTGCTATAATAGTGATAGTAGAGTAGGAGCCTTATATAGGCGCTCTGCCTAAGATTTACTAAGGTGCAAAGGGGGGTTATTATGGCGAAGTCGCGCACGTCGGCGGCGGTCAAAAATAGGTATGCCGCTAAGGTATATGATCGTGTCGGGCTGATCGTCCCCAAAGGGCGCAAAGCTGATATAGAAAAGCGGGCGGCTGATCTCGGGGTGTCCGTCAACGGCTATATAGGTGAGCTTGTTAGGGCTGATCTCGGCATGTCTATAGACGCTTGGCGGGCCTATGCTGATAGCGCCGAGGGCGAAGGGGGCTAGCTGCCCCTGGGCCTGTTTTTCTGAAAAAATTAGAAATTTTTGCCCAAAATATGCCTCTCTTTTCTCCCTGCGCGTGGGGCGCGTTGGGGGTGGGGGTGGGGGTAGCCCCATGCCCAGGTCGCCGAGGGGCATAGCTTACCCCCGCTTGCGTGTATGCTGGCGGGGGTATGTGTTTGTGTGTATACGCTTATGTGTATGCTAGCCTTGCTGCTGGGCTGCTTTGTATTCGCGCTCTAGCTCTTCGTATACGCTTAGTAGCACTTGCTGCACATAGGGGGTAGCCTCGGCGTTGTACCTCTCTGCTAGCTGTGTCCAGGCTTCGCTAGCTGCTGCCCAGGCTTCGCCGTCCTGCAGCACTTGGGCGGTATAGCGCTCATGCCATCGGTAGAGGTCGCCATAGAAGGCGCGGTAGTCTAGCCCTGTGACGCTCTTAAACGGCCTTGTCTGCCCCTTAGACGGCCTTGTAGTGCTGGGCGGTGGGGGAGTAGGGCTAGCCCCCTGCGTCGGCGCTTGCGGCCTCTGTGCGGCCTCTGGGCCTGTAAAAGGGTTAGCCTTGTCCTCTACGATAGTAAAGCCCTTTTCTATAAGGTCGTCTTTGGCCTGCTGGGCCTCGGGTGTGTCGAAGTCCCTATAGGCTAGCTTGTCCAGCTTGCTAAAGTCCAGCCCC
>OCTW011608926.1_pt1 | contig 13950 bp, 8 predicted proteins | sample 1539671 | NCBI WGS metagenome assembly OCTW01 (sample SAMN02144230, study PRJEB22623) | gut metagenome | biome: sheep rumen | host: Ovis aries | place: New Zealand | reverse complement strand
GTTCGACATCATGGTGGGCGGCAACAGCCAGGACGTGCAGACGAAGCGCATCAGCGTCGAGTGACAGACAGACGCCTTGCGCCCTTCATATATAAAAAACGTACGGGTAGTATGCGAAATGGCATGCTACCCGTACGCGTTTTTGTGTTTGAATCCGATACTTCCTGTAATTACCTGCTCGGCATCATTCGACAGTAACATCCACATTGGATGCCACCATACCCATCACCTCATAGCCTTCTGGCATGACAGCCTTCGTGCCCGGGATGAAGATGCACGGCCATACAAAAAGAGCAGTTACAACGGCAAGGGGGGTTCTGTTGTTTCCAGAGATATTCACCACTGTATTGGAGAAGAATATTGGATCCCCATTCGGGAGATTCATACGGCTAATGTTCACAACCAGACGACCTTTGGTTCCAGCAATCGTACTCTTCTTAGCCTCAGAAACTGTACCCTTTACAGGGGTCCCTTTGGGTATAACAGTCACCCCTTTTACTACGATATCCTCTGATACCAGAAAGTCCACAGCCTGCCCGACTTCCACATCTGCTGCCTTCACTGTTCTTACGGCCTGCATGGGTATAACTGTTCCAGCCTTAATCGTTACCACTTCTTGTGCAAAGCAAATATTGCATATCAGCATGGCACTTAATACAGAAATAAGTTTCTTCATATAATTAATGTTGTTATGGTTATAGTTCTTCACCTTCTCTATTATTATACTCATTATCATAGTACATGGTTATTTCATACCTTCCAATCTCATTTGATAGGTTTATGAAAAACCACACAACCTTCTTGATGGCAATTTCTCTTACGTATTCTTTTTGAGCTTTACGTGTGTCCAAATATATTTCTTTGTTTTCTTCAAATGTTTTATTGGGATTGTTTAACTGCGATTCTGTATATATTTCCCGTAGAGTTGATTGTACATATTCATTCATTGCAACAGAATCTATTGCTTCTGGACGCTGTATATATACAGCCTCAAACCTTTTCTTGTTAACCAATATTTCATAGGAAATATCCTCGTCATCGGGGATTGTCTGTTCCGCTTCAATGTATGGGACATATTTCTCATTCTTTTCAAATTGACGACACAATCTGTTAAATCTAATCTTTATATCAGTTTCATCAATACTATATGCGTCGTTTATCATAATTCGCCAAACTTTGTTATTGTATGTTACAGGGCGTATTTTAACCTTGTATCCATTGAATTCGCCCTCCAATAAATCATCCTTGATATTATAAGAATATCCTTTCCCCTTTAGCTTGCTTATCATCTCGGACTTTGTCCCATCTACAGGTATGCCCAGGAATTTAGTAATATCCTTTTGCGCATAGCATGCTATAGACAGCAAAACAAAAAATGCAAGAACTTGTAATTCCTTCATTTATTCCTCTTTTTCGTGTCCCTCAGCACCTAACGAGACGAATATACGTAACAAAGCGTGGCGCTGATAAACCACGTCTTCTGATGGAGGTCGTGAGAATTACCTTGATATGCAGATGCAGCAATCAGTCCACGCTATACGCGCGAACCATCATACCGTCCTTGCATATCATTAGAAATTTCTCACGTTTCCATCAGCAAGTCGAGCATAACGCTTCGTGTTTACAATAAGTGAGCGAAAGGCATTATCTGCACTTACGCTGTGTGCAAAGGTATGAAGAATTATTGAATGTGCAAGCAGATTAAACAGAAAATGTATCGAGTAACAAAAGTTTTCGTCGCGTTGGTCACTTTTTCTGAATAGAGAATAGGACTTGAGAATCTTTTTCATATTTTAGGCGTGTTGCCTTGAGGGTGACGTGTTCTTCTGAGCAAGACGAAGCATCAGCCCAAAGGCCTGTACATTATCGATGGGGAGAAAGTTGTCATACGATGAATGAGGCCGGGGCGCTGCACGAAGCCCATGAGTGCCGCCCGCCCCGGATTTAGCCCCCGAAAAGGGTGCGTATATGAAATAAAAGCTGTACCTTTGCGGTACGGCAAGGGGAGGGGAGTGGGAGAAACTCCCTCCGCGCCCACACATACGTCCTCAAATAGATATGAAGAAGAAAACCTTTCTGCTGCTCGCCCTGGTCCTGACCGCAGGACGGGCTACGGCCCAAGAGACATGGGAGGCACTGCCCGCCGAGGGGCAGGCGGACATCTGCATCTATGGCGCCACATCGGCCGGCATCACCGCTGCCGTCGAGGCGCGCCGGCAGGGACACAGCGTCCTGCTCATCGAGCCCGGCCCACGCATCGGCGGACTCACCGCAGGCGGGCTGGGTATGACAGACATCGGCAAGGTGGAAATCATCCAGGGCCTCGCCCTCAGTTTCTACCGCCGGGTGGGAGAGGCGTATGGCTCTCGCGAGCCTGCCTTCCTGTTCGAGCCCAAAGTGGCTCTGGCTGTCTATCGCGACATGCTGCGCGAGGCAGGCGTCAAGGTGTACATGCAGCGACGCATCCGCAGCGTCAGGAAACGGGGGAACGACATACAGAGCATCCTGCTCGAGAGGGCCTCGGGGCGCGTGGAGCAGCGGAGGGAGCGCGTCCGCGCCCGGGTCTTTATCGACTGCTCCTACGAGGGCGACCTGATGGCACGTGCGGGGGTGAGCTATACCGTGGGGCGCGAGGGCGACCAAGCCTATGGCGAGGAGTTCAACGGCCTCCACATGCGCGAGTATCATCAGTTTCCCGACGGAGTGGATCCCTACAGGGAAAAGGGCAATCCCCGCAGCGGGCTCCTCTGGGGCATCCTGCCTGGCGAGATGGGCACCAAGGGGCAGGCCGACCGCCGCGTACAGGCCTATAACTTCCGCCTGACGCTGACCGACGATCCCGCCAAACGCATCCCCATCACGCGTCCTGAACGCTACGACTCCACTCGCTACGAGCTCCTGCTCCGCTGGAAGGAGGTGGAGCCTTGGAAGAGAGGCGTGAACGACTGCTTTATATGGAGCATCATGCCGGGCCGCAAGACCGACGTGAACAATCGCGGCGCGGTCTCTACCGACATGATAGGCGAGAATTGGGACTATCCCGAGGCCGGATACCGCCAGCGGCAGCGCATTTATCAGCGGCATGTGGATTACACTCTGGGGCTGCTCTATTTCCTCTCCCACGACCCGCGCATACCGGAGGATGTCCGTATGGAGATGCAGCGATGGGGGTGGCCCAGGGACGAATACGAGGAGAACGACCACATGACGCCGCAGCTCTACGTGCGCGAGTCGCGCCGGATGGTGGGGCGCTACGTGATGACGCAGGCCAATTGCCAGCGCACGGCCACCGTGGAGGATGTGATAGGCTGGGCAGCCTATACGATGGACTCCCACAATACGGGGCGCTACGTGGTGAACGGCATGGTGAAGAACGAAGGGGACGTGGAGATTGGCATCCCCGGCAAGTACCCTATCTCCTACCGCAGCCTGACGCCTCAGGAGTCCGAGGCTCGCAACCTTCTGGTGCCCGTCTGCCTCTCCGCCTCCCACATCGCATACGGCTCCATCCGTATGGAACCCGTCTTCATGGTGCTTGGCCAGACTGCTGCTCTCGCAGCCTGCCAGGCCATCGACAGCCACGACGCCTGTGTGCAGAAGGTGGACGCCCAACAGGTCATGAAGATGCTGAGGTAAAAACCTCCCCCCAACCCCCTCCCAAAGAGGGGGATTGACTTTTCCTGCCAGAATCAGAACGGAAAGCCCATAGGGCCTCTCCTCCTTGGGCAAATGCCCGTTGGAAGCGGAGCATTTGGGAAAGCTTTTGCCGACGGAGGGCAAGGCTGCGCAAGGGTCATTTCATCAGGAATTCGAGGGTGCCGCCTTCCATGATTTGGCGGTGCGTGAGGCGCCAGTCGCGTATGGGCTGGCCGTTGAGGCGTACGCTCTTGACGTGGACGCGTCCGGGCTTCAGGTTTCGGGCGGTGATGGTGAAGTCGCGGCCTCCGGCCAAGTGGAGCGTGGCGCGGCTGAAGAGCGGTGTGCCGATGACATACTCGGCCGCACCGGCATTGAAGGGATAGAAGCCCAGCGAGGAAAAGATGTACCAGGCCGACATCTGGCCGCAGTCGTCGTTGCCCGCATAGCCGCAGGGAGTGGCATTATAGAACTGGGAGCGCACTTGATTGACCAGCTCCTGGGTGCGCTGGGGCCGTCCGGCGAGGGTGTAGAGATAGACGGTATGGTGACTGGGCTCGTTGCCGTGGGCATACTGTCCGATGAAACCCGATGCATTGCCGTTCACCTCACCGCTGGTGGCTGTGAGGGAGAAGTTCTCGTCAAGCTTTCGTAGAAAACCGTCGCGCCCGCCCAGCAGCTGGATGAGGCCCTCGGGGTCGTGCGGCACAAACCACATATACTGCCATGCGTTGCCCTCGATGAAGCAGGGCTGCTCGTAGCTCAGGGGGTCGAAGGGCTCGATCCACTGCCCCTTGTCGTCCCGTGGACGGAAGAAGCCTGTGGTAGGGTCGAAGAGGTTACGGTAGAACTGGCTGCGCTTGATGAATCGCTGATAGTCCTCGTCGCGTCCCAGCTTCCGGGCCACGGCGGCCACGCACCAGTCGTCGAAAGCCTGCTCCAGGGTGATGCTCACGCTGGTGGACTGGAGGTTCTGGGGCATGTAGCCATGCCGTTCCCAAAGCTCGAAGGGCGAGTTCAGATGGCTGCGGGTGCTGCTCTCGACCATAGCGCGATAGGCCTCCTCCACGTCGATGCCCGGCAGCTCGGCCAGGATGGCATCGGCCAGCACGGGGATGGCGTGGTTGCCTATCATGCAGTAGTTGTCCTGCCCCCAGAGGTCCCAGATGGGGAGGTAGCCGTAGGAGCGGTGGTGCAGCACCATGTCGCGCACGAACTGGGCGGCCACGTCGGGCGCGATGAGTGTGTAGAGCGGATGAGCGGCGCGGAAGGTGTCCCAGAGGCTGAAGGTGCTGTGGTAGGTCTGTCCCTCGGGCATCTGGCGTATCTCGAAGTTCGTGTCCATGTAGCGTCCGTCAACGTCGCTCATCGTGTTGGGCTGCATCAGGACGTGGTACAGCCCGGTGTAGAAGATGGTCTTCTGCTCGTCGGTACCTTCGATGTCGATGCGTGAGAGCTCGTGCTGCCATGCCTCTCGGGCGCGTTCCTTATAATATGAGAAGTTCCAGCTGCCGGCCTCGGCCTGCATGTTCCGCTGTGCGCCCAGGTTATCGATGGGCGAGATGGCCACCTTGACCATCAGCTGCTGTCCCTCGTGGGCATCGAAGGTGAGTGCGGCGCGCAGGGCACGTCCGTTGGCCACATCGCTGCGTCCCAGGTCTCGCTGGCCGTCCATCAGGCGGAAGGCGGCGATGGGGCGCGAAAACTCGGCACGGAAATAGACCTTGCGCAGCCGGGCCCAGCCGGTGATGAGGCGGTAGCCCTCGACGGTACGTTCATCGACCACGCGCAGCTGGCTCTGCAGGATGTCGTAGGCGCGACGTCCGGTGTAGTAGGCAGGTCCGCGGAAGGTGCTGCGGTCGAGGTCGAGGATGACTGTCTGCGGCTTCCCCGAGGGGAAGGTGTACTGATGGATGCCTGCATGGACGGTGGCCGAGAGTTCCACGCGGACGTCGCTCTCGCGGAGGTGTACCCAATAGTAGCCCGGCTCGGCTCCTTCCTGCTCGTGCGAGAAGCGCTGGGCGAAGCATCCCTGGGCCTGTGCCTCGGGCGTGACCTCCCAGGTGACGGGCATCAGGCTCACGTCGATGAGGTCTGTGCAACCCGTACCGCTCAGGTGGGTATGGGTGAAGCCGAAGATGGAGTCGCGGTCGTAGTCGTAGCCGCAGCAGGGGTCCCAGGTGACGTACTGCTCCGTCTCGGGCGAGAGTTGTACCATGCCCTGTGGCATGGTGGCTCCGGGGAAGGTGCTGCCGGAGAGGGCGCCGGTGGAGTCGGTCTGTGTGCCGATGAAGGGGTTGACGTAGCGGGTGTAGTCTGTGGCCTGGAGGCCGGCGGCGGCCGTACAGATGGCCAGGGCGATGAATGCTCTTTTCATAATCCGTTTATTCGTTTTCTGTGGAGGCTGTGGCCTTGGCTTGCGCCTCCATTTCGGGGTATTGGATGCGGGTATGGTAGATGGTGCGGAGCTTGGCCTTCAGCACGTCCTTCACCTCCTGGATGTTCAGGAAGGTGATGGGGCAGTCGGCGAAGTATCCCTCCTGGACCTGCGTGCCCACGATGCGCTCCACCAGCGTGCTGATGCTCTCCTCGGTGTATTCCGTGAGGCTGCGCGAGGCGGCCTCCACGGCATCGGCCATCATCAGTATGGCCTGCTCGAGTGTGAAGGGGTTGGGGCCGGGATAGGTGAAGGGTGCAGGGTCCGTCTCGCGCTCTGGGTGCTGGTTCTGGGCCGAGACGTAGAAGTAGCGTGTGAGGCTGCGTCCGTGGTGGGTGAGGATGAAGTCCTTGATGACGGTGGGCAGCTGGTAGCGCTCTGCCAGGCGCATTCCGTCGGCGACGTGGCGGATGATAATCTGTGCGCTCTGCTCGTAGGGCAGCCCCTCGTGGGGGTTCACTCCGCTCTGGTTCTCGGTGAAGAAGGCGGGGTTCTCCAGTTTGCCGATGTCGTGATAGAGTGCGGCGGTACGCACGAGCTGGCTGCCGGCTCCGATGCGTTTTGCCGCCTCGGCTGCCAGATTGGCCACCTGCATGCTGTGCTGGAAGGTGCCGGGCGCCTCCTCGGCCAGTCGCTGCAGTACGGGGTTGTTGGTATTGGACAGCTCCACGAGCGTAACACTCGAGGTGAAGCCGAAGATGCGTTCGATGGGGAAAAGCAGGAGATAGGCGATGAGCGAGAGGGCTCCGGCCAGGCAGAGGTAGATGTAGGTCCAGCGGTCGATGCCGTCGGTGCGGAAGAAGTTGCCCTGCACGAGGTCGATGCACAGATAGGTGGAGATGGCAGCCAGGGTGACCACACCGGCGGCGCGGAACAGCTCGGAGCGCTGGGAGAGCTGGCGCAGGCTATAGATGGCCACGAGGCCCGCCACCATCTGTGTGACGACGAACTCGAAGGGATGGTGCAGGGCGATGGCACAGGAGAGCAGCATCAGCACGTGTGTGATAAAGGCTGTGCGCGAATCCATGAAGATGCGCATGAAGATGGGCAGGATGCAGTATGGCACCAGATAGACACTCATCAGATGGTGGCGCATCATGCCGTAGGTGAGGAGCGGGAAGAGCGTGTAGAGGCTCAGCGTCAGCAGCACGTAGGAGGAGCGGAAGACGTAGTCACCGCGGAACTGTACGAAGTAGAGTACCAGCAGGAGCATCAGCAGGCAGGTGAAGAGCGTCTGCCCCACGACGAGCGACAGCTGCTCGCGGCTCGAGCGGGAGCGTTCCTGCTGGTAGCGTTCCATAGAGCGCAGCACGTTAAAGGTGTATTCGTCCACCAGGTCGCCGCGATCGACAATCTTCTGTCCGGCCTGCACCTGTCCCATGAAGGGGATGAGCAGGAGGTCCACTTCCTGCTGCTGTTGCTGCGACTTGACGGCATCGTAGCTCAGGTTCTCCTGCAGGAAACGGTCCAGGTTGCACTGCTGCAGTCGCGGATAGGGATAGCGTGCGCTGTCCTGCTCGGCCATCATGTATTCGTAGGCAGTCTTGGGTGTGAGGATATTCTTCAGGCTGTGGGTGCTGGCCTCGTTCTGCTGGTAGATGCGTATGCTGCGCGTCTCGTCGGACTGCAGGCGGGCATAGTCCTCGGCATCCATGATGCCCTGTTCATAGACGGCGGAGAGTTTCTTGAGGAGATGCTTCAGGAAGTAGTCGGGCACGCCGGCCGCCTGCAAGTTCTGCTCGAAGGTCTCGCGGAAAGCATTGCATTGCTTTTCGCCCACCGAGGCATTCATCTGGAAGTACGGCTCATAGTATCGGCGCAGGCTGTCGCGCTCCCGTTCCAGCACGGCTTCGGGCTTATATACCGGGAAGCTGTCCTGCGCGATGACGGGGCTCTCGTCCCATGGTTCGCCCAGACGGTATTGATAGGTGGTGTAACTCTCGCGCGGCATGCACAGCACCAGCAAGGCGATGGCTGCCAGGACGAGGGCGAAGCGGAAGAGAATGTCCCGCCCCGTGAGGTTGTGAATGTGGTTGAATCGTATCATGTCTTATCCGTTTCTCTGTGCTTCGCCCGCTATGTCGCGGGCTAATCCGATGCGAAAATACAAAAAAAACTCGTCTGTCTGAAAAAAAATGTGTACTTTTGTGCGCTATAACGAAAAATTAGACATGACAGAGAGAAAAGTAAGGGTGCGTTTCGCGCCAAGTCCGACGGGACCGCTGCATATTGGCGGTGTGCGCACGGCACTGTACAACTATCTGTTCGCCCGCCAGCATGGGGGCGACCTGGTGTTCCGCATCGAGGATACAGACTCTGCGCGCTTCGTGCCGGGAGCCGAGGAATATATCATCGAAGCCTTCCGCTGGCTGGGTATCCAGTTTGACGAGGGCGTGAGCTTCGGAGGCAATTACGGCCCCTACCGCCAGAGTGAGCGCCGCGAGATATACAAGCAATACGTCCGGCAGCTGATAGATGCCGGTCGTGCCTATTACGCCTTCGACACTCCCGAGGAGCTGGAGGCAAAGCGCCGCGAGGTAGAGAACTTCCAGTACGATGCCTCGACCCGCATGCAGATGCGCAACTCGCTCACCCTCCCGGCCGACGAGGTGCAGCGCATGATAGACGGCGGGGAGCAGTACGTCGTGCGCTTCCTCATCCAGCCTGGACGCGAGGTGTTGGTGGACGATCTGATTCGAGGCGAGGTGCGCATCAACTCGAGCATCCTGGACGACAAGGTGCTCTATAAGAGTGCCGACCAGCTGCCCACTTATCATTTGGCCAACATCGTGGACGATCACCTCATGGAGATATCCCATGTCATCCGTGGCGAGGAATGGCTCCCCTCTGCACCGCTCCACGTCCTGCTCTACGAGGCATTCGGCTGGCAGGACACGATGCCCCGCTTTGCCCATCTGCCTCTGCTGCTCAAGCCTGTAGGCAACGGCAAGCTGAGCAAGCGTGATGGAGACAAGTTGGGATTCCCCGTCTTCCCCCTCGAATGGCACGACCCGCGGACGGGCGAGGTGAGCAGCGGCTATCGGGAGAAGGGCTATCTGCCCCAGGCCGTGGTGAACTTCCTGGCCCTGCTGGGCTGGAATCCCGGCAATGACCACAGCGAGATTCTCTCTATGGACGAGCTGGTGCAGCTCTTCGACCTGGAGAAATGTTCGCGCAACGGAGCCCGCTTCGACTATGTGAAGGCGGCGTGGTTCAATCATCAGTACCTCATCCAGCAGCCCGACGAAGCCTGGGTACCCTCGTTCGACCGCCTGCTGCGCGAGCAGGGCATCGAGACTACGCCCGAGCGGGAAGCCGAGGTGGTGAGGATGATGAAGCTCAAGGTGGTCGAATACACAGACGGCGAGGGAAACCGTAAGAAGCGCAACATCAGTTTCGTCTCTGACCTCTGGCCGCTCACCCGCTTCTTCTTCGTGGCGCCGGAGAGCTTTGACCCAGAGGACAAGTTCATCCGCAAGAACTGGAAGGAACAGACAGCCGGCGAGATGCAGCAGTTTGCCGACAAGCTGCAGTCCGTCGCCGACTTTACGGTGGAAGGCCTGCGGGCCGTCATCGACCCTTGGGTGGAGGAGAGCGGTTTGCGCCCCTGGAACGCATGGCGCATCTGTCTCGTGGGTGCCGGGCAAGGCCCCGATATGTACGAACTGGCTGCCTTCCTGGGGCGCGAGGAGACCCTCGCCCGCATGCAGTTTGCCATTAAAACCCTCGGCTGATGCTCTACGCACTTGCTATTTTCCTATACAAGATGGCCGTGCTCCTGGTCTCGCCATTCCATCGCAAGGCGCGGCTCATCGTCCAGGGTCATCGGAATACGTTCAGAATACTGCGCGAGCAGGTGGAGCCCGGAGCCCGATATGTCTGGTTCCACGCCGCCTCGCTCGGCGAGTTTGAGCAGGGACGGCCCCTCATGGAACGTTTCCGCAGCCAGCATCCCGAGTATAAGATTCTGCTCACATTCTTCTCCCCCTCGGGCTACGAGGTGAGGAAGAACTATTCCGGAGCCGACATCATCTGCTACCTGCCCTTCGATACGCCGCGCAACGTCGTACGCTTCTTCCGCCATGTGAAGCCCGAAATGGCCTTCTTCGTCAAGTATGAGTTCTGGATGAACTATATCCTGGGCTGCAAGTACCATCACATCCCCTTCTACAGCGTGAGCAGCATCTTCCGCCAGAACAAGGTATTCTTCCGCTGGTATGGCTGGAACTATGCCCAGGTGCTGAAGTTCGTGTCCCACTTCTTCGTGCAGGACGAGGAGTCGGCCCGCCTGCTGGCCACTCGCGGCATCCGCGACAACGTCACGGTGGTGGGCGACACGCGTTTCGACCGCGTGCTCGACATCTGCCGTCAGGCACGCCCCCTTCCGCTGGTGGAGCGCTTTGCCGCCGGAGTGCCCCTCGTCCTGGTGGCCGGGAGCAGCTGGGCACCCGACGAGGACATTATCATTCCCTACTTCAATTCCCACCCTGGTATGAAGCTCGTCTTGGCTCCGCATGTCATCGGAGAGGACCATCTGCGTCAAATCGAAGGTAAGCTGCGACGCCCCTGCCTGCGCTATTCGCAGGCCACCGAGGAGAATGTCTCCCAGGCCGACTGCCTGATTGTCGATTGCTTCGGGCTGCTGAGCAGCATCTATCGCTACGGACATTTTGCCTATGTGGGCGGTGGCTTCGGCGCAGGCATCCACAATGTGCCCGAGGCAGCCGTCTATGGCATCCCCGTGCTCTTCGGGCCGAACAACAAGGGCTTCCGTGAGGCACAGGACATGCTACGCATGGGCGGATGCTTCGAGATTACGGGTCAGACGCTCTTCAACGCCGTGGTGGACCGCATTACGGCCGACGACCCCCTGCGCCGAGCCCGCGGAGCCACCAACAAGGCATACATCGAATCCAACGCCGGCGCTGCCGACGAGATATTCCGTGTGCTGGGGCTGTAGAGCCTCCGGCACGCGGAAAGTTTTTCCACAATACGCCTCACCCTGTTTTCCCACGTGTGGGAAAGTTCCACGCAACACGTTGTATCCGTCTTTCCCACGTGTGGGAAAACCGGCGGTGCCTGCTGCGCGGGGACGGGCTATGTCATACCCCACGACTAATAGCGTTCCACGAAGTCGCGAACCAGGCGGAACACCGGCTCGTAGCTGTCGGTGACGGCGTGCTGCCAGTCGTCAAAGATGGTGTGGTAATACTGGAAGGCATCGCCGCTCTCATTCTCCAAGAAGATGCACGGCACGTGGCGCTGGGCAAAGGGATAGTGGTCGCTGTTGGCGGCAAGGTCGCCCCGACGAAGCGCCTTGAAGTAATGCTTCTCGCTGTTTATCTGCTCAAAGAGAGCCAGGCCTGCCGTCCCTTCATCGCTCACCTCGCAGTACTGCACGGGGTTGTTGTCGCCAATCATGTCGATATTAAAAAGGTACCGGATCTGCCGGAGCGGCACGATGGGGTGCTCCACAAAGTACGTGGAACCGCGCAGATTGGCGTCCTCGCCCGAGAAGGCGAGGAAATACATGTCGAAGGGCGGACGGTGCTGGGCATAGTAGGCCGCCAATGTGACGAGTGCAGCCGTGCCCGAGGCATTGTCATTCGCCCCGGCATAGAATACCCGGCGACCCAGATTGCCCACGTGGTCATAATGGGCGGTGAAGACATAGCAGCTGTCATGCCGCTCCCCGGCAATCTTTGCGATGACATTGAAGCACTCGTAGTCCTTCAGGAAGCGCGCATCGACATTGAGGCGGACGCGCCTGACACCCTCGATGGCCTCTGGCGTCACCCACACGATAGGCTTATCGACCACCCGGTGGGCATAGGCCTTGAAGAATTTGATAGGCGACGGCCATAGGTAGATGAGGCCGGCGTTGGGGCACTCGCCCTTTGTCTGCAGGCGGGAGAAGACGTCGCGATGGCGGTAGGTGAACCAGAAGTCGCATGCCACCAGACAGCCCTGGTTCTCAGGCTTTGCCAGGTCGGCGAGCATGCGCTCGCCGTCGAAGTGGAGCGTATCGACATGATAGACGGGAAACTCTCCCCGCACGCCCGGCGAGTATTCTCTCATCGAGAAGTCCACGCCTGGACGCAGCTTCTTCCCGTCGGCCACCATCTCCATCTTCCCGGCAAACGTCTGTACGTCCAGCGTGAAGGGCTGGCGCGTCACCTCGTCCGCTCCGGCCCGGGCATATTCCTTCTCGAGGAAGCGGCCGGCACGGTTGGCTCCTCCGCGTGCATAGCCGCGTCCTTGATAGCGTGCCGAACTCAGCTCCTTCACGATTCGCTTGTAGTGTGCCATGTCCTGTGCGTTCACCTGCAGGCTCATCAGGGCCAGCAGGACAATCAGCAGTCTTATCCGTCTCATAGTCCCTCTCTTTTCTGTGTTCTTTGTCTTTGTCGCTCCAAAGTTACGTTTATTATTCCATGTCTCCAAGTCTTCCTCCATTTTTTCTCCTCTTCCCTTGCACCTCCGCCCCTTTATTCGTGTTCTTTCCCTGAGGGAAAAGGTGATTTCTTTATCGGACAGGCTTATGAATCGCAATTTTTTATGTATATTTGTAGTCGATTAACAACATTATGCTATGACAAGGCGCTTTTTATCAATCGTTTTGGCTCTCTGCGCGTCGCTCGCGGCCGCGGCTGCCATCCGGACGCAGGTGATGCCGGCTTCCTATGCCACGGGCATCGGAAATGAGGATGCCCCAATCCTCTATGTGATGATGGAGGTGGACGATCCCGCCGACGCGGGACAGCTCCAGGGGATTACCTTCAATCTCCAGGGCACTACGACACTGAAGGACGTCCTCCGGGTGAGGTTCTATCAGACGGCGGACAACCTGGGCCTCCACCTGAAGGATGCACCCAAGACGCTGCTGGGCACCCATCGCGTCAAGCGTAAGGATGCTGTCATCCGCATGGATTTCGCCGACGGCGCATGCCAGCTGCGCCCAGGGAAGAACTATTTCTGGCTCACAGCCGACGTATCGCGACGCGCCCGCGAAGGTCATCTGATAAATGCCCAGATGCTCAACTACACGCTTGCCCGGGACCACTCGGAGCATGCCTTCAATATGAAAGCGATTGACGGGCACCCCTTTACCGGCACGCAGATCTTCCTCTCGGAGTGCTTGCTGGCCGGACTCAATGACGACCAGTCGCGCTACTGGCGCATCCCTGCCGTCTGCGAGGGGCGCGACGGACGACTGATTGCCGTGATGGACAAGCGCTGGGGCAGCAATGCCGACCTGCCGAACAATATCGACGTGGTCACCTGCTACAGCGATGACAAGGGCCGCACGTGGAGCCCGCGCCAGACCATCGCCGGCACGCCGGAACTGGGAGGAGACTATGGCCACGGCGACCCGGGAGTCCTCTACGACCGCCGCACCGGAGACATCATCGTCTGCGTGGTCTCTCACCGGGGCTTCCTGCCCTCTACGCCTGACGACCGCGCACTCATCAAACTCATCGTCAGCCACGACAACGGCGAGACATGGGACGCCCCGCGCGACATCACCGACCAGCTCTACGGCACGGGCTGCCCCGACCCCGTACGTTCCCGCTGGTGGGGAGCTTTTGCGGCCTCGGGCGCTATGATGCAGACCCGCAGCGGGCGCATCATGTCGGTGCTCTGCGTCTGCGAGAAGGAGGAGGACGTCATTACCAACTATGTGATGTACTCGGACGACGACGGGGAGACGTGGAAGGTGTGTCCCGACTGCATCTGTACCTCGGGCGACGAGTCGAAGATTGTGGAACTCTCCGACGGCCGCCTCTCCGTAAGTACCCGCCACCGTGGCGGCCGCTTCTTCAATACGGCCACCGTGGATGCTGCCGGGGATATCCATTTCGGCAAGCAGCAACTCT
>OCTW011564304.1_pt1 | contig 13951 bp, 16 predicted proteins | sample 1539671 | NCBI WGS metagenome assembly OCTW01 (sample SAMN02144230, study PRJEB22623) | gut metagenome | biome: sheep rumen | host: Ovis aries | place: New Zealand | reverse complement strand
AGTCATGTCAAGCGATTCTAAGCCCAGAGTCAGACAGAATCGTCACAAGCAAGGGCTAAATCAGACACGCGAAAAATTATCTGCGGATTTTAGGATATATTTTTTTCATGTTTTTTATTCATCAAGATAGGCATTAAGGAATGCTGCTGCCAGACTATTCTCCTTGATGTTCTTGCGTGCATCGTCAGGGCTGAACCACTGATAAGAATCGATTTCCTTGTTTGGATTGAACTCGCTGGCATCAGTAACGAATGCCGTAAAGTTGCACATCAATGTGTTTGACGGCTCAAAGAAACTGGTACGATTGAATTTCAGGTGAGCAACTGTCATGCCTGTTTCTTCCTTCACTTCACGGGAGACGGCATGTTCCAGCTGTTCACCACGGTTGACATAACCTGCCACAAGTATGAAGTGCGGTTTCCCATATTGCCGGATAAGCAGAATCTGTCCAGTCTGCTCATCGATAACCACCATACTCACGGCCACATTGTACATCTGGAAACGATACTGTTGACACTGAGGGCAGTATGGAACTATCCCCTCACCCTCTAATTCCCGCTCCGTGAGTGCCGTTCCACACTCATAACAATGCTTCTGAATCATACTTCAATCTTTTATTGTGGTAACATCTATCCGATATTCTGCGCACAAAATTACGAAAAAGTCTGAATAATCGCTTACCCGCTGTCAAAAGATCTTCTGTTTTTATGCTAAATTCGTTAAATCACGCATTATTCTGCCAAATAATGATTACTTTTGCAATCCGATTGTAATAGTACGCAACAAAAATATAGAAGATAGATGAAACAACAATATGCAAGGGTAACGCTGGAAATGCCCGAAAACGAAGATAAGAAATCCCTCCATCAGGAACTGACATACGAGATTGAGAACCCCGACATCAGCGACGAATTTACCGTCAAGTTCTGATTCTAAGCTTTTAAGCTTCCATTATTTACTCAGTCGTTCCAAAGCAGTAGCGTCTAACCGATACACCGTCCATTCCTTCATAGGTACGGCTCCAAGGGAGAGGTAGAAGTCGATGCTGGGCTGGTTCCAGTTCAGACACGACCACTCCATACGTCCACAATGGTGCTCCCGTGCTATCTTGACCAGATGCAATAGCAATGCCTTTCCATAGCCTTTGCCGCGCTCTTCTGGCCAAACAAACAAGTCTTCAAGATACAATCCTGAATGTCCGATGAACGTTGAGAAATTGTAGAAGAAGAGCGCGAAGCCGACCTCACGCCCATCCATGACGGCAAAAACGGCTTCTGCCCTGTGCTCATCAAACATTTCCCGTTCCAGCACGTCCCCAGAGGCAATTACCTCGTTCTCCATCTTCTCATATCGGGCTATGCCCTTTATAAACTCCAGCAACAACGGCACATCTTGCCGTTCTGCCTTGCGTATCTCTATATTTCTCTTCATACTATTCAATCTTTCCTGCCAACCTCATACGAGTTGCCGCTGGTGTCGGCGTGGCGGTGATAGTGGCGGTATTGACCGTCTGCTGATCTCCGTCGATGTCGAACTGTAGGGAAGCTCCGTCTGTGCGCACGTCGATGGTGACGGGAGCACCCATCACCAATGGCAGGTTGACGTCGCCGTGACCAGTTGGGAATCCGCAAAGCACAGGAATGTGGTACTCAGCCAACAGCTCGTGGAGCATGGCTTCAATACTTATGACCTTGCCGTTCTCGTCTGTGAACTCCGTGCCGCAGCTGATGAACTCGCCGAGAATGACTCCCTTGCAACGGTCGAACACGCCGTTCATCTTCAGCAAGCGCATCTGGCGGTCGATGTTACGCATATTCTCACCGATTTCTTCCACGAAAAGAATCAGGTCTTTGGCCTTGGTGGCATCAGCCCGAGAGCCGACGTTGGGCGCGAAGGTGCAGAGATTGCCGCCAACGAGCACGCCACTGGCCTGGCCCAGAATGTTCTGCTGATGTGCAGGAACTTCATAGCGGGGAACTTTGCCCAGCAACAGGTCGCGCATCATCGTACAGGTCTTGTCGGTACCGCCCTTGGCCAGCGTGGTACTCATGGTGCCGAGGATGCTCATCACTCCGGCACGGCTCCAAAACCCATGAATGGTGGAGATGTCGCTGTAGCCGACAATCCACTTCCTGGCAGCCTTCACTTCGTCGAATGGAAGCTGGTCGATGAGTTGGATAGTGCCATAGCCGCCGCGATTGCAGAGGATGGCCTTGATGCTTGGGTCACTCAAAGCCCAGCGGATATCACTCACGCGCTCTTCCACCGTTCCTCCAATCTTTCCGTCCAGCACCTTGTCGACATTGGGGCCGATGACGGGTTCAAAACCCCATGAGCGAACCACGTCGGCTGCTTTCTCAATGGTCTCCATCGGCGTATAGTACGAGGGAGAAATCATCGCCACCCTGTCGCCCGCTTTCAGATAGTCAGGCTTCGCGCAGTTCAGCACAACCTGCTCTTCAGGAGTCGGCACTACTACAATGTCATCGTCATCCTTGCTGCACGATGTCATTCCAAGGCTGCAGATTAGGATGGCAGCCATCATCCATATTTTTTTCGTCATACTTTTAGAAGAACTTCACGATTTCATCCAGACTCCTTCGTTCAGGACGATTAGGCTCTGCTTTATTTTTGTTTCTTTAGTTTTTCCGATAGTCTGCTATAGGTGCCACCGTCACCGGATGGCGTGTGGCAATGCGATAGCTGATGCCTATCTGGAGAAGCTCGTCGAGGAAAGCATCAAGGTAGTTATCGTCTGCAAACCGCTGCATCAGACTGAGACAGAACGTGCCGTTCACAGCACTCATCTCGACGGTAAGGGCATACGGCGTATAGGCCTCTGTGTACATTTCACTGACATATTGCTCTGCAGCACCCAGGTTGGCCTTGCCGACATAGCTGACACAGGCTGAAGCAGCCGACAACGCTACACTGAAGGCTTTAGCCATCGCCTGATGACGACCATCAAGGGTGGGCACCTTCTCGAACATATCTTGGGTGTTCTGCGTCTGCCAAAAGCCCTCAATGACGTTATCCTCGTTCGACTGCAGGGCCACCATGCCTCGGAATATCGTCTGCTGCAATTCAAGATCCATACCGCGCATCTCGTCGTTCAGGGTCAGACGGAGCGACCCAGCCATTGTCTGGCCAGCTTGCGGACAGCCCAGGGCAGGACGCTGGTTAATGGCCAGTGCCACCATCGGCACACCTTCTGTCATGTCGGGATGCAGGCGGGCAATGGCACGGGTAAGTAGCAGCGACACAAGCGTAGCTGGTGATGTGTCGCCTGAAGAAACATACTTCATCATCTCTTGCTCCTCGACAAGGATGTTAACGGTTTCCACAGCCTCGTTTAACGCCGTCTTAGCCTGTGTAGTCAGATTGATACACCGTTTGCGTTCTGGCACTTGGAACGGGGCAAGGTTGTCGGGCTTAGCCTGAGCGGCAGGATCTTCCCATTCTGCTGGGCTGATAGTGTCACTTACTACACGAACGTTCGCACGACTCAGAGCCACATCATAGCGGCGGTTACAATACTCATAGAGCAACGTGCGAAGGATGTTGTAGGCCCCCGTTCCGTCAGTCAGACAGTGGAAGAAATCGATGGCGATGCAGTCGTCCCAATAGCAAAACGCCAGCAGATGGTGGTTCGACTCCGGGCCAATCAGTTGCACAGGCTTTTCACCTTCGCTGACCACCCACGGCTCGCTATTGTCTTCATACACAAAATATTCCGTGCCGGCATCATCTTTCTTTACGTCGAGCTTCACTTGATAGTATGGATATCGCTGGCGGGCTTGTTCCACAGCCTGTCGCAACAGATCCCCGTCAACGGAATCCCGCATCTTCAGTGTCATGCGGACTGTCCAACTCATCTCTTCTCCTGCCCATGTCAGGTAAAATCTCTCTGACAGCAGTTTCTTTCCTATATTATAGTTCATATCTATGAGTCTTATTACCGGCTTACTATAAGAACAAATCATCCAATGTAACCTCCTGATTGACATCCTTCGAATGTTCGTTATGTGTCACACCGTTTGTCGTTACCATTACCAGCTGGATGGAATGGGTTTTCGTGTGCTGCTTGCAATGTAGGAAAGCATCAATCTTATTGGCCAATTCTGACTCGTACGACTTGTCGATGGTGAAGTCGTGCTCGCTGAATTTCATCTCGCAGATGTAGTCAGTGCGCTCACCCTTCCATTCCAGCACAAGGTCAATCTGAGCCGTCTTCCCGTTAGGTGCCTGACCTCTCCAGCAGTAGTTGCGGTTGATGGTGGCGATTCGCAGCTTGTCCTTTATCTGTGGCAGATGCTCAATGCAAAGCATCTCAAAGGTATTGCCAGCCCACGAATAGAATTTCGGGGTGCGCTGTATGGTTCTCCAATTACCGGCATCAGCACCTTTCCCGTGGATGAAGTGAAGGTAGAACATGGAAAAGAAGTCTTTCAGTTGATAGACCGTCTCGACGCGCTCTTTTCCGTAGCGGGGATATTCGCGGGTGATGCCAGACTCATGCAAGTTGTCAAGTATCTTCGAGAACGTCCCGCCCAGTTCAATGCCCACAGCTTCAGCAAGCTCACGGCGTGTCATACCGTAGAATTTCGTGCCGAGTGCCTTGACGATATCCACATACCGCTCCGAGGTAGCATACAGACCGGCATATACATCCTTGAACTCCTGGTCAATCATGGTGTCGTTGAAGAAGAAGGCATCGATATTCTCCGACAGGTTCTTCTCGTTGTCTATTCGGTCAAGATAATAGGGTATGCCGCCGAAGGCCATGTAGGCAACGGCCATTTCATAGCGGGACAGATGGAATCCTCGACTCTGGAAGTACATCTCACATTCCTTCAGCGTGAAAGGCAGCAACCTCATAGTTTCCGTAATCCGGCCATGCAAACCTCCGTAGTCGCGAATGACGTTATCAAGCATCCAACTGGTAGCGGAACCACATACTACAAGTACGACATTCCTCTGGCGGTCGGCCCATGAGTTCCAGAAATAGCCAAGTTCTGTGATCATTTCCGATGACTGAGGACCAGCCAGCCAAGGCAGCTCGTCGAGGAAAACAACGCGACGCTCTGCGTCAACCCCTTCAAGATACTTTCTGAGCAAGCGGAAAGCCTCACGCCAGTTGGCAGGTCGTGGTGTGTCTTCCGGCATACCTACATCCAAAAGACTCTCGTAAAAGTGTTCAAGCTGGATTTGTCTGTAGGTTTTCTCGTCTTTGCCCTTGATATAGGAACCAATGGCACGAAACGCTATCTTATCCTTATACACCTCCTCAACCAGATAGGATTTGCCTACACGTCTGCGGCCATAGATAGCCACAAACTCCGACTTGGGTGATTTCAAGAACTTCTCCAGTTTCCTGATTTCCTCGTTTCGTCCTATTATGCTTTTGTACACCATAATTATTGATAAATGATGGCGCAAAATTACAACTTTTCTGTCAAACCGCAAAGTAAAAATCAGCCATTTTTTAAAAAAATCTCGAAAACGGCTGATTTTTCCCATTCATTATGATATTACCAACCTGGTGGCAGCACGATATTCTCCACGTCGTTAGCCTTCTCGAACAACGGAGAGATTTCGTCATCTGTAAATCCGGCGATGCCGCAGCCGATGCGAGTTACAAGGAACGTCAGGTCTTGATGCTCCTTAGCGAACTGGATGAACTCGTCCACATACGGACGAATGGTCTCTACACCGCCTTGCATCGTCGGGATGCCGTAGCTCTGTCCCTGCAGACCCACGCCCTGACCCATGATAGCCCCAAACTTGCGGTAGGCGATATAGGCCGCTCCACCGCCGTGCATACCTTTGAGATTGCTGCCGAACACAAATATCTCGTTAGGCTGCAGCTCCGTGATAAACTCTGGTGTTGTTCTCTTCTGTTCCATAACTTCCTCTCTGATAAAGTTCATATCCTCGCAAACCATCGATTCTGCCATGTCTGCCATCGAACCCGACATTGGCGGAGCAGGCATCGACATCCTGGCCTCGCCCATGGTGGCCTCCCTGCGCAGGATAGCCATTTCGTCCATCACCTCCGGCATATCCAAATCCATGTCGAAGTTCTTCCTGAAATACGGCACGATAATCTGCTCCTTCAGTTTCTTGTACTTCTGCGAGATGGCCGACGGGGTCATCCCCATCTGTGCCGCTATCTCCTTCGACTTGAATCCCTGCAACAGCAGCATGTCAATAATCAGCCGCTCCTGTCGGTCCAACGGTGCATGGTCGCACACGTCCTCCACCATCCTGTTGAACTGCAACCGCAGGTCGCTGGTCACGTCGAACGACATCAGATAGTCCTCGAACGTGATGCTGCCGTACTCCTTGCGGTACCATTTCAGTGCATCGAGCACCACATAGCGGAACCCGTTGATGAGCCACGTCTTCAGGCTTACGTTCGGTGAATGATCCTCCAGCGGCTTCCAGTTGTGCTCCATTAGGTACAGCGCATACTGGTGAGCCAGCGACATGAAGTCCAGGTTCTCCTTCTCACGCAACTGATACCGCTGGTCGAAGATGTTATAGCCCACTTGACAGTACCCGTAGAAATACTCACGGATAATGTCGGCATCGCCCTCGCGGAAACCGCTCAGAATCTCTTCGTCTGACAGTCGCTGATAGTACATAACTCGAAATTTTTGGCAAAATTACAAAAAAATCGCTTCATCGCTTAATTTTTCTGCAAATTCTTCTTTAAAGAGATAAAGACTAGTCAAAAAAGAAGTATTCACCATTTAAAATGTTACGATTATGCAAACGAACGAAGTTAAGACTAAGAGAGTTCACAACCTGATTATTGTCGATGAAAGCGGTTCTATGGAGGTTATCCGCAAGCAAGCATTTGTGGGCATGAACGAAACCCTGCAGACCGTCCGCAAGATGCAGGAGAAGTTCCCCGACCAGGAGCAGTATGTTACCCTGCTTACCTTCGACAGCGGCCACACCACCTGGCATTACGACAACCTGCCCGCTGCACTGACTAAGGATTTGGACTGGAAGGCCTACTGCCCAGGTGGCGGCACACCTCTCTACGATGCTATTGGCAAGGGAATCTCCAAAACTAACGCCCAAATTGAGGATGGCGACCACGTGCTGGTAACCATCATCACCGACGGCGAAGAGAACAGCAGCGAGGAATGGACGCTGAAGATGATCCGTAAGATGATTGAGAAGCTGAAGAAACAGAACTGGACCTTCACACTCATCGGCACCGACAACCTCGACGTAGAGACCATGGCCCACTCCTTCGCCATCGACGAGCACTTGGAGTTCCAACAGGACGAAGCCGGCACCAAGGCCATGTTCGCTCGCGAGCGCCGCAGCCGCGAACGCTACAACTGTTGCGTTGCCGAAGATGCCGCCATGCCTGTAGGTTCGTTCTTCAATGAAGAATCATGATTTCCTTCTTGTTCTGTCTGCTTCTGTTTATCCGCAGGAGCGGACAGAAAACGTTTTTCAAAAATAAGAAACGGCAGAATTTAGAAGTTTTTGCCGTTTTTTTTGTAATTTTGCAGCCGATTTCAGCAATTGTGATTTAGGATGATGATGACTGAAGAAAGAATTAATGAGTTTCGCAATGTGGTGCCGCTTCAGATACGTTTCAACGACGTTGACAAGTTCGGACACGTGAACAATACCATATATTTTCAGTTCTATGACTCTGGTAAGACTGACTATGTCTCTACCGTGTGTAAAGGCTTTGACTGGAATCAGTATGCTATTTTCGTGGTGAAAATCGAGGTGGAGTTTTTTGCCCAGATAAAAGGTGAGGACAGGATTGCCGTTCGCACTCGTACAGTACACCTAGGCAACAAGAGTTTCCGTCTGGAACAGGAAATCTTTGACATTGACACGCAGGAAGTAAAGAGCCGATGCCTGTCGATATTGGTACTGTATGACCTGGAGCAAAAGCAGTCCATACCGTTTCCCGATGAATGGCGCCAAGCCATCAGAGACTATGACGGTATTCTATAAAATCATTGTAATTCATTTCACAATCTCCTTATACTTCTGGATTGCATCCTGCATAATGTCATAGTGGTCGAATGCCAGATGGGGCAGATCCGACAATGGCCACCATTCAGCTTTGGCAGCATCATCCTGACCTGTGACAGCAACTGGAGCATCAACGATGGCGAGGTAAGCAACAGTAACAGTTCTTCCTCGTGGGTCACGGTCAACCTTGGAATAGGCTCCTATCTGCTGAATCTTCGACAGTCGAAGCCCTGTCTCTTCTTCCAGTTCCCTGACGGCGCACTGCTCCGTAGTTTCATCCATGTCCATGAAACCGCCGGGGAATGCCCATGCTCCCTTGAAAGGTGGATTCCTCCGCTGGATAAGCAGCACCTTGGGCTCTGCCTCCCTCGTTATTACAATACAGTCAGCCGTCACTGCCGGTCTTGGATATTTGTATGTATATGCCATGTTTTCCCTCCCTTCTTTTATTGCCAATATCGTGCATCAAGGTAGTTGTATAAGTCTGAATGTGTATCCTTGATGGGACACATCAGTTGCTTGGGGTCGATGACAATGAATTTGCTGGCATCTTTCAGCCCTTGGGCATAGGTGCTAATATCCTTACGTAATTCTTCATTGCCATTAGGAATAACATTGATGTGCAAGTAATCGTCAACAGGCAAAGCCATGTCTTTGCTCCAAATGATATTCTCTACCAACAGAGTTTGACGCACCAATTCATAAAGTGGATCATACTCGTATGCCTCTTTCCATGCTGGTATATTTGAATTGGTGTGGATGCGTGATGGATAACGGTCAATCGAAACCTGTGGAGCACGTTTGTGTTCGTATGTCTCCACATATTTCCATTCAATAGGGATGAGCACTCGCTTACGGTCTATCGTTTCAGCATATATGACGGCATCAATAGAGGTACACATGGCTCCCCGCTTTTCAGTCCTTTCGCCAAGTAATGCGCGATTCTTCCACACAAATTCAAAACACACATTCCCGTTGCTTTCGGTTCTATCTAATGGATTGGGAATAATTCTCGTGAAATGATATTTGTGCTGGATAGAATTGAACACTAACAGAAGAGCAGGCGTTTCTTCTTCCTTCATAAATGGGAACAAATGGTTTACACAGCTTATTTGAGATGAAAGCATGTGGCCTGTAGGTACATTGATTGCATCACGACTTTTCCACCATCCTATTCCATTCTTTCGGAAATACTCTATAGCTGCTTCACGGATGGAAGGATAAATGTTTGTCACCTCTTGACCATCCTCGATAATGTAAGGTAACTGGATGTTCTGCAGACCAGCTTTCCATGTACCACCACCTTTTATACCCATGAACTGTGGCAATGTCTGAAGCACTTTGATTTGTTGTGCTCCCTGCAGTTCTTTGTATGTAGGTGCAGGTATCAATTCTGCTGGCATCAGTTGCAATACGGTTGAATGTTCATACTCGACGGCAGCCTTTCCCTGGTTCATGTCACTCAAAAGTTGTTCTTTTGCATATTCGATGAGTGGATGCAGTCTGTCAGTCAAGAGCACTGCCTTGATTTGTGCGATGGAGTGCGCATGGATGGCATCAAGAATAAGTTCAAGCCCTCTTGAAGCTTTTTCTCTTTTATCTGTGCGGAACTTGTCTGCTTCGAGCGGGTATTGAATGTCGTGAGTGATGAACAAGCGATATAGGACATTAGCATAGAACATCAATTCAGTGATGATGCCAACGTGAGTATTGTCCGAATTGATACAGTCTTTAAGTTCGTAGACATAGAACTTGTCATGGTCAATCCTCCAGAGATCTGCCTGACTTGCTCCTCCAGGAGTAATGGCGGTGGCTTTACTCACAGTTCCGTCGAACAAGCCCATTGGCAGTTGGTGATTGGCATTGCCTAAAGTAGAGAGATGTTGATAGACAGCCGTTTCGAGCATGGCTTCATACTTCATCGCCCTGTCATTCTCACCTTTCTCGCTTTTGTCCTTGCTGTCTTGAAGCGGGAAGTTAAGCGTGAGTTGGCTGATTCTTCGACCGAACATTTCAATGGTCTCTTTCTTGCTTTCGGCAACTGTTGCCCAAGGATAATTCTCTACAAACCATACGACACGCAATATAAACCTATTGAAATGTTTCTTTTGGTTTGCTTGAACCTTCTCTTCCAGAGAGAAAACTGGATCCTCCCAGTCAATGATGAAATTAGTTATGTTGGGAAAGAACGACTTGATGCAGAACGCCCATCCCTCAAAAGCCGATGCATCGTTCTGCATATTCTGCAAGACTCCATCTGCATCAATGATGATATGTAGAGTGTCATCCATAACGCTCACGTCCATTTTAGATGGCAATTCTGCATAGTATACCTTCTTTTTAATTTCTACCAGTATTTCACTCTTATCCATATGTATATGCCATAATCGATAAATTACAATTCCTTGAATGCCTCCAGCAACATCTTCATGCCCTCTGTGGCTGTGGTTTTGAAGTGGGTGAAGCCCAAATGCGTGCATTGCTCCATTTCTCCTGGGTCAATAACGAACTTAGGCACTTCATGGTGAGCATAGTTGATGAACCCTGCTGCAGGATAAACCTTCAGCGAGGTGCCGATGACCACGAAGATGTCGGCCTTGCTCACGATGTCAATGGCAACATTCATGCTGTCAACATACTCACCAAACATCACGATATACGGGCGCAACTGTGAGCCATCCTCTGCCTTGTCCCCCACCTTGATGGGCGTTGTCAGCGGATATTCCTTCACGCATGTCGTGCGGTTATCCATCGAGCAGACCTTGCTCAGTTCCCCATGAAGATGGATGACCCGTGTCGATCCAGCCCTTTCATGCAGGTTATCCACATTCTGCGTTATCACCGTCACCTCATGCTCTTTCTCCAGTTCTGCTATCATGCGGTGAGCATCGTTCGGCTCCACCTCGGCCAGTTTTTTCCGCCTCCAATTATAGAAATCAAGGCACTTCCGCGTCTCATTATAGAGGGCATCCGTACTGGCCAGGTGAACCCACTCCTCGTTAGTCCACATGCCATCCTTACCACGAAATGTACTTAATCCGCTTTCGGCACTAACGCCCGCACCAGTCAGAAAAACTATATGTTGTCGAGTCATATATCCAATTTTACTTTTATTTTCTCAATCATCAGTTTTGCCCTATGATTGATGATTTCAGTACTATCATCAATATAGCGGTGACATTCAGCAATAAAGCGGTCACAGTTCGTATATCCACCACGCCAATAAGTATAACCCTTGGAACGCACGACGGGAACAGAGTCGCTATCAACATAGTCCATCAGCAAGTTTCCTTCCACGAACTTAGCCCAGCCCTCTTTACCATAAAATGGCACAAAATCCTTCTTATTCAGTTCTACCAACTCTTCCAAGTCAAGGTCTCTCTTGGAATCGCCAATCAACACCAAATACAGTGCCTCCAAGAAGCGATCTTCATAATCGTGCCACTCATTATGGCAGCCTCGATGCTTGTTAATGCTCCATTCTCCAATGCGCCTATCAGGAAGGACGGCCATGTTTCCAATGGTGTAACAAGTAGTCTGGAAGTCCTTCATCTTTGCCTTTAGCTCATCATCAGGATTCCATATAGCGGCGAACTTCTCGTTCCAAGGCTGAGAGAATAGTGTATTATACGTATTGAGCGTGTCACCACGAAGCTTGCCGTCACCAAGGTTGTCCATCGATAGACCCTCCCAGACCTCACCGAACACCAGACAATAGATAGCCCTCATCAACTCAGTATCATCCGAATCGAAGTTACGGCCAGGGCAGCCATACACCTTATCATTGCGTAGGTTGCCCAACGGGAAGGTCGCCAAACGGCTGATGTCACCTCCCAAATAATCCTCGATAAACTGTGCGACAAGCTCTTTCGCATTCATAGGCGTTTCACTTCTGGAAATTTCTCTTCTCGCAATACTTTCTTGGCAGCATCCATCAGTTCTGGGCGGAGTTCCCACACCCAAAGACCGTTCTCCTTACGCGCTCTGATAGTTGGGGTTGACCAATAATGGCGCACATCAGGATCTTTCTCGTCTATCACTGCGAAGTTGAGCATGTGCTGTGCTCGTCTGCCTAAAGCAACGATGCTACCAGTAAGGACATCGGCCTTGACTCCGAACATATCCTCCATCTGTTGCAACGTATATCTCTGACCACGACCAGCCTGCAGATAGCATTGTAACATACGTTTGATGCTATTGCTTGCATTGACGATTATCCGGCACCATTCATCCATAGAAATGGTTAGTGGGGCCTCCTTGAATCCATCTGTGTATGTATGATGATATGAGGTAAACGGCCTGTCATCAATGAGTTCTACACACGATGAGCCACCACCAAAATGTGGAACTTTATATTTGAGTCTGGGGATATTGACCTCCTTCGAGAACACATCCTTCCATGTATTGAAGGTTTTCTCGTTAAAAATAGCATAACCCTCTTCGTCAAACCCGTCTATTATTCGGAAATCAGCTATAAGATCCTGTTTCTCTTTCTCAGTTAAAGAAGGAACCCATAAAGTCTCGAACTTAGCCTGAAGCCCAGCCTTGGTAAAGCTGTTTACTTTCATCTTTGATGACTTCAGGAAGCGTTCAACAGCACGAAACAACTTCTTCATTTTTGCCCTGTCAGCATAGGTGAAGTCATACTGCGTCACCGGAACAGCCATGTCTGCCAGCAAGTTGTCTGCCGTCAGAAGCGCCTTTGTCCCTTCATCACCTGCAGCGATTACGATCTCATAGATAATCGCCTTCAATATTACTTCTTTTTGGTCTGTCATAATGCCAAAATACTACTTATATTGATTCAGTCTTCGATATTTTTCTGCCACTTCAAGTAGGATGTTGAACTTCTTCAGTCTCTCTTCCGATAGCTCTCCTTTAGCTATTCGCTTTTTGGTAGCCTTGAACCAGTTGAGCATATCGTGCTCTTCAAGTCTGTACTTGGAAGGGCGTCGCTGATTCGTTTCCATGAACGACATCATCTGCTCATACTGCTGTTGCCATCTTTCTTCTTGCGTCATTTCTGCTCTGTAAATCCGTATCGCCCGATTATTTTGCGTATTTACGCACCTTTTTCGAATCAGTCCCACCCTTCTTCATCATTATTTTCCATGTAACGACTCATACCATTATCCTCCATATCATCTTCCGATGCAGGATCAAAGCCACGCATATTGTCCGGCTTGTGGGGAGGACGACCTTTCCCGTGGGGCGGTGGAGGTGGCGGCCCGTCAGGCCGCATACCATCAGGCGGTGGCCGATGACCATCAAGCCTGCCACTGTCTGGTGGTGACGGCATGTCTGGACGCATAGAGTCCATAACAGCAACACTATCCATGTCGCTGACGTAAACGTCGTTTGAGTTCTTCCTGCTGGTACATGATACCATGAGTAGCAGACCACCTATCACATATATAACCCTTTTCATTCCTATGATAATGTTCTATTCAACCGCGTCAGGACTATCATAAAATTCCATCGCTGCGAGGGCTTCGTCATCATTGCTGAATTCCGAATCTTCCTCGAAGATTTCTTCAACCTCCTCAGCGGCATCCCGATTCTCCAGTTGCTCTATCTCCACCTTCTGTTTATCGGGTGTAAACGAGCCTACCTTACCTGCTTTTATACGATGTCTCATAACCTTTATGTATGAATACAAACTTTTAATATTGCTTGCAAATTTACATATTTCTATTCGATTTTTGGCCAATTATTTACATTATCTTCAAAAATACCCTTCAAAGTTTGTTTATTTTCTATTATATCACTACTTTTGCAGCTGGATTAGCATCAAGAGTGATTAGGTTCACACCAACCGAGCTTTCGTTATGCCACGGTGGTAAGGCGATGCGAGTTAAGTGAGTATTAACTAAAATGATAACGGTATGCAATACACCCGAATTGTTCTTAATGAACCGCATGCCTCCATCGAGGG
>OCTW011554421.1_pt1 | contig 13953 bp, 13 predicted proteins | sample 1539671 | NCBI WGS metagenome assembly OCTW01 (sample SAMN02144230, study PRJEB22623) | gut metagenome | biome: sheep rumen | host: Ovis aries | place: New Zealand | reverse complement strand
TGCTATACTATCTCTAACTGCAATAGCACCATCTACTTTATTATTTTCAAAATATTCTTCAAAGTGTGGAGTATTAATTGAAATATCACCACTAGTTCTAAATATTTTTGGAGTTAATCCTTTTTCTTCCATAGCTTTAGTATATCCTGCTTCTTTTTGAGTATTAACAGAATATCTTCTAACTGTTGAAAGTAAATAAATATCTTTTCTACCTTTTTCAATTAATTCTTTAGTTATTTGATATGATGCATCAAAATAATCAATAGCTACACTAGCTAATTCAGGATCATCTGATATAACATTTGTTAATACTAATGGAATATTAGCATTTGAAGTTTGTTCTTTAACTATGTTCATTTGAGCAGTGTCTAATTCATCATTTAAAAGTAAGACACCATCGACTTGTTCTGCAACCACATCACGTATGCTGTCTAATACATTTGTATCGCCAGACATTGAAAATATTTTAATAGAATAGCTATATTTTTTAGCAATATCTATAATACCACCTAACAATTGAGATGTAGATGCTCTTGTAACGTCACTTAAAACAATACCAACTGTTGTAGTCTTATGGCTTGCTAAACCTCTAGCAATAGCATTAGGTCTATATCCTAATTCTTTTATAACCTTTAATACTTTAGCTCTAGTTGCTTCATTAACTTTTTCAGGATTATTTAAAACTCTTGAAACGGTTGCCAATGAAACCTCAGCTTTACCAGCTACATCATATATAGTTGCATTTGACATGATAACACCTCTTTATTCAAATAAATTATATCATTTATGAAAATCGTTTTCAATACGTTTTTGAAAACGCTTTTAGCAAAAAAGCATTCATTTATGTTCAAATAATTGCAACAATAATGAATGCTTTATGAATTAAATTCAATCTACTTCATAGTATGAATTTTCATTGTATCTGTGATTCCACAACCAATATATGAGCCACCTAATATAATGATCTTATCACCTTTTTTAACTAAACCAGTCTCAGCTGCTTTCTTTGCAGCATATAAGAATAATTCGTCTGTTGAATGTTGTACTTCAGCTTTTACAGGTCTAACATTCCATACAAGTCCTAATTGATTATAACCCTTTTCATTTACTGTTACAGCAATGATAGGACAATCAGGTCTATATGCAGCTAATGTTCTTGCTGTTACACCATTCATTGTAACGCAAACAATAGCTTTCGCATCAATTTGGAAAGATGCAGCAACAGCACTATTACATATTGTAGATAATACACCCTCACCTAAATTTAAATTATTTCTATAAAATCTTTCTTGGAAGTTAATATCATCTTCTGTTGCAAGGGCAATATCTGACATAGCACTTACTGCCTCAACAGGATATTTACCTGCTGCAGATTCACCTGATAACATAATAGCACTTGTTCTATCATAAATAGCATTAGCTACATCTGATACTTCTGCACGTGTAGGACGTGGATTATGTTGCATTGAATCTAGCATTTGAGTAGCAGTTACAACAATTTTTCCACTTCTATAACATTTTGAAATTAAATCTTTTTGAATAGCAGGTAAGAATTTGAAAGCAACTTCAACACCCATATCACCACGCGCAACCATAATACCATCAGAAGCTTCAATAATATCATTCATATTTTGAATACCTTCTGTATTTTCAATTTTACAAATGATTTTTATATCTTTTCCACCATTTTCATCAAGAAGTTTTCTCATTTCAAGAACGTCTTCTTTTCTTCTTGTGAATGATGCAGCTACATAATCTACACCTTGCTCGCAACCAAAGATTAAATCGCTTCTATCTGTTTCTGAAATAAATGGTTGGTCAATTATAACATTAGGAATATTAATTGATTTATGATTTTTAATAACTGAAGTATTTAATATTTTAGTAACAACATTTTTTCCTTCAATTCTTTCAACACGAAGTTCAATTGAACCATCATCCACTAATATTGAATCACCTTTTTTAACAAAGTCAGCTAATCTTGGATAGGTAATACAAGTTTCTTTTGAATTACCAAGAGAACCATCATCTGGTTTTATAACAAATTCATTTCCTTCAATAAGTTCAGCACTACCGCCTTCAAAATCTCTAACTCTAATTTCAGGTCCTTTTGTATCAAGCATGATAGGAAGAGAAATATCTAAATCTTTTCTTAATTTCTTAATTCTATCAATTCTTACTTTATGTTCTTCATGTGTACCATGAGAGAAATTTAATCTACAACAATTTAGACCATGTTCTACCATTTCTTTTAATTTATCATAAGAATCTATTGCAGGTCCTAATGTACATATAATTTTAGTTTTACGCATCGTAAATGCCTCCATTTAATAATAATTATCTTCAATTGATATTATACTATAATTAAACTTTAAAAATAATAGTCAATTCAATTAAATTAGTTTGAATTTGAAAATGATTTAAATTCAATATTATTTGAATTAGAAACATTAAATAATTCCTTAATATAATCACATTCAATATTGGCATTAAAATTATTAAAAGTAATGTTTGAAGCGCCATTTATTGTCAATGCATAAAAAGGTGAATCTAATATATCAAGTTTTGAAGGTCGTAAATCAATCTTTTCATGTGGATAATCAGTTTTCTTATTAATTACTAAATTAATATTTTCAAATTTGCAATTTGAAATATTATTCTCACCATATATTAATAAGCCATTTTCACTGTTTATATTGATATTTCTAAATAATAAGTTATCAATATGTCCGACTTCATCTTCTCTTCTTACAGCTGTAATAGCTATACCCTCATCTGAACCCCACCAATGAATCTTTGAAAAAAGTCTTAAATCCATATCTATATTTTCAAATGTACAATTTGAAATATTTCCTCTATCTCTTAACATTAAAGATATACCTCTGTTTGAAGATATAATTTTAATATTATTAAATCTAATATCTTTAAAATCATTCCATGTTTCTGTACCAATCTTTATTGCGGCACTTGTAGATTTAAATATACAATTACTAACTTCAATATCTTCGCAATCTCCGTATTTAATGCCACCTTTACTATTTTTTAGCACAACGCAGTCATCTGCACAAGATATATTACAATTAGTAATTTTAATATGCTTAGAATGATCAGGATCTATTCCATCACAATTTGTCAATTTTAAATTATTGTCTATTTTAACCGAATCAATAGTAACATATTCATCGCCAACTAAATGTAAAGTCCAAAATGCACTTCTTGTTAAAGTTACATTTTTAACAATAATATTTTTACAATTTTCAAAATATATTAATGGGATTCTAGGATAAAATGAGCCTTCAATATGCCATTTTGTAACTGTTCCATAAAAGATTTCTTCATTACCATCAATAATACCTTTACCAGTTATTGATATGTTTTGGCAATCCTTAGCATATATAAAATACTTTGTTGGCATACCATCATAATCGCAATTTTCCCATGTAGGTCTACTAATAGATTCATCTCTATGTCTATCAATAGTTTTAAATCTCTTTAAATCATCATGTAAAACAATTCTTGCATCTTCTTCTAATTGTAATTCAACATTTGATTTAAAAATAATTGTAGAAGTTTTATATATTCCCTTAGAAATATATACGCATCCACCTCCATTATTACTGCAGCTACTAATAGCTTCATTTATAATATTTGCATAATCTAATTCTTCATTTTCTTTTTTAATAATAATCTTCATACATTCACCAATAAAAACAAATAGAAAGATTTCTCTTTCTATATTTTTAAATATTATTTTTCTTCTTCACATTTACAATGTTTTTTTGTACCATCACAATTACAACAGCCATTACTATGACAAGTTTTTCCTTTTTCAGTAACAACTATCTTATGATTTTCATCAGTTTCGAAAACTACTCCAAGATCAAATAATGTATCTAAGTCATCTTGTGATATTTTAATCCAAACGCCATCAATCAAAACAAGACCCTTTTCGTCATTTGTAGTATCAAAATGTAATTCCCTTCCTGTAGGTCCTTCATGAACTATATATAAAACAAGTGCTTTCTTTTTTGCATCTAATAAACATTTATTAACAGCTAAAGCTGCATCTTTAGTAAATAGCATAATATCACCTTGAAAAAAGTATATCACTATTTAAAAGAAATTTGTAAAAAAATGCTCATTTTTTATTAATATAAAGTATTAACCCAAATATAATAATTAATGAAAAAATAATTGAAATAATAAACCTTTGTTTTTTAGTTTTAATATATCTATAAATAAATATTAAAATACCTACAACAAAATAAATGACCCAAGGTATTAAATTAGGTTTATCCATATTTTGTACAAAACCAACAATAAAAGTAACAATTACTAATATAATAAAACTTAATCCCCACACAAGAATTAAATAATCAGTATTATTCTTCTTCTCATCTATAATAGAATTATTAAATGATTTAATTATCTTCTTTTCTTCTTTATCCATTTGAAAAATCCTCTCTACAAGATAATTATACCATATAACATTATTTTTAAGAATAATTGACAATATAAATGGATATTGATATACTATGCTTGAACCAGGATAAGCAATTATCTCTGGAAGTCGCACACATTAATTTGTGTGCTTGACATATAGTGGGTTTATTAACCCACTTTTTTATTTATTATATAAATTGAATAAAACATAAAGTTAAAAAATATGTAGTGATATGATGGCTATTTAGAAATTATATTTGAATGAGCTTTAAGTTTCATAAAAAAATAATAACATTATTAACAGTCGTAAAAAATAAAAAAACACTATGTCATATAACATAATGTTGATTACTCTTTAATGGAGCAGGTGATGAGAATCGAACTCACGTCAGCAGCTTGGAAGGCTGAGGTTCTACCATTAAACTACACCTGCATATAAAAAAGATGGTCGGAAAGACAGGATTTGAACCTGCGACCTCCTGGTCCCAAACCAGGCGCTCTACCAAGCTAAGCTACTTTCCGATATGACTATTCGCATATTATAATGCTCAGTCAATGATTGATAAGATAAAAATTAATAAATGGCGCGACATAGAGGATTTGAACCCCTAGCCTTTTGGTTCGTAGCCAAACGATCTATCCAGTTGATCTAATGTCGCATATAAATGGCGGTTCGAACGGGGATCGAACCCGTGATCTTCTGCGTGACAGGCAAACATGTTAACCACTACACCACCGAACCAGCGCTCCATTATAATAACACATTAGAACCAACTTTGCAAGCCTTTTTTTATATTTTTTTGTTTTTTTTATTTTGGCTTGTGACTGGCTCTCTAACCAGTCACTATTATACCAAAAAAAACTTATTTTGTGTAGGCCTTTTTAATTAAAAATAAATCTGCTAAAGCAATAGCTACGGCGTTTTCTAATACAACTGGAGCTCTTAACGCAATACATGCGTCATGTCTACCCTTAATAACTAATTCTTTAATTCTATTTTCTTTAAAATTATATGTCTCCTGAGCTTTAGATATAGAAGCTGTAGGTTTTACAAACACATTAATAACTAAATCATTTCCATTTGTAATCCCACCATTTATGCCACCATTATTGTTTGTACTAGTTTTACCATTTTGATCAATTATTAAATCATTAAATTCAGAACCATATAATTTCTCACCATCAAATCCAATCCCAAATGATACACCTTTAACTGCACCAATAGAATATAGAATATGGCTTATATTTGATTCAACAGAATCAAAGAATGGTTCTCCCAATCCTTTGTCAACATTCTTTACAACAATTTGAATCTTTCCACCAATTGAATCTCTATTTTTAAGAGCCTTATCAATTTCATTAGCAAATTCTTCTTTATTATAATTATTATGCAAAGAAATAATATCTGACTCGAAATTATAATTAACAATTTTTTTAGCTACAACACCAGCAGCAACAATACCTAATGTTAATCTACCTGAGAAAGCTCCTCCACCTCTATAATCATTAAATCCATTATATTTGATGTTTGCAGTATAATCACAATGTCCAGGTCTTGGATGATCAACTAAATTTGAATAGTCTGAATCATTTACATTCTCATTATCAAATTTAATTAAAATAGGCGCTCCTGTTGTATATCCATTAAATACACCACTTAATATATGTGGAATATCTTTTTCAACTCTTGGTGTCATTCCTTTTTTTCCTGATTTTCTTCTTGATAAATCATTAGAAAAATCGTCAGCACTTAATTTTATACCTGCAGGTGTTCCATCAATTAAGACTCCAACACAATTACCATGAGATTCTCCAAATATTGAAACTTTAAATAATCTACCAAAACTATTCACAACAGATCACCTTCTTAATCTCATTATATATCTTTTTATAATCTAAATTATAATTCTTATTTAACCAAATATCTTCACTCATCGCTGCTTGCATCAACAACATCATTAATCCATTATAACTATTTTTATTATAACTCATTAATTTAGTTACAGAAGGATTAAAAATAATATCAACTATTGCTAAAGCTTTAGAAGCTTTATTAAAATCAAGAGGAGATGCATCTACATTTGGATACATTCCAACAGGTGTTGTATTTATTATAATATCGTTTGCATTAATTTCTAATTTATCATAACCAATTTCATTATTACTTGGTTTTCTTGAAACCAAATAATATGAAGCATTTAAATCTGCTAAAGCCTTTTTACAAGCTTTACTAGCTCCACCTGTACCTAGTATAAAACATCTCTTGTTATTTACATCAATGTTATAATATTTTAATTCTTCAATAAACCCAAAATAGTCAGTATTAGTACCATGAACTTTTCCATCTTTTAAATAAATAGTATTCACAGCACCAATCTCTTTAGCATTTTCATCTATCACATCTAAATATTTCATAACTTTTTCCTTATAAGGAATAGTTACATTATAGCCATTTACTAACCCATTTCTTAAATTATTAATATATTCTTCTATTTGATTTTCTTTAATTTCAAATAATTCATAAGTTGCATCTATATTTTTATATTTGAACAACAAGTTATGTATTAATGGTGAATAACTATGAGATAGTTTTTCACCTAACAATCCAAATTTCATTTTAATCCTCATTTAATTTAGTCTGAAAATCTTTACTTACTTTTAATAAAGATTTAAAAAACTCTAAATAATATTCTTCTAATTCTTTATCGTTTAATAAATTAATATTTTTTTCTATAATTAATTCTTCTCTATTTTTATCTAAAATTGGAAGATTATTTTCTTTTTTATATTCAGCTACAAGTCTAGCAGCTGACATTCTTCTTTTAAATATATTAATTAATTCTATATCACACTCATTAATAATTAATCTTGCATCATCTAATTTACTCATATTTAACAATACCTCCAAGTGCTTGATAAATCTCAAAGAAATCAGGATAACTTTTACTAACTGCATTAGCATTTTCAATAACTACATCTTCTTTTGCCACTGTAGCTAATATTGCAAATGCCATAACAAGTCTATGATCATTTACACTTGAAACATGACCACCTTTAACAATTGTTTTACCTTCAATAATTAATGTGTCTTCTGTTTCAGATAAATTACATCCTAATTTATTTAATTCTTCTTTAACGCATGTAATTCTATCACATTCTTTTATGCGTAATCGTTTTGCATTTACTAATCTAGACCTACCTTCGACCTGTGTTAAAATTGCAGCAAGTGCAGGACCAAGATCAGGTGTTTGAGAGACATCGATATCTAAACAATTAAACTTATTAGGAATAGCTTTTAAAACACCATTTCTAAATTCAACAGTAGCACCAATTTTTTTAATATCTTCAATAATTTCTTTGTCACCTTGAAGTGATTTTTCTGATAATCCTAAAATATTAATATCATTACCTAACATATTAGCTTCAAGCCAAAATGCAGCTTGTGAATAATCACCTTCTACAATATATTCGCGAGGTTTATATTTTTGAGCTCCTTTAATAATAAATTCATTATTATTAAATTCAATATTAACTCCAAACTTCTTAAGAATATCTAATGTTAAATTAATATAACCTAAGCTTTCTAATTCTGTAGTAATTATAATTTTGCTATCTCCGTTGCATAAAGGTAGAGCGAATAACAATCCTGTAATAAATTGGCTGGAAACATTTCCTTCCAATTTATATACACCATTATGTACTTTTCCCTCTACAGATAAAGGTAAATAATGTCCTCTTGGTTTTGTATATGAAATACCATGCTTTTTAAATATATCAAAATAAGTATCAAGTGGTCTATCAACCAATTTATTATGTCCATGAAATTCAACAGGATTTGAATCAAGTAAAGCTATAGGAATTAAAAAACGTAATGTAGAACCTGATTCATTTGCATCTATAACTTTTCCAATACGACGTGGATAAGTTCCATCTATTATTAGATAATCTTCATGTCTTTCAATATTAGCTCCAAGTCTAGACATAGCGTCTATTGTAGCTAATATATCATTAGAATAAGCAACATTTCTAATAATAGATCTACCACAAGCTAAACTAGCTGCAATAATAGCTCTATGAGCTAAGCTTTTAGATGGTGGTAATACCACATCACCACTTAATTTATGAGGTGTTATTCTAACATTCATTATACTAACTCCTTTAACTTCTCTTCATCTACTTTATATATACAAGTTTTTCCAACCTCAGATATTAATATAAAAGAAACAACTCCGGCTAAATTTTTCTTATCATAAATAGTCTTAGATAAATATTTCTTATAATCATATTCTTTTGTTGGTAAATTATATCCATTTAAGATGTCTACGACATCTTTATAAATATCTTTATTAGTAATGTTTAAATCAATACCAAATTTTATTGCCATAAGCATACCTATAGCTACAGCTTCACCATGCTTATAACCTTCCTCAAGTTCAATGATATGACCAAATGTATGACCAAAATTTAAAATCATTCTATTTCCTTGATCAAATTCATCTTCTAATACAACTTTTTGTTTAACCTTTAATGATTCAAAAATAATATTTTCATCAATTTTTGGATGTGCCTTTAATTTATCAAATAAATCCTTATTACCAATTAAACCATGTTTAATTAATTCACCCATACCATTTGAAAATTCTCTTTTATCTAATGTATCAAGTGTTTTAGGGTCTATTAAAACTGCTAAAGGCTGTTTGAATGCACCAACTACATTTTTTCTACCATAGAAATCAATTCCTGTTTTGCCACCAATTGAAGAATCCATTTGTGATAATAATGATGTAGGAATTCCAATATATGGAATACCTCTATAAATGCTTGACGCAATAAATCCTGTTAAATCACCAATAACTCCACCACCTAAAGCTATTAATAATTCGTTTCTTCTAATATCTAATTTGAATAATTGTTCTAAGACATTAACATATGTTTCAAATGATTTAGATTTTTCTCCAGCCTCTACAACTACACTATTTACAATAAATTCATCTTTTAAGATATTTTCTAAATCATTTAAATATAATTTGGAAACATTTGTATCAGTAATAATATATATTTTTTTATTATGATATACTTCTTTAATATATTTTTTGCAATTCTTTAATATTTCATCTTCAATATAAACTTTATATGGATTATTTTTAAGATTCATATCAATAATTTTCATATTATTTTTCCATCTTCTCTCTAATTAATTTTGCACTAACAAATTGTTCTTTTAACAATTCTTCATCATTTGTATCAAGCGCTGTTCTTATCTTTTCTAATTCAGTTACAAAATTATCTAATTCATTAATTAAATAATCTTTGTTTGAAAAAAATAATTCAGACCATAAATCTTTATTAATTTTAGCAATTCTTGTTAAATCTCTATATGAATCACCAATAAAATTGATTGTATCATCTTCAGTATCGCTATTTACTAATGCTACAGCAATAGCATGTGTTAATTGACTAGTAAAGCCAATCATTTTATCATGTTTTTCTGGGCTTATGACACTAATTCTATTAAATTCTAAATCTTTTGCTATTTCTTTTAATACTTCTATTCCCTTATCATTAACATCATCATTAACTATTAAGAAATTAGCTTTTTTAAAAATAGTTGGATCACTATATTCAATACCAACTTTTTCACGTCCTGCCATAGGATGATGTGAGATATATTTAGCTGGTTTACTAATCTTTTTAGCTTCTTCAACAAAGCATCTCTTAACTCCACATACATCTGTAATAATTTGTTTATCATTAAATAAATTATGATATTTATTTAAAAAATCTAAAATGTTGAAAGGATATAAACCAATTATTATCAAATCAGATTTTGGTATAAAATCTTTAGCATCCAATGCGGCCTCATCAACAATATTATTTCTAAGTGCGTAATTAATAGTCTCGTAATTTATATCAACACCATAAATATAATGACCTTTATTTTTTAATCCTTTTGCATAAGATGCACCTATTAATCCCAATCCTACTACTAATATATTCATAATTACTTCACCATATATTCTAAAATTTCAATAAATATAATTTATCTTATTATTATAATAGCATTTTTTTAAATTCTTTTAAACTTACAAATAAAAAAAGAACTCTTTAAAAGAGTTCAAATAATTTAATATTTTTTTGAATTAGCACGCATCGCATTTAATATTGCGATTATAGCTACTCCAACATCACCAAATACAGAAATCCACATATTTGCATAACCTAGGGCTGCAAGTATTAAAATTAAGACTTTAACGCATATTGCAAATACTATATTTTCATAAACAATTCTCATAGTTTTTTTTGCTACTTTTTTCGCACAAATTAAACTTTCTAAATTATCATGCATAAGTACTATATCACTAGCTTCAATAGCCGCATCGCTACCTACTCCACCCATCGCAATCCCAATATCTGATTTCATTATTACAGGGGCATCATTAATTCCGTCCCCAATAAATGCTACAAATTCATCCTTAGATTTATTTTTAATAATATTATCTAATTCTTTTACTTTATCTTGTGGTAAAAGATTTGATTTATATTCAGTTATATTTAATTCTTCACTAACATTTTTTGCAATATTGTCATTGTCACCAGTTAGCATAATAGTTTTTGCACCTATCTTATTTAGATATTCTACAGTTTCCTTAGCCTCTGGTTTTACTTCATCACTTATTGTAATAAATCCAATAAATTCATTGTTTTTGGCAACATATACAATTGTACTATAAGAATTATTTACAGGGTATTTAATATTATATTTATCCATTAATTTATTATTACCACAAAGTATTATATCATTATCTAAATTAGCTTTTATTCCCATTCCTGAAACATCTTCTAATTGGTAATTTGAAGGAATTTCTTTTTTATATTCCGCTTTAATAGATAACGCAATCGGATGATTAGAATCTTTTTCAGCAATGGCGGCAAGTTCTAATATTTCATCTTTTTTCTCAATTGGATATATTTCTTTAATTTTAAAATTACCTTTTGTTAGTGTACCAGTTTTGTCAAATACGAATATATTTGTCTTATTGAATCTTTCTAAATGAATAGAACCTTTAATTAAAATTCCATTTCTACTAGCACCACCAAGTCCTGCAAAAAAAGAAAGAGGTACAGATATAACTAATGCGCAAGGACAAGATACAACTAAAAATGATAAAGATCTATAAATCCATAATGAAAATGTTGACCAGTTTCCATTAAATCCATTAATTAATGGTGGAATGATTGCGACAATTAATGCTAATATTACTACTATTGGAGTATAATATTTTGCAAACTTATTAATAAATGTTTCTGATTTAGATTTTTGATTGCTTGCGTTTTCAACAAGTTCTAAAATCTTTGTTACAGTTGAATTACTAAATTCTTTAGAAGTTTTAATTTCAATTGATTTTGTTAAATTAATTGTACCTGATAAAACTTCAGATCCTTCTATAACTTCTCTAGGTAAAGATTCACCTGTAAGTTTTGAAGTATCTAATGTTGAATTTCCTTTAATAATTACACCATCTAGTGGAATCTTTTCACCAGGCTTTACCAAAATAATTGAGCCAACACTAACTTCATTTGGATCAATAACATCTATGCTTCCATCATCTTTTATTAGATTTGCATAATCTGGTCTAATATCCATTAACTCACTTATATTCTTACGACTTTTACCAGCTGCATAGCTTTGGAACCATTCACCTACTTGATAAAATAATAATACTGCACATGCTTCATCAAAACCTTCAGGTCTATGATAATTTATACCTGTATATATACCTAGTCCAAAAGCTCCAAGTGTCGCAACAGCCATTAAAAAGTTTTCATCAAAAACTTGTCCATGAATTATATTAATAAAAGATTTTTTCAAAACATTAAATCCTATATAAACATATATTAAGAAATATAATGCAAAAGTTAATATCCATCCATAATCATTATTAATAATAGATGATAATCCATATGGAAACAAATTATTAAATCCTTTTTCTAATATAAGATTTGTAATTGTAACGATTAAAAATAAAATCGATGAAATTATAATTTTCTTTAATAACTTTCTTTGTTTTTTTGTCATAATTTTACCTTCCTTAGTTGAACAAACGCTCAACTATTGTATAAAATTTTAATAGCACTTAGTGCTATTAAATTAATCATTTATTTCAAAATCAGGTTCAACCTTTTTTGCAGCCTTTAAAGCTTTTTTTATGATAGAATCATGATCTTCAGCATCTAAACTCATCTTTTGAGTCATAAAATTGATGTTACAATCATTTACACCTTCTACTTTTTTTATAGCCTCTTGGCATTTTAATGCACATGCTGCACAATCTACTTCTATTGAATAAACTTTTTTCATAATATCCTCCTTATTTATCCTCACTTATATGTTCTAATCCATATTTAAAGATGGTAGAAATATGATCATCATCAAATGAATAATAAACTTCTTTACCATCTTTTCTAGCTTTAACTAATTTAGCATCTCTTAATATTCTTAATTGATGTGAAACCGCAGATTTTTGCATACCAACGCATTCACATATTTCAGTTACATTTAATTCCTGATCCTCTAATGTATATAATATTTTAGATCTCGTTGAATCCCCTAATACTTTAAATAGATTAGATAAGTCTTCTATTTGTTTGATACTTGGCATATTCTTTTTTATATCTTCTAAGCTCATAATATCACTCCTTATCTACTTTTATTATACTACGGTTGAACAGTTTGTCAACTATTAAACTGTAAAAAATAAAATTAGCATATTACATGTCGTTTGTAATATGCTGTTATATTTTATATTATGATTGTACATTAATAATTTTATTTGAATACTTAAAAAATTCATCCGTTCTTCAAAACCTATAAAACTCTATAATACTATAAAGTTTTTGTTTGATTCCTTTATAATTGAGTCCCAAAGATTTTTATCTTTAGTTAAAATTAACTCTCCAAAGGCGTTAATTCCGCACGAACGTATACGTATTTGTTTTATTTAATCTATGTCCAAGTGTTGTTCAAGAACATATTTTTTTATATTTATTGCCGCATTATAATCTCTATTTATTTTAAGTCCACAATTTGGACATATAAATATCCTATCACTTAATTTTAAATCTTTCTTTTTATAATTACATTTATTACATGTTTTACTTGAAGCATAATATCTATCAACTTTTATTATTTTTATTCCGTAATTATTACATCTATCTTCTAATGATTTTAAAAATTTTCTAAATGGATTTTGTTGTATTCCTTTTGCTACATCTTTATATTCTTCTGATTCTTTCATTCCTTTAACATCTAAATCCTCAATACATATTATTTTTGGTCTTTGATGAATTAAAGATGTAATAACATAATCTATATGAGCTTCTTTTAAATTATTTATTCTTTTAGTATATTTATTTTTTATTTTTCTTTGTTTCTTATAATTTTTTGATTCTTTAAGTGATTTTTTTAATTCCTTTGCTTTTATATATTTTCTTGATAATTTATTTTGTGCT
>OCTW011612676.1_pt1 | contig 13955 bp, 11 predicted proteins | sample 1539671 | NCBI WGS metagenome assembly OCTW01 (sample SAMN02144230, study PRJEB22623) | gut metagenome | biome: sheep rumen | host: Ovis aries | place: New Zealand | reverse complement strand
TACCTGACCGACAAGCTCGAGATTCCCGTCTGGGTGAGCGAAACCGCCCTGACGAACGTCGTCTCCGGGTGCCTGAAGGTCCTCGAGACGCCGACGGCGCTTCGCCAGACGCTCATGAGGTCAAAGTAGCGCTTGGCGGGCGAATCCATGCCATTCAGCAATCAACAAGGCGGGTCGGCACCCCGCCGTGTCGTGTTTGCCGTATTGCTCATCCTCTCGATCGTCTTGGTGACGGTCTATGGACGCGAGGGTGCAGACGGCGTCGTGCATTCGGCCCAGAACGCCGTCATGTCCGTGACCGGGCAGGTAGGCCGCGTGGGTGCGGGCATCGGCGGTGCCACGGGCGCCGTCGGCGACGCGGTTGCCGACGCGACGGCAAACCCGAGCACGCTCACCGGCCTGCGCGAGCAGAACGAGGAGCTGCGCCGGCTCGTGGCCGAGGCCGAGGAGTACCGCCAGGAGGCGGAGCGCCTGCGCGACCTCCTGGACATGAGGAAGGTCTCCGGCGTGACGGGCCCGACCGCGCATATCATCGGCAGATCCGCGAACGCTTGGGACCAGTCGATCACCATCGACCTCGGGAAGGCCGCGGGCGTCGAGTCGGGCATGACCATCATGGGCGCGACCGGCGTGCTCGGCCAGGTCGTGCGCACCGACGAGAACTCGTCGACGGTGCGCCTGCTGAGCGATCCCAACTCGGGCGCCGCGGTCATGATTCAATCGACGCGCGCGAACGCGATCGTGCGCGGCTCGCTTGCCGGGCTGCTGTACCTCGAGGACCTCGAAGAGGACCAGATTCCCGAAGTCGGCGACGTGATCGTCACGTCGGGCCTCGGCGGCAGCTACGAGCGCGGCCTCATCGTCGGCGCCGTTGTCAGCGTGAACCGGACGCCGAGCAACTCGACGGGCAGCATCATCGTGGCGCCTAACGACGATGCCGCCATGCTCGAGGAGGTCATCGTCGTGTTCAACGCCCCCGACGTCGCCGCGGCGGAGAAGGCGGCCGAGGAGAAGGCGAAGAAGGCCGCCGAGGAGAAGGCCGCCGCCGAGGCGGAGGCGCAGGCCTCGTACATGGACGAGGAAGGCGAAGGGTACTACGACGACGGCTACTACGAGGAATATGATGCAGGCTACGACGACGGCACGGCCGGCGGGGAAGGGGAATAGGTCGGTCTGACATGGTGACGCAAGAACGCATATTGGTCGTCATAGGCGCCGTCCTGGCCGCTTTGCTGCAGATCGTGCTCGCGCCGCATATCATGCTGTTCGGCGCGGTCCCCAACGTCATCGCGGCCTACGTGCTGCTCGTGTCCGTGCTGAGGGCGCGGTCTGCCGGAAGCGTTCTGCCGTTCGTGATGGGGCTGTTCTACGACCTGTTCACAGGCGGGCCCGTCGGCGCGATGGCGTTGTCCCTCGTGGTCGTGTCGTTCGTCGCCTCGCATTTCTTCGCGTCGATGGACAACGACACGGCTTTCATGCCGCTTGTCACGGTTGCGGTCGGCGCGTTGCTCGTCGAATTGATCTACGGGTTGTTCCTGCTGCTGTTCGGCTATCCCGCCGGCTTGCTCGGGGCGCTCGGCTACCGCGTCTTGCCCTGCACCGCGTACGACATCGTCGTGGCTTTCGTGCTGTTCCCGTTGCTCAGGCGGCTGTTCGCGCCGAGCGTCCAGGCCAGGTCCGACATCACGCAGTTGCGTTAGGGGGCCGCGCCGAATGCTCGTCGCAATCATCGTCGCAATCATCACCCTGCTCGTGGCGACCGCAGCGGTCGTGGCGTTCTTCGTCATACGGGGCCGTCGTAACGAGGTCGCGCCGCGCACGCACCGCTCACGCTACGATGCCGTGAAATCCGTGGACAACGTCGGCGTCGGCGGCGCGGGCGCAGGCTCGGCGCGCTCGCGGGGAAAGCGTTCGGCGCATGCCACCACGGCGCCGTCGGAGACGACGACCGGCCGCGTAAGCGAGGGGCTGCGTTCGCGGTTCGTCGCGATGGGCGTTCTCGCCGCGGCGATCTTCGGCTCGCTGAGCGCGAAGCTCTGGAGCATGCAGATCATATCGTCGGCTTCCTACCAGGACGAAGCCATTCAGAACAAGTACACGAACGTCGCCACGCCGGCGCCGCGCGGGCTCATCTACGACAGTGACGGCGTCCTGCTCGTCAACAACCGCACGGCCTTGACGGTGCTCGCCGATGCAGAAGTCGCCGAAGACCACGACGTCGTCCAGCGCCTTTCCGCCGTCCTCGGCGTGCCGTACAACATCGTGAAGGCGCGAATCCAGGACCAGAGCTCCGGCGCGCAGAGCCAGCGCGTCGTCGTCTCCGACGCGCGTCAACGCGACGTGGCGTTCATAGCGGAGCATTCAGACGCGTTCGCGGGCGTGACCGTTCAGGAGAGGACCGTGCGCGACTACCCGTACGGCGCGCTTGCCGCGCATGTCGTCGGCTATACGGGCCCGATTTCGGAAGACGAGCTCGCGTCCATGCCGAACAACCGCACGGTCGAGCTCGGCGACACCGTGGGGAAGAGCGGCGTCGAGTCCTACTACGACAACCTGCTCGCCGGCGAGCACGGCCAGCGCCGGGTCGTGGTCGACTCGCGCGGGCGCGTCGTCGAGGTCGAGAGCGAGACGCCTGCGAAACGCGGCTCGGACATCTACCTCACGATCAAGGCGCCGGTTCAGTACGCGGCGGACAAGGCTCTCGCGGAGCGCATCGCGCCCGACAACGTGATCGGTCACGGCGCGGGCTGCGGTGGCGCGATCGTCGCGATGGACGTGACCGACGGCAGCATCCTCGCCATGGCGAGCTACCCGACGTTCTCGCCCGCGACGTTCACGGGCGGCATTTCCCAGGACATCTGGGACCTGTATTCCACGGAGGCCTCGTACTACCCGTTGCTGAACCGTGCGATTTCCGGTGCATACCCCGCTGCCTCGACCTACAAGGCGTTCACCTCGCTGGCGGGCCTGAAATACGATTTCGCGGGCGGCGACCACACATGGGAATGCGGAGGCGCATGGGACGGCTTCGGCTCGGGCGACTGGCAGATGTGCTGGCTGCAGACCGGCCACGGCAAGATGGACATCCATTCCGGCATCGTGCAGTCTTGCGACGTCGTGTTCTACGAGATCGCCAAGGACTTCTTCTTCGCGGGGCAGTCGCAGGGCGGTTCCATCTCCGACACGGCCCTCCAGGAGGAAATCGCGAAATTCGGGTTCGGGAAGGTGACCGGCATCGACCTTTCAGGCGAGGAGCCGGGGCGCATCCCGACGCCGGAATGGAAGGCCCAGTACTGGAGCGACGTGCCGACCGAAGGGCAATGGCGCGGCGGTGACCTCACGAACCTCATCATCGGCCAGGGCGACGTGCTGACCACGCCGCTGCAGATCGCGGTCGCGTACGGCGCGGTCGCGACGGGAAACATCATGAAGCCCCACCTGTTCAAGGAAGTGCGCAACGGCGAGAACACGGAGTCGGCGGCCATCACGTTCACGCCCGAGGTCGTCGGCGTTCCCGAAATCGACCCGAAGAACTACAAGATCGTGCGCGACGCGCTTGCCGAGGTGGCCCTCGGGAACGAGAACATCGTGTACGGCTTCGAGGAATGGGGCATCGACGTCAAGAAGATCGGCAGCAAGACCGGTACCGGCGAGGTCGCCGGCAAGGAAGACACGGCTTGGTACGTATGCTACTACCCCAACGACAACCCGAAGTACGTGGTCGCCACGTGCATCGAGCAAGGCGGCGGTGGCGGCGATATCGCCGGCCCGGTCGGCGCGCAGGTCATGGGCGCGTTGCTCGCAACCGTCGAGGGCAAGAACGACGAAATCGGCAGCGTCGAGGCATCGAGCGGCAAGTCGGTGAAAATCGGCGGCTCGGCCACGGCCCGTTCGGACTAAGGGGGGGTGAAATGCCGCAGTTACCGCAAATAAGCTCCATGCGAGCGGCCACCGGAGAGACGGCCGGCCGCGGCTCGTCGCGCCAGTTGCCGGCGATCAACTTGCCGTTCCTCATCGTCGTCACGCTGCTCGTGCTCTACGGCCTGCTCGTCGTGTTCTCCGCCGTCAGCGCGGACGAGGACTACACGTTCTCGCGCCAGCTCGCCGGCGTCGCCGTCGGGCTTGTGGCCATGATCGTCATCTGGGCTTTCGACTATCGGCGCCTTTCCGACTACACGATGCTGTTCCTCATCGTGAACGTCGTGCTCATATTGTCGCCGCACTTGCCGGTAATCGGCGTGAACACGATGGGCGCGACGTCGTGGGTGAAGCTCGGCCCGCTTCCGCAGATGCAGCCGGGCGAGTTCGCGAAGGTGACGGTCATCCTGCTCGACGCGAGCATCATGGCGCGCTATCAGGGGCGTCTCGACGATTTGACAGAGTACCTGAAGGCCGTCGGGCTCATGCTCGTGCCGTTCGCGTGCATCATGACCCAGCCCGACCTCGGCACGGGCCTCGTCTACCTGTTCATCGCGGCCGTCGCGCTGGTCATGGGCGGCGCGCGCCCGAAGTACCTGCTCATCACGCTCGCCATATGCATCTTGCTCGTCGCCGCGGCGTTTTTGGTCGACGAGGTCATCAAGAACTCGACGGGCGAGTACAAGCTGCTCAAGCAATACCAGCGCAACCGCCTGCTCGTGTTCATGGACCAGAGCGGGTCCGACTTGTCGGACGAGGGATACAACCTCCAGCAGGCGAAGATCGCCATCGGCTCGGGCGGGTTGCTCGGCCAGGGTTACATGCAGGGCTCGCAGCATGCGCTCGGCATTCTGCCTGAAGCTCCGACGGACTTCATTTTCTGCGTTTTGGCTGAAGAGCTAGGATTTATTGGTGTAATGGCACTGTTGGTGCTCTACGTCGCACTCGTTATAATAGGATTTCGGATAGCAAGCGCGTCGAGCGATTTGTTCGGTCTGGTCATCGTCATGTGCATCATCGGCATGTGGCTGTTCCAGATTCTCGAGAACATTGGCATGACGTGCGGGCTGATGCCCATCACCGGCATTCCGCTTCCGTTCATGAGCTACGGATCTTCGTTCATGATCGTGAATTTCGCGTTGCTCGGTTTCATGGGATCGGTTTGGACGCGGGGGAAGCAGAACACGAGAAGGGCGGCATATGCAACTTCCCATTGATGTGAAAGCGCTTATAGACGAAGCCACCAATATCAAGGATGCCCAGAGCACGCCGCTATCGGTGAGCGTGTACATCGACGAGAAAGCGCCGGCCGATTTGGCGGCCCGCGTCCGCAACGTCTTCGCCTCGCAGTTGCCGAGCGTGCGGATGACCATCTCGTACCTCGACAGCACGTTCGTCCCGCATCCGGGCGACGACCTCGCGGTAATCGCGGCCGGCACGTCTTTGGGCATCGGCGCAGCTGCCGCCGCGATCCGCGCGATGGGCGTTCCCGTCATGATCGCGACGACGCAGCCGAGCGAAGTCGTGCGCATCGCCGAGGAGGGCGGGCATGCCATTCCCGAGGGCGACCTTGCGTTTCCCGATATGCCGGAAGGAGCGCAGGAGCCTTACGCACTCGACGGCGAGGCCGGCGAAACGCTCGATGAGCGCATGGGTCGTTGGATCGTGGCGGTGTGCCACGAGAAGCGGCTGGCGCTGGCCATCGCGTTTCCGTTCATGCGCCGTTCGCTCGCGAAGGACGCCGTGCAGACCACGTCGCTACAGAACGCCGGCATCGGCATCGTGCCGTTGCTGTCGGGGGCGGACCTTCCCGTCATGACTTTGAATCAGGGCAAGATGGTCCTGCAGATCGCCGCAGCCTACGGCCACGAGATGAACAAGGACCGGGCGAAGGAGCTTGCCGCCGTGGTTGGGGGTGCCTTCGTCTTCCGCACGCTGGCGCGCGAGCTGGCGGAGTTCATTCCCATACTCGGGTTCATCATCAGGCCGTCCGTTGCCTACGGCGGAACGTCGGCGTTGGGTTATGCCACCATCGAGTATTTCGAGGGCGGGGAAAATGCGACGGGCGTCGCCGCCGTTGTCGAGAAGGCGGCCGAGACGGGCACGAAATTCGTGGCGAGGGCGCGCGAGATCGCGGCCGACCCGTCGACGGTCGACATCGAGGGCAAGGTGAACGACGTTGTGCCGATCGTGCGCGATGCAGCTCAGAAATACGTGCCGATCGTGCGCGATGCGGTGAGCAAGTACGCGCCGATCGTCAAAGACACCGTTTCCACTGTCGCAAAGAGCATTTCCTCGTCTGCTGCAGCTGGTACGAGCGCACGTTAGCCATGGTCCAATTCGAGAGCATTTGGCCGCAGGTCTCCGCCCTCGTGGCGAAGGCCGAGCGTCCGTCGCGCTACATCAACCACGAATGGGGCAGCGTCTACAAGCCGGAGGCGGATTTCCGCTTCTGCATGATCTACCCCGACACGTACGAGCTCGGCCAGGCGAACCAGGCGCTGCGCATCCTCGTGAACGCCGTAAACGCGCGCGAGGGGATGGTGGCCGAGCGCGGCTTCCTGCCGGCGCCCGACATGTGCGACGCCCTGCGCGAAGCGGGATTGCCCTTGTTCTCCATCGAAAGCTGCGCGCCGCTCGCGGCGTTTGACGCGATTGGCATCACGCTTCCGCACGAGCTGGCCGCGACGAACGTGCTCGAGGCGCTCGATCTGGGCGGCCTGCCGCTCCATGCCGACGAGCGTGCCGAAGACGATCCGATCGTCGTTGCGGGCGGGCCGTGCGCGTTCAACCCCGAGCCGTATGCGCCCTTTTTCGACGCGATCAACATCGGCGAAGGCGAGGAATCGTTGCCCGAGGGGCTCGAGGTCATCCGCCGCCTGCGCAAAGCCGGCGCATCGCGGCGCGAGATCTGGCGCGCCCTTGCCAAACTCGACGGCTGGTACGCGCCATCGCTGTATCGCTGGCGCGATCGCGACGAGGCGCAACGGGCGGGTTCGTGGATCGAGCCGCTCGAAGACGGCCTGCCTACTTATATAGAAAAGCGCCTATACAAGGGGTTCGCCACGAGCTCGGCGTGGGAGCCGTGCATCGTGCCGTTCACGGAGGCGGTGCACGACCGCCTGAACGTCGAGGTGCTGCGCGGTTGCGCGCGCGGGTGCCGGTTCTGCCAGGCGGGCATGATGTATCGCCCCGTACGCGAGCGTTCGGCGGACAACATCGTCGATTCGGTGTTGAAGGGCCTTGCCGAAACTGGCTACGACGAGGTCTCGCTCACGTCGCTCTCGACGACGGACCATTCCCAAATCGCCGAGATCCTGCAGCGGCTGAACGAGGCATGCGCGGGCACGGGCGTGCGCGTGTCGATTCCCTCCCAGAGGCTCGACTCGTTCGGCGTCGACATGGCGAGCTTGGTCGCCGGCCAGAAAAAAGGCGGCCTGACGTTCGCGCCCGAGGCGGGAACGCAGCGGCTGCGCGACGTCATAAACAAGAACGTGACCGAAGACGACCTGTTCGGAGCCATCGATGCGGCGTTTTCCGCCGGATGGCGCCGTTGCAAGCTGTATTTCATGATCGGCCTGCCGACGGAAACCGACGACGACATCAAGGGCATCGCGCGACTGGTCCAGCAGGCCTACGACCATGCGCGCGCCGTCGTCCCGAAAGAGCAGCGCGGGTCCATCCAGATCAGCGCGTCGGTGGCGCTTTTCGTGCCGAAGGCGCAGACGCCGTTCCAATGGGACGGCCAGATTCCGCCCGACGAGGCGCTGCGCCGCGTCAACCTGCTGCGCCATTCCGTGAAATACCGTGCCGTCAGCATCAACTGGCACGACCCGAAGACGAGTTTCGTCGAGGCGGTCATGAGCCGCGGCGGCCGCGAGGTGGCTGCGCTCGTGGAGTCCGCCTGGCGTCGCGGCGCGCGTTTCGACGCGTGGACCGAGTGCTTCGACGAGGATGCGTGGCGCTCTGCGGCCGACGATTTGGCATTCGACGTCGAAGGTGCTGCTCAGACGGGCTATCCCACCGATTACGTCATGCCGTGGGACCACATCGGCTGCGGCGCGACGACGCGTTGGCTGGCACGCGAGCGGCAGCGCGCCGAGGAGGGCGCAACGACGCCCGACTGCACGTTCGAGAACTGCTCGGCGTGCGGGGTGTGCATGCGGCTCGGCGCCGACAACGAGCTCGCCAAGGAGCGCGTGGCAGGAGCTCGCGCGAGCGGGGACGCTCGCGCGGATGGCGTCGGCAGGGCGGGTGATTCGAATGACTGATCCGAGGTTGTTCAGGCTGCGTTCGGTGTTCATCGAGCGCGATCGTCTGGCCATGCTGTCGCATCTGGAAGTGGCGCATACGCTCGAGCGCGTCGTGAGGCGGGCCGGGTTGCCGTTCGCGGTGAGCCAGGGCTTTTCCCCTCACATGAAAATCGCGTTCGGCGCCGCTCTGCCCGTGGGTATCGGCAGCACATGCGAGCTGTTCGACTTGCAGATGACGCGCTACATCGCGCCGACGAAGGCTCTGGCGGCCTTGCAGGCGGCAAGCGTGCCCGACCTGATGGTCCAGGAGTGCTTCTACATCGAGCCGAGCGCGAAAGCGGCGAGCGTCGCCTTCCCGTTCAGCACCTACGAGGTGCGTTTCGATGCGCCTGTCGTGGCCATCGACGTGCCCGAGAGCATCACGGTGGTGCGCAAGCGCAAGGAGAAGGTGCTCGAGGTGGGGCAGTTCCTGGCGCGTCCGTTCGAGTTCGACGGCGATCGGGCCACGTTCACGCTCGAGGCGAAGCCGACCGGGTCGTTGAGGCCCGATGTGCTGCTCGAGCATTGCGGCATCGATGCGGGCGTCGTGTCGGTGACGCGCATCGCGCAAGCTGAGAATATGCAAGAATAGGCGTAGCGTGCCGGCCTGCGCGACGCGTGCATCGCGGGGTCTGGCTGCGCTCGACACGCAGGCTTGCGAGGCGAAGGAGGCGCTGGCATGTACACCATGACGGATGAGGAATTCGAATCGGCCGTTCAAGACGCGATCGACTCGATTCCCGACGAGTTTCTGGACGAGTTGGAAAACGTCGCGATCATCGTTGCCGACGAGCCGGAGGAAGAAGACTTCGAGGGCGACGGCTACTTTACCGAGGAGGGCGATCTGCTCGGGCTCTACGACGGCATCGCGATGACCGAGCGGGGCGACAGCTACGGTTTCGGCGATTATCCCGACACCATCACGATATTCAAGGGTCCGCACGAGCGGCTCGAAGGTTCGCGCGCCGAGATTCTCGAAGAAGTCCGCAAGACCGTCGTCCACGAGATCGCGCACTATTTCGGCATGGACGAAGATCAGGTCGACGAAATGGGCTACGCGTAAGCGAGCCGGGGTCTTCGCGTTGCCGCGCGCCGCTCGCAAGCGAATCGGGTTTTGCATTCCGGCCTTGACGCGCCGCCCTTGACGTGCCGGCCTTTACGCGCCGTACCACTCGTTGCCGGTCTTGTTCCAGTTCGAGAGGTCGAACACGTTGCCGTTTATCTCGTATTCCACGAAATGCTGGCCGTTGTCGCCTGCGCTCGTGAGCGCGTCGAAGTAGCGCACGCGGCCTGGGTTGTCGATTTCGAACAACGTGCTGCCGTAGCGCGACGAGTCGCCGCCCATCGCCGCGATGACCGTCGCCTGGAAGTCGTCGTGGCTCACGGGCATCGACGAGATCTCGATGGGCTGTTCGGGGGCTCCTGCCGGCAAGGCGGGCTTCGCGAGCATGATAGGGCTGATGGGGGCATGCACGGGATCGTCCGTCAGGTTCCAAACGCCGTGGTCGGCGGTCACGATGACGGTCGCATCGTCGTAGACGCCGAGCTCGCGCATCTGGTCGAGGTATTCCGTGACCACGCGCATCGAGCCTTTCGCCTGCGCGATCTGGTCGGACTGGTTCGTGCCGACGTTGTTTCCCTCCTCGTCGACGGAGAAGGGGAAGTGCGGCCCGAACAGGTGGATGAACCTAAACGTGCCCGCGCGGCCCTCGTCCTTGATGGCGAGCCGCTCGTTGCGCAGCATGCCGAGGATGGCGGCGTCGTCGAGCTCGTAGAGCGAGTCGTCGTGGTTCGCGCTGCCGCTGTCGGCGATCATGCGGTTGTTGATGTCGCTCGTGTAATACCAGAACAGCGGCTTTGCGACCCAGAGCGCCTCGCGGTACAGGGCGCACTGCTCCATGGCGACGAACGTGCGCCAGATGTCGACTGGCGCGCGGTTGACCGGATGGACGTTGTTCGTCAGCTTCGTCGCTTCGAGGTCGGCGGAATTGCGGAAGTCCATCATCATCGAGTCGGAATAGATGCCCATCGAGTAGTCGAGCGCGGCGATGTCTTTGAAGAACGTGCTCTTCTCGTATTTCGTGCGCCGGTACTCGCCGAGATCCTCGCCCGGCGCCGGCTTCAGGCCCGTCAGCAGGTTCGGGATGGCGTTCGTCGTCGGAATCATGGCGCCCGTGCAGTCGGGCCAGTACGTGAAGTTCGTGAAGTCGTCGAGGAACGAGGGGTCCTCTTCGCGGATTTGCTCGAGCAATGCGGTGTCGTACGTGTCGAGCACGAAGACGATGACGTTGTTCTTGGGGGCCACGGTCAGAAGGTCGCCCTGCGTGACGTAGGGCTTGCCGCCTTCGGTCGCCTCGGCTTCGTGCGCCTCGATCGCCACGCTCGCAACGCCGACGAGCTGCATGATGATGATCGCGCAGGCGAGGCCCGTCGTGGCTTGCAGGCAGACGTGGCGGTACTTGCGGGTGAAGATGAAGGGCACGATGATGATGAGCGCCCAGACGATGCCCGAGAAGATCATCTTGTCGACGAAGAACTGGTCGGTCCACCCGATGAAGCCGCCGTCGGCCGGCATCATGCCCTGGTTCATGAACAGCGACTGCACGTAGGCGGCGAGCGTCACCAGGAACACGGCGAGCAGCGCGCAATAGAAGGCGCGGCCTTTCAGCAACGAGATGAGCAGAGCGCCGACGAGCGCGAACGCCGTGCAGAACGCGACGGGAATCCACCAGACGGACGAGAGGCCGAACACGAGGCTGTCGGCGTTGGAGCCCACGATCTCGAGGGCGGGGGCGACGAAGACGATGAAGAAGAAGAACACGGTCATGACGAGCGCGAACACGAAACGCGTCCGCCAGGTCATGTCGCGCATCGCGTTGCGCTCGGTGAAGCGGCGGCCTTCCTCGGCAAGCTTTTCGGACTGGGCGCGCGCGTCGGCGAGGCGCTGTGCGGCATCGGGACTCGTGGGGTCGATGCGCTCGACGGGCGTGTCGACGATCTTGTTGGCGTTCTCGTCAATCTTAAGGATCTGGTAGATCTTGCGCCTCGTGCGCCTGAACGCCACGCCGGCGACTGCCGAAAGCGCGACCGCGACGCCCGCGAGCGCCTGGATCGTGTAGGTCATGACCGACGGGTCGACGTAGGCATACGCCGATTCTGCGGGAACGAACGACCAGATGAACGAGAGGAAGAATGCCGTTACGATGTAGAGCGCCGCGAGCGCTGCGCGCGCGTTGAGCTGCGTGCGCGCCTGTGCGCACGGGATATCGTTAACCACGTGTGTGCCAATCCTTTGCTATATGACCGTGATCCCCCAATTTATCTGCTCACGGCCGATTCGGAATTGTACAACAGAAGGCGTAGGTGAACCCGCATATAGGACCTCAATAACGCGGAACACACAAGCGAAAATGTGGAAAAGGGTCAGACCCTAATTACACATTTCGCGATGGAGGGGGCGTTTCGCCGTAGGTCAAGCGCTTTCGACCTCGTAGCCGATGATGAGGCCGCCCTTGTCGGCGTAGTAGCTGCAGAGGGCGGTGCAGGGGTGGATTTGCACGGCCGCGCCCGCAATCTGCTTCTCGATTTCCGCTTTCAGGCCCAACGCGGCCTTGAGGTTGAGGCAGTGGTCGATGTGAACGGTCCCGCCAACGCAGCCGCGCTCGACCATCTCCTTGACGAGCGTTCGCAGCGTGCGCTTCTCCCCGCGGCAATTGTGCAGCAGCTCGACGGTCCCCTCGTCGCTCGCGTGCCCGATGCTGCGGATGTTCAGGACGGAGGCAATCTTGGCGACGTGTTGGTTCACGCGTCCGTTGTTCGCGAGGTTGTTGAGCGATTCGAGCGCGTAGAGGATGCGCAGGCTTTTCTGGTATTCGATGGTGCCCGCCTTGATTTCCTCAAACGACAATCCCGCGACGATGCCATCGCGCAGCTTCTCGATGATGAGGCGCATGAACGGCCCGGTTGCGCGGCTGTCGAAGAGGTGGACCTTCGCTTCCGGGTGCGCTTTGCAGTAGTCGGCTTTTGCGATTTCGGCAGACGCGAAGCTGCCCGACAGGTTGCCGCTTATCGTCACGGCGAAGACTTCGTCGGCGCCTTCGAACGCGTCGAGCCACTCCTGGACGTTCGGGCATGAGGTCGTGGAGGGCCCGTTGTGCTCCTGCAGGGCAAGCACCATGCCCTCGACGTCGGTTCCGATTTCATCGACGTACTCGTGCCCGCCGAACATGATTTTCAGGGGAACCGTGCGGTAGTCGATTTCGGGAAGTTCCAGTAAGTCCGATGCGGAATCGGAGACGACGCGAATTGTCATAAATGCCCCTTTATAACGCAATAGACTGAATAACGTACATTATTCAATAATAAGCGCTTAACTGTAGAATAGAGGGCGAAATGAGCAAATGTGCGTCGAGATAAAAAATGTGTAAAAAGGGTCTGACCCTTTTTACACATTTCTTGGCGTGCGGGGCGGTTTAGTGGTTGTGGTGATTGCAGGCGGCCTCGGGCGACATGCGCTGCACGCGACCCTCGGCGAAGAGCTTCGCCACGTCGCCGACGTAGGGCGTCTGGGTCTCGGCGTACACGATCACGCCGCTCTCGGTGAAGCGCATCAGGGGCGGGCGGCCCATGCCTGCGGTCAGGATGCCGTCGACGCCGAGGCCGAGGACGTACTCGATGACGCCGCCGCAGCCGAACTGGTCGTGGTCAACGTTCTTGACCGGCTCGGCGGAGACGATGTTCATCGCGTCGTCGTATTCGACGACGGTGAAGTACGGGGTGTGGCCGAAATGGCCGCTGCGAATCGAGGCGAGGCCGTCTGCGGTCTCGCTGGGGATGGCGATTTTCATTCGTTGCTCCTTCTGGTTGTCGTTTCCGTTTATCCCGATTCTTGCGTTCGGGTCCGAGCGAGTCAACGTAGCGAGTCGCTAGGGAAAGAGCACGGCAGGGCGATGGGGTCTGGTGTTGTCGTGCGAGCAGACCGGAGAGCTCCTATTCGAAAACTATCCTCGAAAGTCGAGTTTTACTCTTGCGTTGGGTGCGGAAAGGCGGCACAGTGAAATAGACGCTTCCGACGAACGCGCGGGGTTCGCCGTTCCCGCTTTGGACGCGATGCAGTGCGCATGTTGTATCGATGGATACGCACACTCATGGTGCGAGGGGGTTGAAGATGAACGAGGCGAAGAAAGCCATTTCCTTTGCGGGATGCGTGGTGCTCATGCTGGCGTTCGCGTTCGCGCTTTCCGCCTGCGCGGGACCCGCGGGCTCGCCATCCGGTTCGGAAGGGTCGGGTGCAGTGGATGGATCGTCGTCTTCGAATACGGTCGGCGTTTCTTCCGGCGAATCCGCCAGCGCCGCCAGCTCCGCCGACGTCTCCAATTCGGGCCCCATACAGGACCTCGGCCCCGATGCCGACAACGGCGGGCCGTTCGATCCGCCCATTCAGCATCCCGAAACGGGCGAGATGATTCCCGCCGACGAGTACCGGGCGATGCTCGATGAAATCGAGGCGGAGGGAACGGCCCCCGTCACGGCCGACGACCTTGCGGACGTGGATCTCATAGTGCCCGACGGCGAGTACGAGTACATGCAGAAAGTGGCGGAAGCCTGCAAGAAAGGCGAGCACAACGGAGAGGTCATTCGCATCGAGGGCGATATTCTCGACATCCCCGAGCTGAAGTCGCATTGCATCGGGGCGAGGGGGCCCGACGGCAAGATCGGCGGGCTTGTCGTGTTCGCGATCGACGG
>OCTW011319141.1_pt1 | contig 13955 bp, 16 predicted proteins | sample 1539671 | NCBI WGS metagenome assembly OCTW01 (sample SAMN02144230, study PRJEB22623) | gut metagenome | biome: sheep rumen | host: Ovis aries | place: New Zealand | reverse complement strand
GCCTTTGTTCTTCAGCGGGCAGCTTCAAACATGGAACGAAATAATTGCCTTGCAGCTCATACCAAAGTCCGTTCTTTTCGTCGTAGATGTACTTTTCCATGATGTAATCCTCCAAATTTGATTGATTCCTGCAATTCAATCATTCTGGCTGATTACAAAAGCCGAAGGGAGGCAACTTCCTTACGAAGTGCCTCCCTTCGTGGTCTGCTTCTTTTTATTCGGCTGCTGCCCGCCCGGCGCGCTCCAGCGCCAGCAGCTTTTCCTTTTTCTCAAGCCCTCCGGCATAGCCCCTCAGGCTTCCGTCCGCGCCGACGACGCGGTGGCAGGGGACGATCAGCGAAATGGGGTTGCGCCCCACGGCGCCGCCCACGGCCCGGGCCGAGAGCTTCCCTCCGCCGCCTTCGGCAAGCCTCTGCGCCAGTTGGGCATAGCTCACGGTCTCCCCGTAGGGGATCGCGCGCAGCTGTTCCCAGACCCTCCGGCGAAAGGGGGTCCCGCGCAGCCGCAGGGGCGGGGTGAAGTCCGGCTCGCGTCCGGAGAAATACTGCGCCAGCCAGCGTTCGGTCTCGTCGAACACCGCCAGAGCTTTTTCCCCGCCGTCGTCTGTGAGCGTCTCGGCAAAGTGCTTCTGCCCGTCGAACCAAAGCCCCGTCAGCGCCTCGCCGTCGGAGGCCAGGGTGATGCCGCCCAGGGGCGAGTCGACGTGCCGCGTCCAGTCCATGTCGATCCCTCCTTTTTTTCAGTATAGTCCTTTTCCCCGGCCCGGTCAACCGCTCCCCCGCCGGGCGCTTCTTTACAAATCTCCCTCGGGCGGTTATACTTTTTTCACGGGAATCACCACGGATGAGGGAGGAGCGGAAATGAAAAAGGTCGTCATTCTCATCGGCAATTACGGCTCCGGCAAGACGGAGATCGCGCTGAACATGGCGGTAAAGGCCGCGGCGGAGGGCAAGCGCACCCAGGTCATCGACCTTGACCGCATCAACGACTACTTCCGCATGTCCGACCACGTGAAGCTGCTGGACGAGAAAAAGATTGCCCTGGTCTCCCCCACCTTTGTCGGCGCGGGCCTGACGCAGACCAATATGCCCGCCGCCGTGGGCTCGGCCTTCGCCCGGGACTGGGATCTGGTGATCTTTGACGTAGGCGGCGACGCGGCGGGGGCGCTGTCGCTGGCCCGCTACCACACGGACTTCGCCGCGCTCCTGCCCGGGCAGCTGGAGGTCTGGGACATCGTCAACATCCGCCGCCCCATGTCCGAGACCGCGGAGAAGATCCTCAAGCTCAAGGCCGATATGGAGGGCTTTGCCCGCCAGCGCGTCACGGGCTTTATCCACAACTCCAACCTGCAGGACTGGGCCAGCGCCCGGGATCTGTGGGACGGATATCCGGTGATCCGCGAGGCCAGCGAGGCAAGCGGCATTCCCGTCGTGTACACGACGGGCCGTCCGCCGTTTCTGGCGGAATTTCTGGGAGATGAAACGCTCGACCGCCGCTTTATCGGCACGCCCCTGCCGCTGGAGCCCTATATGAAGCGCAGCTGGGGCAACTTCACGCAGGGAAGGCTGTAAACGCAAAAAACCGCCGTACGCATCAGCGATGCGTACGGCGGTTTTTGTCTGTTGGCTTATTCGTATTCGCCAAGCAAATCCCGACTTTAACTGCTTTTGTTTAGGAGATTTGACTCGACGTGACTCCGTTTGATTCCCATTATCCTCAACCCATGGGGTCTACGGACTTTTGCTATCAAAAAGCTATCAAAGCAGCTGTCGCCGGCCCGAATTGTAGTAGCTGTCAAAGGCTTGGGGCAATTCGCGAAGCCGTCTTTCCGAATCACGCTCTTTTGTATAGCTGCTATTTATCTGCAGCATTCACAAATCGATCCAGGGCGAGATACCCCTCTTCATATCGTTCTCTGAGCGAGACGGGCTTGAATTCCCTATCCAGGAAACCATGTCTGGTAACGCCGAAGGCGTGAAGCAGCTCGCCTTCCTGCGATCGGAAGACATAGGAAAAATTCATCTTTACGCCGTTAAAACGATCACAGCGGCAGATGATCTCCACACAGTCATCAAAACACAGAAAATGCTTGTATTCTACAGACTGGAACAGCACGGGGATCATTAACCCTGAGCAGCGTTCCATGTCGGCCCAGTCAAAGCCAGCCTTTTTATAGAATTCCAGCCGGGCTTCTTCCATCCACTTCACATAGTTGGCATGGTGGGCGATTCCCATCGGATCGACTTCATAATACTGAATCCGGCGGGTCAGGCTGACAGACTCAAAAATTGGCATAGACAAAGGATATCTCCTTGGCGTCCATTGTCAGCAGAGCATAGAGAATGGATATCGCCATAATAATATTGCCCAGCACGCAAAAAAGGTCTCTGAGCGGTTTACTCTGAATAGTGCTCAAGAATGTTTTTAACCACATAAGGCCATCCTTTCCAGCCAAGATGCATGACATCACAGTAGAAATAGGGCTCATATTCATTATCCCGCAGGTCAAGATACGTCATCCCGTATTCACCGGCCATGGTCTCCACTCTGTCATATAATGCGCTGCGTTTTTCCTGCCCTATGCCGATATAATCATAGTAGAGGCCGTTTGTTGACATCATGACAAAATACGGATGGAGATTCAGATCGCGGCAGACACTCAGCATAAAACGATAATCATCCCACTCACCCGAGTCCATCATGGGGGTATTGGAATCGCGGTCGGCAAGAGCCTCAATTTTTTCTGCTAAATAATTGTTGTAATAATCATCGTATACAAACAAATTGTTGTTTGTGCAGGCAGCGGTGCCTTCCATCTCTGCTGTAGAGAATAAGGTGTCCCAGTCCAAAACGAGCGGAGTGCTTTCAGCACTTTCTGGCAGGGTTTTCAGCCATTTATATGCATTATAGCGGTCTTTGAGGTGGAGCACTTTGTTTCGCATCCAGAAATAGGGAGACATCAAACCATAAAGCAGCTTCCCTCCGGCATTCTCCGAAGCATACAGCTTGGCTAGAATATAGCTTTGCGGATAGGTCAATTCTCCGCCCACGAGAGGATAGCGAAGTGCCTCAAGCTTAGAGAAGAACAGGTGATATGGTCTGCCGTCAGACAGTTCTTGTATCTGAGAATACAAATCTGTCTTATTCATTTCTTCAAGCAAAATATATCGCCGACAGAGATAAAGCTTGTTTTCCTCAGAGATCCTGTTGTTCTGCAGAAAATCATAGAACTGCATCTCAGAGAAGTTGGAGAAGAACCCGTCCTTACCTATATCGCTGCCCTGAAACCATTGAAGCGACTCAATGACGACAATATCGCAATCGTGCAGGAGCTCGGTATTAGCGCCGAGATTCATCGCATGCAGAGAATTTTGAACATGGGCATGCCCTACAACGCAGGCATCTCCCTGATATAAGTTGTTGGGAAACAGCGCTTGAATCTTCTCCGGAACGGGCGAACCCAGCTCAGAGGAACCCATGACCAGCAGGCAGTTGTTTGAGATGCATCGATCGATCAAGACCGATCCTTTGTCCTTGACCGCAACACCCATCGCATGATTAACCGCCTGCATGCGATGGGTATACAGTTCTTCAATCCTGCTGTCCAACCAGCGGGAATAAGCGCAATAAAACACGATGACCGCAAGAAGAACGACAAGGATCCTTATACAAGGCTTTACTATTTTTTTCATCGATCAGCCTTTGCTCAAAAGAAACGCGATGAATTTGTTTACGCTGGAGAAATCTTCCTTTCGAATGTCTGTGGGCTGCAGTCGAATACCCATCCGTTTCTCAATCTCTACAATCACGTTGAGCAACGCGAAGGAATCCAAATATCCCGCATCGATCAGATCCATATCGTAATCCTCAAAAATTTCGTCCGTTTCACAGGTGTCGGCCAAGATCTCTCTGGCCATTTTCTCATACTTATCCATAAAATCCTCCTGTCAAATAATTATTTAGAAAAAGAACTGACCCGAAAAGAGAAGCATACCAAAGGCAATAAACTGGAAGCAAACCGCACGGCTTATCCAGGGATAGGCCTTTTTCTTTTTAAACCGGCGGTATGCGGCTGATCGAATCCAATAATCCGTTGCAACCAAAAGCAGCCCCTCATATATTCCGTAAATCAAATAGTGGCGGGAGAAGCCATGCCAAAGCCCCATAACGGTCATTGTGAACAGCAAACCCCAGCGGCTTGCGGTTTTCGTATTCTTAAACAGTCCGTTGCGGACATTGTTCAGAACAAATCGGCCGTGCACATAGTCTGTAAACCAGCTTGATAATGACATATGCCAACGGCTCCAGAACTCCTTCATGTTGCAGGCCAGGAAAGGCTTGTTGAAATTCTCCGGAAGATGCACGCCCATCAGAGCCGCCACGCCGATCGCGATATTGGAATACCCGGCAAAGTCGAAGAACAAAAACAGCGTGTAGCTGTACATATAGGCGATAACATTTGCCGCTGTGACAGTCTCTGGAAGCTTGATCAGAACATACTTGTTGATAAAATACGCCAGTACAAACTTGTAGAACAAGCCCAACAGCAGTTTTTTCCCGCCAAACAGAAACCCCTTTTCAAAGTAATCACCGCATGGTTCTTTATATTCCCGAACAAAGCTGTCATATCTTGCGATGGGTCCGGAGCTGAAGGACGGGAAAAAAAGCAGGAACAGCCATAAATCGATCAGATTGAGCTTTTCGATCTTGCCATCGTGAATCTCAAAAAGCAGCTGCCATATTTTGAAACACATGTAAGAGATTCCGGTAAAGCCGACGAACGAGGACAGGGAGGAGATGCGGCTAGAAATCCTGACAAACAGGATCGGGAGCATCGAGAGGGCAAAAACCAAATAATATACCAGCTCGCTGGTGCATCGTTTCCGAAAGGCAAGAAAGAAATAGATCAGCAGCGTTTCACCCGCAAGAAACAGGAAGAACTCCAACAGCTGCAGGGAATGAAGGCCCAGAATCGTAAAGATGACGATAAAGCTGACAGCAAGATCCAGCAAGCGGACTTTCTTCCCCAAAAAGCAAAGAACAATGACGGGAAGAATCGCGAGCAGGATCAAATAGAGAGAAAGAAAATCCTCATATTGTGCCAGTTTGATCATAGGTATCTCTCCGCAAGCAGCTTTCGATCGATCTTTCCATTCACGTTCAGCGGGAAACAATCCAAAACGATAATCTTTTTTGGAACCATATAGGAAGGAACAAGCTTTGCCAGCTCCTTGCGAAGGAACACGGTGGTTTTGGCTGCCGAAAGGCCAAGGTCGCGGTTCAGGCAAACGAAAGCGGCAATATACGAAACTTTTCCGTCCTTATATACGGGAAGAATAACATTATTGGATACTACATCGATTTTATTGACATTTTCCGAAATATCGTCCAGCTCAATGCGATACCCGTTCAGTTTGATTTGAAAATCCTTTCTTCCGCAAAAGTATATCAGCCCGTCACACATATAAACGATGTCGCCGGTGCGATATGTCGGCCAGGGAGAATCCTCCGGGAAAGAAAAGCTCTTCGCTGTGGCTTGAGGATTGCGAAAATAGCCTTTGCTGATACTTTGGCTGGAAACGACCAGTTCGCCCTTTTTCATCCCGACGCAGTCATCTGCGGCCGTCCGCGCTTCAACCTGTCTGTCAATGGTGAACTCTGCGCCGTCGATCAAATAGCCGATCGGCAGTTCGTTTGTATTATCCGCCATCATCTTATCGGTGATAGTACAGCACGTCAGCAGAACCGTTCCTTCTGTCGGACCGTAACCGTTGATGACTTCGACGCCGGGAAATTTGCTCCAGAGGCAAGAGACCAGCTTCTTGGTCAACGTCTCACCAGCCAGTATGATTTTTTCAAGCTTGGGAAGAAGAGATCGATCAAAGCTGTCATAAACTGCGCACATTTCAATAAAGGCCGGTGTAGATACCCAGGAAGAAATGCGGCTCTCCTTTAAATGGTGAAACAAAAGGCCAAAATCCTCAATCATTTCCTTGCCGACGCAGAACAGCGTCTTGCCGGAAGCAAGATAGATATACAGCTGTATAACCGACACATCAAAAGAGTAGGAAACCTGATTGAGGACAGTATCACCCTCTACCTGTGCATATCTGGCAAACCAGTTCACAAAGTTTAATATATTATTTTTGGAAATCTGTACGCCTTTGGGGTCGCCGGTACTGCCGGAGGTGAAAAGCATATAACAGTTGTCATCCCCATTGACCCACAGAGACTCGTCCAGCTCCGCGGAGTTTTGAGAGCATTTGATTGCTGCCAAGCTCTCCCGTCCTATGACCTCGCACGTTCCGCCATTAAAAGATAACGGCATATCAGATAGATTGAAAACCATTTCGCAGGCCGTGATCTCGACAATCTTTTTGACTCGCTCGGGAGGAAAGGTGACATCAATGGGGATGTAGGCTCGTCCGCTTTTCAGCGCAGCGATCATGATCTCCACGATCTTCGGATCCTTGTTGCCAAAAATAACTACCGGCGCCATAGTCTTCAGCCGCGTTTCCATCCATGTGCCGATTTGTTCGGATGCTGTCCAAAGCTCGGCAAAGCTCGTTCTTTCTTCTCTATAAACAATAGCGGGCGAAGGATCGTCTTTTCTCTTCTTCAGCTCATCCAAAATCCACATAAGTACCCCTTTCCTTCAGACAGACAGTTCCTGCAGCAAAGCCTGTCTGTGCAGACCCAGCAAAGGCTTTCAAAAAACAAAAAAGCCGCGGTATGCACAGCCGGTTTAGAAGGTTGATATCATTTTTTGTATTATCGCGCCATATCAACAACCCGACATTATCGGTATTGCTTTATCTTTTTCCCACTTCTTCTTTCTTCACTTTTGCATGGCAGAATATATCTGGCCTCCTGAAAATCAAAATCTTGCTGCAATAATTGATTGCTAAATCCTTTGAAAAAGGCAATTGTTTCATATGGCAGACAATTTGATACGCCATAAAAAGCATGAGATAGGAGAAGTTTTTCTCCTATTTCATGTTTTTTTACATCAAGAATAAAGATAGTTTTATTATAGCAGACACGTTTGGAAAAGTCTAACATTCTGAAACTAAAATATCTGCTTCCAGGCAAGGAAATGTCTGTAGAATGTGGTGTGGCTCATATGTATAGACGCAGCTGCTTCACGGGTTGTCATTTCCCCACAGCTGCATCGGGCACAGACAGCCTCAAAATCAGCAGGGAGAGGCGCTGCTTTCCGGCCGAGATGTTTCCCCTTGGCCTTTGCTGCAGCAATCCCCTCAGCCTGCCGCTGGTGGATGGATTCGCGCTCAATCTGGGCAAAGTACGCCATGACCTGCAATACCATGTCCGCGATAAGCATCCCGGTCAGGTTTCCGTTTTTCTCTCTGGTATCCAAAAGATCCATGTCAAGAACAACGATGTCTGCGCCGATTTCTTTTGTGATACGCTGCCACTCAAAGAGGATGTCTTTGTAATTTCTGCCCAGGCGATCAATGCTCTTTACAAACACGCAATCGTCAACTTTCAGCTGTTTCAGCAGCTTCTGGTAAGCAGGGCGATCAAAGTCTTTGCCAGATTGATAATCACAGTAGATATTCTTTTTTGGAATGTTGTACGGTTCCAACGCCGCAAGCTGCCGATCGATATTCTGCTCTTTGGTCGAAACCCGCACATATGCAAACGCTGCCATTCTGTTTTACCTCCTGTATTTTGGGTTCAACCATTTTTTACAGCAGGCAAACCGATACGCCAACAATATCTTTGCAAAGGCACTTCATTATACTGGTGTTTCCTTTTCATGTCAACCATGCAAAGCGGATCGCCTTCTGATAGTTGTTGCTGCGGTCAAAGGGCTGTTCGCAGTCGGCGAGAGCTGCTTGACTGCAAACATGCAACTCTGCCATCAGCTTGCCGAGATATGCCTGGGCGTTCTCAGGTTCCTGATTGAGGACCTGCTCACAATAATCATCCGCTTTGCTCCATTCGCCGTCCTCAAGGAACATAAAGGCGCGTTTCAGCAGAGGCGCGACCTTGGTCGTGCTTTCAACGATGGCCGTTTCCTTTACCGCTTCTTTGATTAACTCCTTCGGCTTGTCCGCCGCGAGCACCTTGTCCACGCCGCGGATCAGATCCTGAACAAAGCCGATCTTGCCCATGTCGTAGCTCATCAGCACCGAGAGCTGCTCCGGCAGGTCGTAGGGATCCATGTCGCGGTAGCATGGGATCAGCAGCTTGCTGTGATCCTTGCGCATCAGGCTGAGATAGCGGCTCCACTCGTTCTTGACCCATACAGCGTTGAGGTTTTCCGCACTCGTGCCGATGACAATCATCACCTTGGCGCTGTTCAGGGCGGCAAAGATGTAAGGCTCGTACTGCGTGCCGGGTACGTCCTCCAGCGAGATGCGCGAGAAAAACACCCGCCAGCCTTTTTCCGTCAGACGGTAATAGACCTCCTGCGCAAGGATGCTGTCGCGCGTGCGGTCGCCGTCGGCGTCCAGCTCCTTGTAGGAGATGAACACGTCGTAGGGCTCGGTATTCTGGCTCGTCGCGAGGATCCCGCGCTGCACCTCCGCGATCTTCGCCGCGTCCTTCTGATACTGGCGGCGCGTGATGCCGTCGGAGTGCTCCACAGCGGCAAGATAATCCACATCCTCGAGGAAGCTGTCGAAGCTGGCGCGGTGACAAGTCGGCAGCCACTCGTAGGTGGCCGGATCCTCCACATATTCGATGCCGAAGCGGCAGAGCGCGCAGCACCAGTGCGCCTCCGCGTCCGCGTCGTCCTCGGCCACGATGCGCTCGTACACGGCCAGCGCCTTGTCGAACTCTCCGATGCGCCGGAAATGGTTGCCGCGGTTGAAGGCCGCCGCGCGCTGATCGTCGCTGACTTTAGGCAGCGTCATCGTCGATCCACAGTATTCACAGGTGCCGAAAGTCTTATCATCGGCGAGTTGGATATCCCCGCCGCACATCTTGCACTTGATAATGGCCATGACTCTGTCCTCCCGAATTATTGCTCTTCTATTTCCAGGTGCTCCAGCGCGAATTCCAGGCTCAGGAGCATGAACTCGTTGCGCGTCCTTCCGATCCGGGCTGCGATCTCATCGATATCCTTCAGCATATCTTTTGGCATGCGCATGGAAACAACGGACGATTCTCCGTTGTATTTTTTCGGCGTAATTTGAAACTTCGGTTCAGTCATGGGAAGAGCTCCTTTAATTTGTGTTTACTATTGTATTACACATGTATTTTTTAGTCAAGTTATAATCCACCAAAAACAATAGTACTACAAGCGTAATCGACACGCAACGGGGAATGCGCTTTTGTCTCACTTGTTTTGGAATACGAAAAGCAACCTAGTCAAGAAAAGCGGCAGGGATTTCTCCCCGCCGCTTTTTTATGCGTATATCAAATCATTGTTTACTGCCTCCTCAGCCCGGCTTCTGATGCTGTTCATGCGCCGCACCCACTCCATCTGGTCCTCAGCCTTCATACTCTCGGAAACACCCTCTGCCGCCGCCATCTGATCAACCCGCCGAAGGAACATATCCCCCGCCTGATCGTTCAGCTCGGCAAGATAGCTGTTCAGCTTGCCTGCGGTCAGCATCTCCGTATACAGCGTTTTGCGGTGCTGTCGGATATATCGCAGATGCCGTTGGCCCCACATCCCGATTGGGCGCTGCTCTTCCGGCGGTACGGTCAGGCACGGGAAATAACAGTCCTCGTGCAACGCGTACCAAAGGCCGTTTTTTTCGTCATAGATTTGCTTTTCCATTGTTTGACCCTACCTTTCATAATCATAGCTTCTCTGGCGCTGAAGCCGTTTTGCCTGTTGTGCTTCTCTTGCCTGGGCAACCAGATCATCGATCTGTTTGCTTCCGAACACTTTTCGAAGAATAGCATAGTCCTTGTTCTGCTCCCGCAAGACGGTGTTTTCCTCTTTGAGACGGTCGTTGCTCTGGGTCAGGGCTTCATTGTCCCTGTGCAATTCCCCGTTGGTCTTGTTGAGCCGGAGATAATTGTCCATTGCCTTGAAATATCGGACCAGCAGTTTTTTCACGAGTTTTTTCAGACGCTTTACCAGCGGATCGGCATGCTTTGTCTTGTAGGCCTTGGCCGTCATCAGCCCCTGTGGCTCAGGCAGCTGGTATTCCGGGTCCGATGCCAGTTTCTGCTCCATCTCGCTGTAGTCGTTCTCGCCCTTTTCCAGATTGTTGAGCCGCCGGGCTAAAGCGTTGAATTCCTCGACCTTGTCGGTCAGCTTCGTTTCCACGGCGGTGAGTTCCTTTGTCCGTTCCTGCTTTTTGTATTCGATCACGCTCAAGTGTTCCTCGTGGGTGCCTCTCTGCTCCCATTCGAAACCATGGCGCTCCATGACCCGGGCAAGCTGCTCTTTTTCGGACTGTACCCATTGACTCCACTCCGTCGCTCCCCGCGAGCCGCCCTGGAAGCCCTGCGCCGCCAAGGCCTTTTTCAGCGACACACGAGTATCCAGACCACGGCTGCTTCCGGTGGTGAAGGGCACGAAATCAATGTGGATATGAGGCGTTGCCTCGTCCATGTGCAGGTGAGCGGAGAACACATAGAGATTGGGATTGCGCTCTTGGAAGCCCCGGTAGTACTCATCCAGCGCCGCCTTGGCCTTTTCCCCGATCTCAGTCTCCGCCCCAGTGTCGTCCCTGTTACCGATCTGCAGGATCAGCTCATGAAAGGGTTTCTCCTGCTTGCCGGTCCGGATCTTTTCGTAGTAATCGTCGATCCGTCTGTCGGAGCGTGTCTGCTTGGCATTGTATCGTTCCAGAGCCTCATCGAAGAGCTTATGGTAGACCTGTTTGATTGGTTCATTGCAGTAATCGATGTTGAGGTGGGTACGTTCTCCGTTCACGTTTTCTGCCTTGAATGTGCGGCTGTTATGGTTGACGGAGCCTTTCCCGACCATGGCGCTGATCGTTCTTTTCGTTTCAAATCACATCCTTTCCTTGCGCTGCGCCAGCAGCGGCCTTTGTTACTTTCTGCGAAAGTAACGCAAAAGCACTTTTGACAGCGGAGCCGTCAAAAGATGCTGTTGCGCTCTCCGAGGGAATTGCGGGCCGCCGCTGCCAGTGGCAGACACAGGCGGCACGCAATTTCCGCAGCCGCACGTTTTTCAGCTCTTGGCGAACGCGGAGCTGGAAAACGTTTCTGCAGCAAGGCGGAGATGCCGGAAGCATCTTCCCGCTGCTGTGGTCCGATGCTCCCGGAGGGGCGCTGCCCCTGCTGTCTGCGGACAGCTCCCCCCGGCAGGTAGCGCCCTTTGAAAAGGGCTTCCCCTGCACCCCCGCCCAAACCCTTGTGACGATCCGTGTCGATGGTGACAGTATTTTTGATACCGCAACCATTTCAATAAACATCGTCACGACCGTCACACATCGTCACGCGCTCTCCGGCTCATACCGCAGGGTGATTCTTCGCCCGTCGTGCGTTCGGCTGTTCCAGTATCGTATGCCGTACTCCCGGTACAATCGTCCGGTGTTGACATTCAGCTTCATGGTCAGCGCATTTGCTTTCATGTCAACGGCAAGCGCCTCCGTCAACTCTGTCGGGCTACCGGTCCATTCCGGACTTTCCGCGTTTACGAGAGATGCAACAGCCTCTAGAACCGCTTCCGGCGGCGCTCTCCACAGCTCTGTCTCGCACCGTTCCAATTCCCAGCACAGCCTTTTCTCGTTCCTGCAGAGATAGAGCCGCTGATCCTGCTGATCCCTGCCGGAAATATCCAGCGTGGCCTCATTCGCGGTGCGCTTCGGCTTTTGCAGAAGGAACGCGCCGTCTGCCGCGCCGAGAAGACCGTTCGTACCGGAGATCATATCGAATACGTCTTCCGCCTTTTGCTTGCGCGTATGATGTACCAGGATCAGGCACAGCCCGCGGCAATCGGCAAAGCTTTTCAGCCGGGTAATGATGTCGTAGTCGCTCGCGTAGCTGTACGCCTCTCCGCCGATCTCTCTCACCTTTTGCAGCGTGTCGATGATAATGAGCCTGGTATCCGGATGCTCCCGGACGAAGCGCTCCAACTGCTCGTCCAGCCCCTTTCCAAGCTGCCGCGCATTGGTGGCAAAGAAGAGCTGATCGGCTATCGCCATGTCGAACATCTGATACATCCGGTTTTGCAGGCGCCGGGTATCATCCTCCAGCGCCAGATACAAAACCGTTCCCTTTCTCACCGGGAATTTCCACAGCGGGGTCCCCGTGCTTACATGGTAGGCAAGCTGCGCGACGAGAAAGCTTTTCCCGAGTTTCGGAGCGCCTGCCAGCAGATACGTCCCCGGATATAGCAGGCCGTCGATCAGCGGCGGCTTGGTCTCATATGCCGTTTCATACAATTCCCGCATGGACACCGTCGCCAGATACGAAGGATCATTCATCTGCTGAAAAAATCTGTTGAGTTCTTCGAGAGAATCTGATAAACTGTGGCCACAAAGGTTTTGATTCGGCTGTCCTTCATCTGCGCCAACAGATGGGCTAAGGACAGTCGTTTCTTTTTCTTCTGTCATCGTCGCTCCTCCTTCAAGCCGTCAAGGATCCGGGCGATCAGTTCGATGTTCTCCAACAGCTCGTCCCGGAGCTCGCCGGCCGTCTCAATGCGTTTCAGTTCATCGAGAACCGCTGCGAGCTGATCCCGCAGCGCCTTGTACACGCGCGGATTGCCCTGTACCACGACATCCCGGTTCAGGCACTTCCGGTAGCAATACTCCTGCTTTGGCAGGCCGGAGAGCGCCACAGCGATGTTGATCTGCTCGTTTTCTTCGGGGGACACCCGGAACCCTACCGTGATGTTCCGAAAGCGTCCGTGTTCGTCTCTGTTTTTTGCAGACATAGTCATGCGCTCCTTTCTTCATCCAGCTTGTTTGCCATATCCTTCTGCACGGACGGAAACATGTGGGCGTAACGGAACGTGATATCGACACTCTCGTGGCCTACCCGATTTCCGATCGCGACAGCCGAGTATCCCATGTTGATCAGCATGGAAACATGGCTGTGGCGGAGATCGTGCACCCGGATCTTCTTCACGCCGCTTTTTTTGCAGCCGTACTCCATACCTCTTTGCAGCTGATCCTTCGACAGAGGAAAGGCCCTCGCGTCTTCCGGAAGGCTGTAGAACAGCTTGAAATAGTCCTGGATCTCGTCGCACAGGAATTCCGGGATCGTGATCGTCCGGATGCTCTTTTTTGTCTTTGGCGGCGTGATCACGTCTTCGCCGTTGATCCTTTGATACGATTTGCTGATCCGCAGCGTCTTTTCCTTGAAATCGAAATCCGCGGGCGTCAGCGCCAAAAGCTCACCCTCGCGGATACCGCACCAGTAGAGGATCTCGAAGGCGTAGTACAGCAAGGGCTTATCCATCATCGCATCGATGAAACGCAGGAACTCCTCCTTCGTCCAGAACTCCATTTCATCGCTTTCGTTCGCGCCCATGGCTCCGGCTCTTCGTGCCGGGTTCTCATGAAGCCCATAGAAACGGACGGCATGATTAAAAATGGCGCTGAGCTGATTGTTGATGTGTTTCAAATAGGTGGGCGAATACGGCTGTCCGTATTTGTCCTTTTGCTTCAGCATCTGATTCTGCCAGGTCATCACGTCGCGCGGCGTGATCTCCGACAACTTTCGCTTCCTGAAATAGGGCAGAAGCTTGCTTTTGATCACCGATTCTTTGCTGAGCCAGGTGTTCAAGCGGATCTTGGGCTTGATATCCTGCTCATAAAGCGCCACAAAGCTCTCAAAACTCATGTCCGGGTCCGCCCGTTTCGTCCGCAAAAACTCGCGTTCCCATTCCTGGGCCGCGCGCTTTGTGTCAAAGCCGCGCTTGAGCTTCTGCTGCCGTTCCCCAGTCCAGTCGGTGTAGCGGAATTGCACATACCATGTGCCGTTTTTCTTGTCTTTGAATGCTGCCATGATCAATCCTCCTTCTTTTTCTGAGTAGCATACAAGTGCTCGTG
>OCTW013418228.1_pt1 | contig 13959 bp, 7 predicted proteins | sample 1539671 | NCBI WGS metagenome assembly OCTW01 (sample SAMN02144230, study PRJEB22623) | gut metagenome | biome: sheep rumen | host: Ovis aries | place: New Zealand | reverse complement strand
TTCGTTGGATTAAGGATTAACGGACTAAGGATTAAGGTTTGATTGGTAATAAACCTTATTCTTTCTTCCTTCCGCCCTTATTCCGTCTTCGCTCCCGTTTACGTTTACTTCACCTCTATCAACTCAACGTCGAATATCAGAGTGGCGAATGGAGGAATGGCACCTGCGGAACCAGCCTCGCCGTAAGCCAGGTGGTAAGGTATGAAGAAACGGTACTTGCCGCCTTCTTTCATCAGCTGCAGACCCTCGGTCCATCCTTTTATCACGCCGCTCAGTGGGAAGGTGGCTGGAGTGCCGCGCTGTACGCTTGAGTCAAACAGTGTACCGTTGATGAGGAAGCCCTCATAGTGGCATACTACGCTGTCGGTGGCCTTTGGTGATTTGCCGTTGCCCTCTTTCAGTACCTTATATTGCAGTCCGGAAGGAGTTGTTATCACTCCGTCCTTCTTTGCGTTCTCCTCAAGATATTTCTCGCCCTCAGCCTTCTGGGCCTTGCCTAACTCGGCCGCGCGTGCACGCTGTTGCTTCTCCTGCTCTACGAAGAACTGCTGAGTCAACTGCTGTGCTTCTGCGTCTGTCATCTGTGGTTTACCATTGACACAGTCCTTTATTGCCTGTGCAAAATCATCTAAGTTCAGTTTGTCAGCACCCATGTCTTTCAGCTGACGTCCGATTCCCATACCAAGGGCATAACTTGTTTTATCCATCTTAAATTAATTTTTCAAGTTTCGCAAATGCTCAACTTGTTGGGTTATCAGGTTATAAGGTCGTAAGGTCATGAGGTGAAATATGTTTAATTGTGATGAATGGTTGCCTAATATCACCTTAAAACCTTGAAGCGAAGCGACCTCAAACCTTAAACCTCAACGAAACTGAAGCTTGCGAAAGTTGAGTTAATTTCAATAATCATACAAAATTACTCAAAAGTTTGCATTTACATCTATTTCAGCATGCTAAATTATGTTAAGACGGTTGTGACACCTTTATTTTCCTTATTGCAAAATAATCTATATCAAGAAAAAATATTAACTTTGCATTTGTGGTATAACATGACGACTTCTCCCTCCCTTGCAGGGCGAGACGGAGTTGGTATAACGAAAACTGCGATATGAAAAAGAAGATTGTGGTATTGACCGGCGCAGGAATGTCGGTAGAGAGCGGCCTGAGCACATTCCGTGATGCAGGAGGTTTGTGGGACAACTATCCCGTAGAGCGCGTTGCCACGCATGAGGGGTGGGAGGCTGATCCTGATTACGTCAATGACTTCTATAACATGCTGCGCGTGAAATATAAGGATGTGCAGCCATGCGAGGGCCACAAGTTGCTGGCTGAGATGGAGAAAGATTATGACGTGACCATCGTAACGCAGAATGTGGACGCACTGCATGAGGCTGCCGGCTCCACAAAGGTTATCCACCTGCACGGTGAGATGATGAAGATGTGCAGTAGCCGCGATGTGGATAATCCTCGCTATCACGTCTCACTGCCGCATGAAGGCTTCGGCGAGACAGGTCTCGAGGTGCCTCACGGCGAGAAGGCCGGCGATGGTTCGTTGCTGCGCCCGTATATCGTGTTCTTCGGTGAGAATGTGCCTAACATGTATGATGCAGCACAGGTGGCACAGCAGGCAGATGTATTCATCATCATCGGTACATCACTCAATGTCTATCCTGCTGCCGGACTGGTACAGTATGTTAAGCCAGGTACCCCGGTATACCTCATTGATCCGAAGCCTGTGGCTGCAAAGGCAAACGTCACTCATTTCCAGTGTGGCGCCAGCGAGGGAGTGAGAAAACTGATGGAGAAGATTTGAGTAGAGTTCAGAGTATAAAGTTTAGAGTTACATACGTAAATTGTAATCACACTACACATTACACATTACCCATTAAACTATAAAAACATGAAAATACTAATCATGAACGGTCCTAACCTCAACCTTCTTGGGGTAAGGGAACCAGGAATCTACGGCGACAGTTCGTTTGAGAGCTACCTGCCGAAACTGAAGGAACGCTACCCACAGGTTGAACTGGAGTATTACCAGAGCAATATCGAGGGTGAGATGATAAACAAGTTGCAGGAGGTAGGTTTCACCTACGACGGCGTGGTGCTTAATGCCGGTGCATACACACACACCTCCGTGGCACTGCATGACTGCATACGCTCACTGAAGTGCCCCGTGATAGAGGTGCACATCAGTAACGTACACCAGCGTGAGGAGTTCCGTCACCACTCATATCTCTCCCCAGCCTGCAAAGGCGTGATATGCGGTTTCGGTCTTGACAGCTACCGATTGGCTGTCGAGGCACTGTGTGGTGCATAATGCATTCATCCCTCATTCATCCCCCTTTTAATCAAAGAACTCAACTTTCGCAAGCTTCAGTTTCGTTGAGGTTTTAAGGTTCTTGCTTAGGCAAGCGTCACTGCGTGCCGAGCGGTAAGGTCGCTTCGCTTAGAGGTTTAAGGTGATATTTGCATACCAAAGCATTGACAATAGCATATCTCACCTAATAACCTGAAACCTCAAGACCTTAAAACCTAACGAGTGAGCACTTGCGAAACTCGAATCAAAGAATCGTAAAGATATGGTGAAAACCGCTGAGGCGGAAGATGTCCTCTACATCCTCATTCAGGTTTTTCACCACTACCTCGCCGCCGCTTTGCGCGCAGTTTTTCTTCAGCTGCATGAAGAAGCGAAGACCTGAGGAACTGATATACTCCAGGTTCTTGCAGTCAACGACAATCTTGCCGCCAGGTTGCTCTGCCAAGCGGTCAAGTATGTCTGCAGCCTCAGCAGATGCGATGTTGTCAAACTCGCCGTTCAGGGCAATCACAGTCTCGTTCTCTTTCTGTTCAATATTAATGTCAAACATAGTATTCTGTTTGTTTTTACTCAACTTTCGCAAGCTTCAGTTTCGTTGAGGTTTTAAGGTTGTAAGGTCGCTTCGCTTAAAGGTCTAAAGGTGATATTAGGCAAACTATTCATCACAATTAAACATATCTCACCTAATAACCTGAAACCTCAAGACCTTAAAACCTAACGAGTGAGCGCATGCGAAACTTGAATTTTTATAGTTTCTTTTTCAATATAAGTACGTTTTGTCCGTCGGGGGTGCGCTCATAGTTCACGTCATCCATCAGTTGCTGGTACAGATATATGCCCAACCCGCCTATCTGACCGCTGCTTACCGTCTGTTCCGGGTCAATCGGCGGCTGGGCAAGCGGATTGAATTCCTCCCCGCTATCGCTGATTGTAATTGTGAAATAGTCCCCGTCATCATCCGTTGTCGTGTTGAATGTCACATCTATTTTTCCAGCCACCCCCTTCGGGTAGGCGTAGTGGATGACATTTGACAAAGCCTCCTCTGCCGCCAACACTATCCTCTCCGACTGTCTGCGGCTGAGTTTCATACATCCGCAGTATTCGCGCAGCAAGCCCTTTACGCGTCTGAACTCCTCCACGTCATTTCTTATCACGAGACTCACGGGCTGTGATGGCGTGTCGTTCTCTATGCACACCAGCGTGATGTCGTCACGCTGCTCTGAATCGCCGAAGAACTGCTGTGTGGCATCCATGATATGCGTCACCACAGACTCCGCTCCGAGACTGGAATATTCCCGTGTAATGGCGAGCAGATGCTCAATGCCCATGAATTTCTTTTCATGGTTGCGAGCCTCTGTCACGCCGTCGGTATATAGCACAAGGCGACTTCCCTCAGGAAACAGTTCTCCATACTGCCTGTAAGTATATCCGGCATCATATCCAATGGGTATGTCAGGGTCGGTCTTCATCAGGATATCATTGAATATCGGAGGGTTATGTCCTGCATTGCAGTAGGTAAGAAGTCCGTGACTCTTGTCAATCTTGCCGACAAAGGCTGTCACAAACATCATGCTGCTGTTATTCTCCGACAATATGCGGTTTATCTCGCAAGTTATCTCCACCGGCGTGGAGAAATGGCGCACCGCCATGCGAAACAGATTGACCGTGGCAGCCATCATCATGGCAGCCGGTATGCCTTTGCCGCTCACGTCGCCTATGATGAAATATATGTCCTGACCGTTCTGATAGAAATCATACAAGTCGCCCCCGACCTCTTTCATAGGCTTCAGGGTGGCACACAGCCCATGCGGGAAATCCTGCCTCAGCATGTGCATCTGTATGCCGTGGGCTATCTGCATCTCATGCTCTGTCATCTCCTGCTCCTTGCGTGCGTTCCTGAGCCTTGTGTGATACACTATGGTGCGCTGCACGATGAATCCAAGCAGCAGCATACCTGTGAACAACAGTCCGAAGGTGATGATGTTCATCATGGTGGTATTGCCGTATATCATGTCCTCAGGACAAGACAGCACCAGCGCCATGTCATAGTTGGCGATTTCCTTTTGGTCGGTGAAGAAATCTGCGTCAGACGGATTATCCTCCGAGGATGCTGCCAGCACATTGCCGTCTTTATCCAGCAACCGGCACACGCTGCCTGGGTAAGGCTCCGCTTCTTTCAGCATCTGCCGCAGGCGCTTCAGTTCTACGTCAAGGCACAATACCGCCACCAGCTTGCCGTGGTAATATACAGGCCGGCTCAGCGACATGACGTATGAATTGTTTTGTGTATCGTCCACGTATGGCTGTCCCCACTTTCCACGGCGTATGTCCCGGCTCTGACCGTCTATATACCATGCCCTTGTGGTATAGTCATATCCCTCGTAGTTGTCATCTGCCACACCCGTTACTATGCTGTCGCCCTGCACCATGCTGTACGGCTCATACAACCTGCCCCGGTCTTTATAGTAATATGGCACAAAGCCTATCGCTACAGCCTTGATAAAGGGATTCTGCTTCACCACCTCTCGTGTTATGCCGGGCATCAGCTCAGGATTTGCCAGTTCGTCGCGTGTGGCATCATGCATATCGTCAAGCGAAGTCTCAGCCTCTGTAAGCAAGTTGAGTATGCGCTGCTCAACCATGTGCAGTTCACGGTTTACCAGTTTCCGGGCATTTTCATCATCGTTGGCAATGCTCATATAATACTGCACGCCGACAACTACGACTATCAGCATAGCCGCAGCCAACAGCAGGGGAATACTCTTGCCACGTATGTTCTCAAGCAGTTTTTTCATGAGTGCTATTTCATCCGAGATTTATATTTTTCAGTAGTTAAGTAGGCAGTAGTTAGGTAGTCAGTAGTTAAGACATTACGTTCTTTCTTTATAAGGTCGCGCCTCCATTTGTCTTCGCTCGGCGCTTGCGACGCTTTGCTTGCAAAGAACTCCTTAACTTCTTAACTCCCTTTAACTCCTTAACTCTCGCTAAAATATCCCAGACCTTCAATGGCGGTGAGGAAACGTTCTACGTAGTCTCCTGATGTAGGAGACCAGCGGAATCCCATCCTGTAAAGCACCTGCGTGGTGTAGTCATTGACGGTCTTTATCAAGGCAGCTTTCTGGCCGTGCGCCATGTCCTGATAGGCTATGAGGCTCTGCAGTTGCTGTGCCTTTGTAGGGTCAGACTTTGCCTTTTCCAGTGCCAGTTCATACTCTTCTGCCTCAACCTGCCGTGGTGGTGTGCCTATCTGTTTCAGCTCACCGAGCACATCGCCGAAGTGTACGTAATGATTGTTGAACGGATGGAACAGACAGCAGTCTCGTGGTGTCACTGCGAGCGTGACGACAGCCTTGGCCACCTCATTGATGGGCGAGAACTCCATAGGTTGGTCGGTCATCTCGTATGGATAGCAGCCCAGAGTCTTAAAGACACGCACACGTCCCATGGCTGAGTTTGTCTGCGCGTTAATCTGGAACTCTCCGTCGGTAGAGCGCGGAGCGAGGTTGCCTACGCGCATCACCTTGCCGTCAAGACCGTGTATGGCTACTGCCTCAAGCACTGTTCGCTCTGCCACGAACTTTGAATGAACGTAACGGTTCTCCATGTATTGTCCGAAATACAGTGTCTGTTCAGTCTGCACGGTGTCGGGTGACGGCTTGCCGTTTACTGATAGTCCGGCAGTGCTGTAAGTGGAGATATGAATGAGCCTTGCGCCTGTCTCTATGCAGAAGCGTACGCAGTTTACCACGCCCTTGATGTTTACGTCTTCTATATCTGTGCCAGCGGAGAAATGCTTTACCACAGCGGCGCAGTTGAACACGGTGTTTATGGAGGAGGTCGTTTGGTCGTTTAGGGAGTTGGTCGTTTGGTCGTTTAGGGCTTCCTCCTTATTCCTTTCGCCCTTATTCCAGAAGGGTTCCGTCACGTCTCCTGCCATTACGTGCAGGCGTGAGCCGAAGAGTTCCTTGAAGTTGTCGCCGAAGTAATAGAACAGCAGGCGTTTCAGTCGGCGCTCGCCGTCCATGCTGTCCTTGGCGCGTACAAGACAGTATATCACAGGCACATCGTCACGCCCTATCAGTTCCCGCAGTACGTGTATGCCTAAGTAGCCGGTGGCTCCCGTCAGTAGTGCATTACCTATGCTCTGCCGTTCGCCCTTGCGGAAATTATCGAGGGTGTTACGCATCAGCAGCGTGTCGATAGGCTTGTAGTCATACTGCGCGTCGGCGTTTGGGGAGTTGGTCGTTTGGTCGTTTGGTCGTTTAGGACTTCCTCCCTCACAGGTAGTGTCAGGGTGGGACTGTTCGGACAGCAGTGCCGCCAACTGGCGTGGTGTAGGATTGGCAAACACGTCGCCGTAGGCTATATGGCGGCCAGCCTTGTCTGCCTCGGTGATGACGCGGATTACCATCACCGACGTGCCTCCCAACTCAAAGAAATTGTCAGTGGCACTATACTGCTCTATACCTAATATATCTCCGAAGATTCCGCAAAACAGTGCTTCCAGTTCGTTGACAGGTTTCACATACTCAGCATCTCCCTTCTTCAGTACTGGCGCGGGCAGAGCCCTTCGGTTTACCTTTTGGTTCTGGTTCAGTGGTATGCTGTCTATCTGCATCGTGGCTGCCGGCACCATGTATGGCGGTTTTTTGCTTGCTATGAAATTGTTAAGGGCTGCCACATCCACTTGCTCATCGCTTACCACGTATGCAGCAATATACTTTCCTCCATTATCATAGTCAAATGCCTGCACGGTGGCATCCTTTATACCTGGATACTCATGAATAACAGCCTCAACCTCCTTTAGTTCGATACGGAAGCCGCGTATCTTGACCTGACCGTCACGACGACCTACGAACTGGATGTTGCCGTCGGGCAGATAGCGCACCATGTCGCCGGTGCGGTAGCAGCGACCATATTGCGAATCAATAAACGCTGCCGCCGTATTCTCTGGTTGATTGAGGTAACCGCGTGCCACCTGCGGACCGCTGATCCACAGCTCGCCTACGGCACCCGCAGGCAAACGGTTAAAGTCCTTGTCAACGATATACAGCCTGAGGTTATCAACAGGCTTGCCTATCGGAATGTCCTGATTATACTGTTTCAGCGGATATGTGGTGGTAAAGATAGTACATTCCGTAGGTCCGTAGCCATTGTGCATCATGTATTGCACAGGCGGTTGCAATGCGGGTAACTTCTCGCCGCCCACCGAAAGGTGTTGCAGAGAGTGGTTATCCATATTGGCGGCAAACTGATAGCCTACCTGTGTCGTGATGAATGAGTGTGTTATGCCCTCCTTGTTGAAATATTCGTTAAGGTCTGGCAGGTTCATACGTATGTCGTCACCCACTATATAGACAGAGGCGCCGCAAGTAAGGGCAGGATATACATCCATCATGGAAGCATCAAAGCCATAGCTGGCGTATGCGGCTGCACGGCTGTCAGAGGTCATGTTGTAGTAACGCTGATACCAATGGCAGAATGCCACCAGGTTACGGTGCTCCAGCATCACGCCCTTAGGTACGCCGGTTGAACCAGATGTATAGAGTATGATGAAGAGAGAAGAGGGGTGAGGGGAAGAGGGTTTATTACCATTTCCCCCATATAAACTCTCATCCTTCATCCAGAAGCCCTCATCCATAATGTCAGATATCTTCAGTACCTCGCCTTCATAGTCGCCCACCAGCGTCAGAAGTTTATCATCGGCTATCATCAGCGTTGCCCCGGTGTCCTTAAGCATAAAGTTCAATCGTTCCTCAGGATACGAAGGGTCGAGTGGCTGATAGGCATCCCCTGCCTTCAACACGCCCATGGAGGCTATCACCATCCACTCAGAACGTGGTACAAGGATAGGAATTACGTTTTCGTTCAGAAGAGAGACCCTCACAGAGGTATGCCTGTTTATATAAGCTGCAATACAGTCGCTTATCTCGTCCACCTCCTTATAGGTGTAGCGTCTGTCATGATAGACTACGGCGATATTATCAGGGTGCAGTTCCGCCTGTTTGCGAAACAGCGAGACAATAGTCTGTGTGTCGTCATAAGCCACTTCGGTAGCATTGAATGAATCAAGCAAGCGTTCGCCGTCGCCATTAAGCAGCGACACTTGCAGCAGGTTACATTCCGGAGTCTGTATGAAAGCATTGACTGCCGTTACGACAGCTGCCGCCATACTCTGCATGAGGCCACGGCTGTAGCGTCCGTTGTCATATTCAATCGTGATTGACGGCTTACCTTCGTACTCTTGTATATAGAAAGCCAAGCGGAACTTAGGGGTTTTAAGTTCCATGTTCTCCAACTCCAGTTCCGTACCGCCAACGGTATAGCGGTTCAGCACACCTATCTGGTAGGCAAACATTATCTCCGCTGAGAGGTCATAGTCGGCGGCTACCTGTGCAAAAGGATAATTCTCATGTTGCAGCGTGGCTTCAAACTGCTCGCTGACGGTTCTCAGGAAATCCGTTACGCTCTGGCCACAAATCCTTACACTCAGCATCAATGTGTTGACAAACATACCAACCGTATCAGACAGGCGTACGTCAGAACGTCCATTGCTGATAGTGGTCAGCGTGATGCGCTCACAGTTTGCGAAGCGTGCCAGCGTATAGCAGACGGCAGCCAATGTCAGGTGGGCAGGCGTTATCTGATGCTCCCGACAGAACAGCTCTGCAGCGTGCAGGTCAAACGGACAGCTGACTGTTTCCGTCTCACCTTGAGGCAAAGGATTTGTCAGGTCGGCAGGTACCTCCGTAACTTCATCGCATTCGTCCAGCTGCTGTCTGAAGAATTCTTTTGCTGCTGTGTATTCCGCACCTTCTTCTGCCTTTCCCTGCCCTGCAACGTACTGTGCATAACTATATCTCTCTGCTTCAACAGCGTGTCCTTCCAACACCTGGCATAGTTGCCTCAGCATTATGTCAACGGAGGCACCATCAGCCACCAGGTGATGAACGTCCATAAGCAGATATACTCCCTGCTCAGTCTCCACAACCTCCATTCTGCAGAGCGGTCCTTTGCTGAGATTGAACGGTTTCACAAATTCATGCTTGTAGTCGTTCAGCTCAGCCTCAGTCATCTTATGCACTCCTACATCCACGGACAGGTCCGGGCGCATGGTCTGCACCACGTTGCCATCTTGTATGCCGAAGCAAACCGTGAGCTGAGGATGAATCCTGACAAGTGTCTTTGCAGCCTCTGCCAGCCGGGCAGCGTCGGTATCCTTTGGAAAAGCTACCTTTACTGGTATGTTGTATATGGTGGACTGCGGTTGCTTTATGCACTCAACATAAACACCAGCCTGCGCATAACTCAAAGGGAACGTAGAGAGCTTAAGCCCATCGTTCTCATCATCGTTCTCATCACTCACATTCTTTCTTAAAAGCGTCGTGAGTATTTCGTTCTCTATACTCTGCACCGTGCCAGTCTTTACGAGGGCCTTGGCGTTAAGCGTTACACCGAAGCGTTTGTTCACCTGCACGGCGAGTTTTATCGCCATTATGCTTGTCAGTCCGGCATAGCCGAGGATGGTTGTGACATCAAAATCATCATTATGGATAATATCTGCCACCATCTGCTTCAGTTCCTCCTCCAGGATGTTCAGTGGTCTGTCACCGCTGCCTTTGTTCTTCCTTACCGGCAATGGCAGTTGTTTCTTGTCCACCTTCTGATTCTGGTTCAGTGGAATGCTGTCTATCTGCATTGTCACAGCCGGCACCATATACGGCGGTTTATCTTCCATTATGAAGGCGTCAAGGGCTTCCGTGTCCACTTGTTCGTCAGCCACGATATAGGCTGCTATGTATTTTCCGCCTCCTTCCTGTTCAAAGGCCTGGACCGTCACATCCCTGATGCCCGGATACTGGCGTATCACGCCCTCCACCTCTTTCAGTTCTATGCGGAAGCCGCGTATCTTTACCTGTCCGTCACGACGACCCACAAACTGCATGTTGCCGTCAGGAAGATAACGCACCACGTCGCCTGTGCGGTAGCAGCGCAGTCCTGACTGCAAATCGCGAACAGCAAACGGTGCACTGACAAACGCCTCCGCCGTCTTCTCCGGCTGGTTGAGGTAACCGCGCGCCACCTGCGGACCATTGACCCACAGTTCACCCAATGCGCCGACTGGCTGACGATTTCCGTATCGGTCAACCACGAACAGATGCATATTTGGCACAGCCTTGCCTATTGGAATGTCTTGCAGATGCTCGCGCACCACGTAGGACGTAACGTAGCAGTTGCCCTCCGTGGGGCCGTAGCAGTTGACTAACTGGTATGTTGTAGGCGGGGTTACATCTGCGAGTTTCTCTCCGCCAGTGAGGAACACCTTCAGCGAATGGTTGTCTATATCATTGACAAACTGCCTTGCCACCTGTGTGGTCATAAAGGCGTGGGTAATGCTGTTTTCCTCAAAATATTCATTCAATGCCATCAGGTCGAGGCGCATCTCCTCTGGAATAATATAGATGGTGGCTCCTCCCGTGAGCGGTGCCCAGAGTTCCATCATGATGGCATCGAAGCCGAAACTGGCGTATGCCCCTATGCGGCTGTCGGCATCAATGTGGTTGACATGACAGTGCATCCTGCAGAATGACATCACGTTGCCATGCTCCAGCATCACGCCCTTCGGCATTCCCGTAGTGCCTGAGGTGTAGAGAAGGACGAAGAGGGAGGAGGGAAGAGGAAGGTGGGAAGAGGGGGTATTACCATAGTCCCCATATAAACTCTCATCCTTCATCCAAAAGCCCTCATCCATTATGTCCGATGTGCTTAGCACCTCGCCCTCATAGCCGCTCACTCTCGGCAGGAAGGAGTCGTCTGCAATCAGCAGCCTTGCCCCAGCATCCTTCATCATGAACATAAGGCGTTCCTCTGGATATGTAGGGTCAAGCGGCAGATAGGCACACCCGGCTTTCAGCACACCGAGCGCAGCTATCACCATCCACTCGGAACGTGGCACAAGGATAGCAACTACATCTTCGCTTGGAAGAGAGGTGGTCGCAGGGTTGCCCTCCCCGGCAAAACGGTGGAGAGGCGAAGTGGAAGGGGTGTCAAGGTCACCAGAGGACCGGGCGGGTCTGTTTATGTATGCCGCAAGTTTGTCTGACAGTTCGTCAACTTCCTTATAAGTATATTGTCTGTCCTTGAATATCACTGCCAGCTTATCAGGCTGCAGTGTAGCCAATTCCTTGAAAACGCTTACCACAGTCTGCGTCTTGTCAAAAGGCATTTCATTGTCGTTGAATCTGTCAAGTCTCTCTATTTGCCTGTCGTTGGTTATGCAGATATCGCGGAGTCTCTCCTCACGCAGCATTCCGTTCACCACAGCCTCATAACAATCCGTAAACTCCTCTATGAGTTGTTCGGAGTATTCTTCGTCATACTCCACGCGCACCCATATATGCCCGCCTCTCATATATGCTTTCATATAAAGGCGGTCTTCCTCCTTATCTGGCTTTAGCTGTATGGTTTGCATGGGGCTGCCCATAAGTTCCGCATCGCCAAACAACCCGCCATGCCACGCAAAAGTATTGTCGGGCATCAGATGCATGTCGTTGACAACGTCGATAAACGAGTAAGCGCCATGCTCCATGCATCCCGTCATCAGTTCTTGCTGGCGCAGCAACAACTGCATCACCGTAGTGTCATCGTCAAAAAGACAGTACACGGGTACGGAGTGTACGAACATTCCCTGTGTCCTGCGAAGGCGCTTGTCCTGCCTGCCGCTGTGCACGGTGCGTGTGAATGAGGCTTGCACATTGTTGTATCGTGCCAGCAGGTAGGCATAGGCAGTGGTCATGAGAGTGCTTTTATATATGCCGTGGACACTGCAGAAGGACTCTACTGCGTGCAAGTCTGTGTCAAGCATCCTCTCTATACAGGCAGTCTTACCCGTGTTTGGGATATCCGGCATCAGCGAAGTGTTTATCTCCTCTGCGGCAGAGAAGTTGTCAGCATACCACCGCTTATCCTTCTCGTATGCAGCAGAGGCACGCAGATGCTTCTCTTCCTCCACGGTATCGACAAGGGCCAGGGCCTCAGGTTCTAACGGTTTTCCGTTATAGGCGGCATCGATATCATGAAGCAGGATATTCATAGAAGTGCCATCATGAATGATGTGATGGAAGTTCAATAGCAGATAGTAATGCTGTTCATCTTCCAACAGGAATACCTGAAACAACCTGCCACCGACAAGCTGGAACGGTTTTACAATATCAAGAGGGGCTCTGCCGTTCAGTGGTTCGATGCTGAGTGAGAGCGGTTCCGTCTCTATATGTTGCACAGGAATACCGTCGTCCCTCACCTCAATTACGGTAAAGAGGGTCGGGTGAGCCTTCAGGGCTGTCTCTACTGCACGACACATCCTGTCGGGGTTGAGCGTGTGGTCGAATTTATATAAATACGGCAGGCTGTAGCAGTCGCCTCCCTTGTCCTGACACTCCAGATAGATACCCATCTGCGCCTGTGTCAATGTATATTGCTGCTTGTCTTTCATTTCCTCAGTATTTCCTGTTGGTTCCCAATCACTATGCCACGAGCGGAACAAATGGCTGCCATGTCATAGCAGGGGTATGTTACCGTACGGATGCTCTTGGCACCGGGGTGGTGTTGACGTTTGTGATTTCCTTTGCCTTCTTCCTGTATTCAGCCTGCGCCTTCTTCATCTGCGCTATGAAGTCAGGGTTGCCCTGCAGCGCGCAGAAACCAATGCTGGCTACGGCACGGCTTATGTCAACGTCGCTTTGCCAGTGTGCGCCTACTATCACTCGGCTGTCACAATAGTCCCATCCGCGTTTGAATATCTCAGTGGCGCGCTCTGGCGCTATCTGTGCGAGAAGCAGTGACACGCACCATCCGCGCAGACTGTGGCCGGAAGGGAAACTGCCCTCTCCGCGCAGGTCTTTCTCCTCGTGCGACGGCATAGAGTCGTCAAAGCGCTCAAAGGGACGCTGGCGGCTATAGTGAGCCTTGGGCTCCTTGCGCATAGGGTCAGTGGTGGCAAGACTTGCCTCCATCAGTTTCCATATCTCGGGAGTGTTCTCCGGGTTTATCTCCAGTCCGAAGGCATCCTTCCACTGCAAGAACAACTTCTCGTGGTCAAACCATTCAGCGTCAGCTATTGCCTGTGCCAGGCGCACGGAGTCCTGCCGTTGCTGTTTGCCCCAACTGTAACGCACTATGTCGTTGGCAAATTCGGGACTGTCAAAAGACGGTGGCGCTGGCATTATGTCAACGAGTCTCGGCAGTTCTTTAAGTTCGATGTATGGCTGCGTGGTGTCTTTCTGTGCAGAGATGCTTACCATGGCAGTAACTGCCACTATCGCCGTAAGGAATATCTTTTTCATGATACTTGGTTTGTTTTTGTCTGTTTGATTTTATTTCTGTAAAGGTACATATTTTTCTTGTGTAATCGGGTTTTCTCGTGTTAAAACTTCTTAAAGCACAGGCAGAGTAGGAGGCTTGGCGGGTGCTTAAAGGTCGGGATTAAGTGAATAATACTTGTGCGTTTCAAATAAAATATGTAAATTTGCTGATGTATTAATAGTAAAGGAACTCAACTTTCTGAAGTAGTCAAGTAGACAGTAGTTAAGTAGTTAAGACAATACAGAATACCTCAGCATGAGCCTCGGTTCGTCAATAAA
>OCTW013376028.1_pt1 | contig 13961 bp, 10 predicted proteins | sample 1539671 | NCBI WGS metagenome assembly OCTW01 (sample SAMN02144230, study PRJEB22623) | gut metagenome | biome: sheep rumen | host: Ovis aries | place: New Zealand | reverse complement strand
GAATGTGCGGGGACCTCATGAGGTGTGTCCGGGCAGCTCGGAGTATTATATGGCAGATGCCACGTCGGATGATTATATTATTTTGTGGGAGTGGGACAACGGGCAGCCCGAGTTGGCGCAGGCCGTGGGTGAGCGGGTGATGGTGACTTTCGGCCCTGATGCGGCCGACATCAGTGTCTATCAGGTGGACCGCCGGACGGGCTGCCGGTCGGCGGCTGTGGTGTGGCATACCTATCTGTTTGTTTTCGACCCCTGGCCCTACTCGTCTCCAGTCAAGGTGTGCGAGGGGCAGTCGTTTGACCTGAACCTCTTGCCGGACCACCCCGATGTGCCGGTGCTATATGAGTGGATGACCCCTGAACCTCTGGCCTATACCCTTACGGTGGTGGGTGACCATCTGCAGCGTAATGTGCAGGTGATGACCAACTACTTGGGCCACATGATGCAGGTGCCGCTATATTTGACGCGCGAGGCCTGTGGCATAGACCGGACTGATGTTGTGACGGTGATAATAGGAATGATTGACCCGCCGGTAATACAGAATGAGGTGTTCTGTAGTAATACGCTGTGCCATCTGAATGTGGAGTCTGTCGAAGATCTCGCCAACGCCGACAGGGAGCAGACCTACTGGGAGGTGAGCGGCGTGGGAGTGGTGCGTGGCCTGCCAGGACATGTGGTGTTCCCTCATGCGGGGACTTACAATGTGGTGTTGCATTATGTGTCGAAATATGGATGCGAAGCAACATCCACACACACATTTACGGTGAACGAGTTCCCTGCCCTTGATTTGGTGGAGAGTGGGGGGCAGTTGTGCGTGACAGGAGGTGAGGGGATGGATCTCACCTACTTGTGGACACCAGGATACGAGGCGCAGCCCTGTATTCCCACCCCTGCAGTGTCAGCCAGGTGTACCGTGTGCGCGCAGAACGGCTGCTGCACTACCATGACCTACATGCCACCCCTGCCGCCATGTGTGGTGGAGTCGGGGATGGTCAGTGTGGTTCACAAATGCTATAACATAGTGGAGGTGCAGCTGGCGGCGGGAGTGACGTTGCCCGCCACACTCACATTCTTGTGCGATGGTGCGCCAGTCGGGAGCAAGGTCACACTGAAGAGTATGGTCAGCCGACTGCTGGTGCCAGCGCGGTGTGTGGATGGCATAAAGGTGCAGTGGGGGCCTGACAACGCCTGCCACTGCGAGACGGTGGGGATGGAGCCGATAAACAGTGACTGCTGGCTCAATTTCGAAATTAGCGGAGATTGCAGCGGCAATATAGTCATTCAGAACCAGTCGGAGTGTGCGGTCGCCCCTGAAATGCAGGTAGAGGTGGCGTATCTGGGCGGCCAGACCCTCTACGGTGGGGAACTTGTGGATGCGGTCGTGGTCCCGGCCTTTGTGGGAACGACTGTGGAGCAGATGTTTGCGATAAGGGTTAGTATAGGCACTGACCACGATTGCTATATCGACTACATCCGCGCTTTCGGCCCGCAGGTGCTTATAAGCAATCTGCCGCAGAGCATGCAACTGTGTGTGAGTACCCCTGCGGTGTTAAGTGCCACTTTGAACGGTTGCGTCAAAACGGTGCGGTGGGAATTTGGTGACCCATCGTACAACTTCGGCAACAATATTTACCATACTTTCAGCAGTGGGCCACACCATGTGACACTCTCTGTGGTGGGGTGCAATGGGTGTGTGCAGTCGAAGGGAATAGATGTGGATGTTGCAGTGAACGATATAGGTCGCTATATTCAAGATAACAATTCGGTTGCGGTTTGTTTTGGAGATTCCAAACCAGTCAGTTATATCGCTTTGTATGGTGGTTTTCCTTCCCCGCCCGATCTTTATTACTGGACTCCGCAGGTGACGCTATATGACCAAAACCGGCAGAATACGAAATGGTTCGATGTGTATGCGGGTGGGGACTACCGAGTGCTGGAAGTGAACCCGACCAACGGGTGCAAGGGTCAGGCAACGAAAAATGTGAACTACCCCAACGAGGTGCTGGCAAGCATCAGGTGCAAGAGTGCCTATTGCGAAGGCGAGGAGGCACTGGCCATAGGCTACGCCGGCGAGCAGTACCATTACCAGTGGCGCCTGACAGACGGCACCGGGAACCTGCTGGAGGCATCGACCGATGCCAACTATCGCTTCAGAGTTCCGCAAGGAGAGAGCTTCACCCTTGAACTGGAAGTGACGGACAATCAAGGCTGCACCAACCGCGACACCAAAACCATTGCGATAAAAGCCCTCCCCGCGGGGGCGATGGAGCCGTCCGTTCCGCAGTTGGACCGGGGCAATGGCCTCAGTGGTTACAGCACCCAGTACTATACCGACGGCCCGGCCAGCGCCTATTATGAGGATGAAGGGGGCATCTTCATTCCGCAGGTTCCGGGCTTTGGAGGATTGCTTACGGGTTGCCACTCAATGTGTAAAAAAATCATTATTAATAATTATTAGAAGGAGATATTGATATGAAAAATAGGACAGCCAAATCGGCTATAGATATTGTCATGTTATTGTTGTGTATGTTGAATGTCCAGGCGGTGGCCCAGCAGACCGATTTTGAGCAACGGCAGACCGATGTGGAGTTCAGGTGGCTCTCGACGGTGAGCGGCAATGATGATAGGCTGGGGTGTGGTACGAATTTTGTTGTGGACGAGGAAGGTAACACATACTATGGAGTAACTTTTATGAGAGGTGCGCTTTGGGAAGACTACACCTCTGTATACCCAGAATTTGATAGGGATCCGAGAGTACAGACATCATTTGCCAGCGGGATAGTGGTTGTGAAAATCGACACGCTGGGCAACCGAGTGTGGGCCAAACATTATGCTTCTAATTTGACAGCATACAGCAAGCCTCCGACCTTAAAAATACGGGATATGCAATTAAGGAATGATCTGTTGTATTTTAGTATGGAAATATCAGGATATAACCAACAAAATCTTTATGCTGACCCATTTATATACATGTTTGACACTACGTATAACTGGCCTTCGCCAGGCAGCAGACTATTGCCTGACAGCCTAAGGGGTTTCCCGTTTACTGAAAGATCTGGTGCTATTGTGGGCCTTTTAATTACTATGGATTTAGATGGGAATGTAATTGACAGGCGTTGCCTAACTGTGGTAAGCAAAGGTTATGAAAGACATTATAGCCGCCGTCGGGATACCATTACCGGAAGTTATGTTTGGGATACTGTTCTAAGCCCATATAGACAAAACGCCTTTTTATCTCCAACATATATTAGAGATTACCATAATAGGAGTCACCTTTTCGTGAGGAATCTGGGTACTAATCATTATTTAGTAGTAGATGAAGACACTGTCTATGTTGGAGATCAGCCGTGGTGGAGGAATGGTTGGCAAGATTCGGTGTGTGATGTATACCACTTAGTACTTGATTCAAATTACAATATAATTAGTTGGAAGCCGATGGTGTGCGATATTGACAGGCAGTGTATTACTGATTATCCTGGTATGAATAGAAATCCAGGTTATTATCCGACTCTTGCCCGAGTCAGTATTGAAGGGTTGGCGGTTGACGAGGAGGACAACGTCTACGTGACAGCCAATTTCAATTCGTTCACTTATGACGTTTGGAAGTATTCGAGGACAGGTTATAGTACTTATTCTGACAGTACAGGTACTCAATCGTTACCTTGGCCGGATCCACCCAATATAGAGTATCCATTTCGGATGATGCTTGATTCGACACACTATATACTGGTGGAGAGTCTGTATGCTGCGGAACAAGTGCGAGCATTGTTAAAATTTGACACTGCGGGGAATCTTTTGTGGGTGCGGCAGCGGTATATGGAAAGCACAGACACAGTACCTTTCCCGTGGGACTTTGAATACTATTTGGCACCGTTGTTAGACTCTCAATATGTGTACTGTAAGCAACATTTTGCGCAAGGTTGGGAGGGGATAGGAAAGTACCACCCAGCAATGATTTATAACGAGGATACGCTTGTTCCTGTTTCGTATTTTTTTGACGAAGACCATCAGATTAGGCTCGAAACGGTACCAGTTGACCCACCAGACACGGCTTTCTACCAGAACTATGATATACGACCAACTTACCGCATGTTTTCGCGATTTGTTTATTATGTTGTATATGATAAGAGGACAGGAGATTACGTGAAAGTGATTTTTCCGGGTAAGGGATGGATGGAATCAGCACCGCATAACTATTACCTTCCCCAATATTCGGAACCTTTGGCAACCACGCCATTGCGGGACGGCAAGATATGGTCTAAGCAGACGCCAATAGTACAAGCACCATTACTAAGTGACCGCCCTCATACCCCTCAACGCCGCATTGAGGTTACAGACTTGGAAGACAACAGTACGGTCGCTATAGACTCAACCATTTACTCTTGGTGTCCGAGCCTGTATTTGTCTGACAGAGGGCAGGTTGTGGCTTCGTCCTATGGTCTATGTTACAGCTGCCCACCGCGGCCGATAAATTATCCGTCTGTGGCTGGGGACACTCCAATATATGTCAGTTATTACATGCCGGAGTATGACCGGAGGAGGGTGCCTCCCTGTCCTGGGGTGGACAGTGTGGAGGCGGTCAGCGCGATAGGGAGCGCCACGTTGAGGTGGCGCGGAGGCGAAGGGCAGCAGGTGTGGCAGGTGGCGCAGATGGCGGCGGACAGCACGGGAGCCGAGCCCGACAGCACGGCATGGGAGCGCGCACTGCTGACGGAGACGCAGGAGCAGTCCATCACGGTGGCGCTGGACACGTGTGTGTGGCTACGGGTGCGGGGCATGTGCGGCACGGGGCATTATGGCCCGTGGAGTGAGGCGGTGGAGGTGTGCCCGAAGGTGGGCATTGGCGCGGAGGTGATGGCTGGAGGTGTGGTGCTGGCCCCCAATCCGACTAACGGGCTGGTGGCGGTGACCGATGCATTGTCCGGCATGCCGATGAACGGGGTGAGGGAGGTGGAGGTGATGTCGGCCATGGGCACTACGGTGTTGAGCCAGCGCGGCAGCGCATACTTTGACACACGAGCACTGGCCGCCGGCACCTATTACGTGAAGGCCGTGACACTGCGCGGCACCTATCTTTTGAAACTGGTGGTGGAGCATTAGCACTCGGAAGCACCAAGGCTATATCAGCGGGGGACGGTTTGCGCTGGGCGCGACTGTTCCCCGCTGGTGCAATAAATGAGGCGCGACGGCGTTATTATGGCTGTATGTTAGAGCAGTTGGGCCTGTTGGGCCTTTTTATCGGTTGTATGTTGGCGGCCACGGTGGTGCCGTTCTCGTCGGAGGCTTTGCTGGCGGGGGCGCTGGCGATGGGTTATGACAAGTGGGTGGTGGCGGCAGTGGCCACGGCAGGCAACACGGCTGGGGGGATGATAAGCTTTTTGCTGGGGTGGTTGTGCAAGTGGGAGTGGATTGAGCGGTATTTGAGGGTGAAGCGCGAGAAGTTGATGGCTGTGCATGAGAGGGTGGGCAGATACGGTGTGTGGGCGGCACTGCTCACATGGCTGCCGATAGTGGGGGACTTGATAGCTATTGCCATGGGGCTGCTCAGGACGAATCCCTGGGGTACGGTGGTGCTGATGGCTTTAGGCAAATTGACGCGCTATCTGATAGCGACGGGCCTGTTGGGATTGACGGGCTGGTTTTAGTTTAGTAGAGCTGGTATTTTTTCTTCAGGGAGCGGATGCGCTCGGCTGAGGCATGGATGTCGTCGGCCGAGAGGAGTCCGTTTTTTACAAACTGGAATATAGTCTGCACGGCATGGGGGACAACGTCGGGGTCGTAGCCGCCGCCGTTGTTGGAGAGGCAGAGGAGGTCGCATCCGGCCTGGATGGCCATGCGGAGGGTCTCTTCGAACCCGTAGTGCCGGGTGATGGCTCCCATGGCGAGGTCGTCGGTGACGACGACACCGTCGAAACCGAGTTGGGCACGCAGGATTTCTTTTACGATGGAGGGGGAGAGGGAGGCAGGGAGGTCGTTGCCAAGGTTGCGGTTGATGACGTGTGCCACCATCACCATGTCGACGATGCCTTTGTCGATGAGTGTGCGGTAGGGCAGGAGTTCTTCTTCCTGCCAGGTTTTGGTCACGTCGACAAGGCCGGCATGGGTGTCGCCGGAGGCACTGCCGTGGCCGGGGAAGTGTTTGAGGCAGCCGATGATGTGTTTTTTGTGCAGTTGGTCGAGCCAGAGGGTGGCGAAGTGGGTGACGGCGACGGGGTCGGCCGAGAAGCTGCGCTCCAGTTTGCCAATGACGGGGCAGGAGGGGTTGACATTGACATCGACGCAGGGGGCGAAGTTGAGGTTGACGCCGGCGGCATTGAGTTCGTCGGCAATGATGGCGGCATAGCGGGCAACACTGTCGTTGCCGCCTTGAGCGGTGGCTTGTGCGCTCTTGGTGGCGGGGAAGCCGTCGCGGGCGCGCATGCGCGCTACGTTGCCGCCTTCTTGGTCGATGCCGATGAGGAGGTGGCCACCGGCATATTTCTGTAGGTCGGAGCAGAGGTTGCGGAGCTGGCTGGGCGACTGGATGTTGCGATGGCGGGTGCCGGTGGGGGCATCGTATTCGAAGAGGATGACGCCGCCGATGTGGTATTGCTGTATGTCGCGGATGATGTGGCTCGTTTCGTTGAGGGTGGTGCCGCGGAAGCCGACAAGGAGCATCTCGCCGATGTCGCGCAGAAGCTGCTCGTCGGTCGGGGTGTTCGTGGGCTGGATGGGTTGCGAGACGGGGGTATTGCCCTGGCCACAGGCGGTGGCCGTCAGGGCGATGAATAGGAGGGTGAGCAAAGGGTGTTTCATGTTTGGCAGGAATTTTTTCTGAATGTTGTTATGCAAAGGGGATGCGGTTGATGATGCTGCGGCCGAGGGTGATTTCGTCGGCATATTCGAGGTTGTCGCCGATGGCGATGCCACGGGCAATGGTGGTGATGCGGACTCCGAGGGGCAGCAGTTGTTTGTTGAGGTAGAAGGAGGTGGTGTCGCCCTCCATAGTGGTGGGGAGGGCGAGGATGACTTCGTCGACAGGGGAGGGGATGCCTTGCTGCACGCGCTGGATGAGGGAGTCAATGTTGAGGTCGCGAATGCCGATGCCGTCAATGGGGGAAATTACCCCCCCGAGGACGTGGTAAAGGCCTTGGTACTGCTGTGTGTTCTCAATAGCCATAACATCTTGCACGTTTTCCACCACGCAGACGATGCTTTGGTTGCGCTTGGGGCTGGAGCAGATGGGGCAGGTGTCGGTGTCGCTGAGGCAGTGGCAAATGTGGCAGTAGTGGATGTCGGTGGTGAGGCGGTGGATGGAGTCGGCCAGATGGAGGGTCTCGTCAGCGGGCTGTTTGAGCAGGTGGAGGGCGAAACGCAGGGCCGAGCGTTTGCCTACACCGGGCAGGGTGGAGAGGTGTTCGACGGCGTTGGCCAGGGTGTTGGAGGGCAGTTCCATTGGGTTTTCTTTGTTTGAATTTGCAAAGGTACGATTTTTTTTTGTATTTTTGCATTTTGAATTGCTTGTTATGGCTTTTAATGACAGGCAGATTATTAGGTACAAACAAGATAAGTTGTATGAAACAGATAGCCGATTTTACTATTGTGGGGCGTGAGCAGCTGGGCGAACAGTATTTCAGCCTTACGTTGCGCCATCCCGACCAGTTGCCCGCTATAGAGGCCGGGCAGTTTGTGGAGGTGGAGGTGAGCGACTGCCGTGAGGTGCTGCTGCGCCGCCCGATATCAATCCATGATGTGGACGAAAATCAGAATACGCTTAAGCTGCTGGTTCAAATTGTGGGCAAAGGCACGCGCAAGTTGTCTGAGCTGAAGGTGGGCGAGAGCCTGAACCTGATTTTCCCGCTGGGGCATGGCTTCAGTGTGCGGGGTGAGAGTCCGCTGCTGGTGGGTGGCGGTGCGGGTATAGCCCCGCTGTTCCATCTGGCCAAGAGCTACAGCCGGAAAGGGGTAGAGCCTACGATTCTGCTGGGTGGCCGTACCAAGGCATTGATTCCTGTACGCGACGCCTTTGAGCAATACGGACGTGTTTTTTATGCCACGGAGGACGGCTCGCTGGGCGAGAAAGGGCTGGTGACTCAACACCCGGCTTTTGTGGGCCGGTATGACCATATCTGCACTTGTGGGCCCACTCCGATGATGAAGGCTGTGGGACGTTATGCGATGGAGAAGGGCGTGGAGTGTGAGGTGTCGCTGGAGAATATGATGGCTTGCGGCATAGGTGCTTGCCTGTGTTGTGTGTGCGACACCGACGATGGGCATAAGTGCGTTTGCAAAGAGGGTCCAGTGTTTGATGTGAGGAAGCTGACCAAATGGTTGGCGGCAACCAAATAATCTGTTTTCGATATGGCAAAGTTAGAGACAAAAATCCACAATATTGTGCTGAAGAATCCGGTGATGACGGCTTCGGGCACATTTGGCTATGGCGAGGAGTTCGCTGATTTCATTGATTTGAGCCGTCTGGGAGGCATCGTTGTGAAAGGCACCACGGGCGAGCGCCGCCAGGGCAACCCTTATCCCCGCATGGCCGAAACCCCTGCTGGCATGCTCAATGCCGTGGGGCTGCAGAATGTGGGTGTGGGGACTTTCTGCAAGGAGGTTTACCCCCGCATAAAAGACATAGATACAAATATTTTGGTCAATGTGAGCGGCTCGTCGATTGAGGAGTATTGCAGCGTTGCCGAGCAGGTGGATGCCTTAGACCATGTTCCGGGCATTGAGTTGAACATCAGTTGCCCCAATGTGAAGAAAGGAGGCATGGGTTTCGGCACAGATCCTGCTATGGCTGCGCAGGTGGTGAAGGAGGTTCGCAAGGTGTATCGCAAGACTTTGATTGTGAAACTTACGCCCAATGTGACCAGCATTGTGGACATCGCCAAGGCAGTGGAGCAGGCCGGGGCCGACAGCGTGTCGCTGATTAATACGCTGCTGGGCATGGCCATTGATGTGGAGCGCCAACGGCCTTGCCTCAGCACTATCACTGGCGGGCTGAGCGGCCCTTGCGTCAAGCCCATTGCGGTGCGCATGGTGTGGCAGGTGGCTCACGCGGTGCAGATTCCCGTGGTGGGGCTTGGAGGCATCAGTTGTGCTGCCGACGCGCTGGAGTTTTTGATGGCCGGAGCCAAGGCAGTGCAAGTGGGAACTGCCAATTTTCTGGATCCTGCGGTGACTGTGAAGATTGTCGACGGGCTTCAGGACTACTGTCAACGACATCAGATTGAAGATATTAATGACATTATAGGAATCATATAACTGGCGGTAGTTGTCTTGTAAGGTATGATTTTGATTGCCGATAGCGGTAGCACGAAGACCCATTGGGTGCTGATGGGGGAGGGATGTGAGCGGCACTGCACCACGGAGGGACTCAACCCCCTGTTTGCCGATGCGGCTGTTTTCGGCCGTGAGGTGAGTGCTATGGGGCGTGAGCTGCAGTTGGAGAGGGTGCGGGTGAGTCAGTTGTTCTTTTATGGCTCTGGCTGTGGCACTGAGAGCGCTTGCGGACAGGTGAGGGAATGGCTTGTGCGGACAGTGCGGGCGGATAGTGTCGAGGTGAGCGGCGACTTGCTTGGAGCGTGCCGGGCCACTTGCGGACACAGTGCGGGCTTGGTGGGTATATTGGGTACCGGCAGCAATATGTGCTACTACGACGGGTGCAAGATTGCCCGCCGCAGGGTTTCGACAGGCTACATTTTGGGTGATGAAGGTTCGGGCAACCATATTGGCAAACGATTGCTGAAAGACTATTTGGAGGAGCGAATGCCAGAACAGGTAAGGACTCTGTTCTATGACGATTACCCCTGCACTACGGCTCAGTTTATAGACCACGTATACCGCCGGCCCAATCCTAACCGTTACTTGGCTTCGCTGGCCTCTTTTGCCGATCGTCACCGCCGGGAGCCCTATGTGCAGCAAGTGTTGCAGCAGTGTTTTTCGGCCTATTTCGACCAGTTGCCTTACTTTGGCGAACAGGCCCAGTTGCCCCTCAGTTTGGTGGGGGGACTGGTGTCGTCCTTCAGCGAGGAGTTGAAGGCCGCCGCCACCGCACAGGGGGTGACGCTGGGCGCCATGGTGCAGTCGCCCATTGCGGGATTGATGCAGTTTCACGGCAGGGAAGCCTCCGACGGCGTTTTTTTTGCTGCCCAGTAAAATATTAATAGCGTTGCTGCGTTACTTACGAGTTTAAAATTACATATCACAATGGATTTATCAAACATCTTAGCCATCTCTGGCAAACCCGACTTGAACGAACTGGTGTCGAGAACCAAAAACGGCGCCATTGTAAAGAACCTTGTCAACGGACAGAAATTCCCTGTATTTTCGAGCAACAGCATCAGCCAGTTGAGCGAGATACGCATGTTCACCACCGATGACGAGAAACCCCTTGAAGAGATTTTCGAAAGCACGTATAACTTGCTGGAGGGCAAGCCCACCGATTTCGACCCCAAGAAGGCCGACAGCAAGGAGTTGTTCGATATGCTGGCCAAGGTGCTGCCCAACTACGACACCGACCGTGTGCATGCTTCCGATGCTAAGAAACTGTTTTCGTGGTATAATATCCTGCTCAATGCCGGCAAGCTGACCCCCACCGAGAAGGACAAGGAGGCTGAGAGCGCCGAGGCCGAAAACATCGAGAAGGCGGCCGCGCCCAAGCCTGCCGCACCGAAGCGCACCGCTGCCCCCAAACAGGCTGCCCCCAAGGCTACCACCCAGGCCAAGTCGGCTCCTAAGCGCACCACAACCGCCAAGAAAGCCATCTAATTGGTGCCTTGATTTTGTTTAACCTTATAATACCAAACAGAAACATGAAGAAATTGTTACTTTCGTTGATGGCCCTCACAATGGTTGCCACAGTATTGTCGTGCAAAAAAGACCCCAATCCCAATGAGGGTAATGTACCCGCCGTGCCGGTATACAAAGAGGGTGTCTACAACCCCGTGATGAAAGTTGCGTCGGTGACCAAGAACGGAGACCCTGACCAGGAATGGAGCTGGCAAGGCGACAATCTGGACCGAATCACCTGGATAGGCGGTGAGGTCAAGTCCTACACTTACGCCGACGGCTATATCACCAAAGTGGAGTCCGACTTGTCGCTGGGCGAGGAGTTACGCTACACCTATGCGGATGGACGGATGACCAAGTGCGATGTGTACTACAGTGGTGCCTTGGCGCTGCAGATTGACCTCCAGCACAACGAGGTTGGCAAAATCAGCGGCGGCCAGATAACGATTGACGACAATTTTCTCATGACTTTGGCCGGACAGTTGCTGGGCCAGGGTTCGTTCTTTGAGAAACTGGTGGGCACACCCGCCGCCGAGACCATGGTGCAGCTGGCTCAGATTGCCAAAGCTCACGGCGACACTAAGCTGAGCATCTCCGACAAGGTCTTTTCGACCAGTTTTGTATGGAATGGCGAGAATGTCGACAGGCAGGTATTGGAAGGCTCGCTTGTGCTGAATGTCACAGCCGATGATTTGGATTTGCTTCAGCAGTTTATCGACATCCCTGAGCAGTACCTCTCTTTGATACAGATGGTAATGATGGCCGGTGGTGGCTCACTCCCTTTGCAGGTAAGCATTGCCGACACCATCTCGGCCACTTATGACGACATGTACAACCCCATGTTCTGCAACTGGGGCGAACTCCTCAGCCCGCAGACCCTCTCCCGTGCCAACATGCTTACCATGAGCAACAATGCCGCCATAGCCCTCTCTATCTCTGTCTCTGTGATGGGCCAAAGCCAGGAATTGTTGCGCAGACCGTTCAACACTACCGAGGAGTATCATTACGAGTATAACGACCAGAAATACCCCACCAAGGTTACCGGTACCGACGAAATTATTTACACATATAAGAACTAAAAAATCAATGATATACACTGAAAAAGACCAACAGTTCAAACGCTACACTGTCACTTCGGCGCTGCCCTATGCCAACGGGCCTGTCCACATCGGCCACCTTGCGGGGGTCTATGTCCCTGCCGATGTCTACGTCCGCTATCTGCGCAGTGCCGGTGAGAAGGTAATGTTTATCGGTGGCAGCGACGAGCACGGTGTCCCCATCACTATCAAAGCCCGTAAAGAGGGTGTCACTCCGCAGGACATCGTCGACCGCTACCATAAGATAATCAAAGACTCTTTTGCCGAATTTGGTATCTCATTCGACATCTATAGCCGCACTTCCAGCCCCGAGCACCACAAAACCGCCGCCGCCTATTTCAAGAAACTCTACGACGAGGGGAAATTTGTGGAAAAGACCTCCATGCAATACTATGACGAGGAGGCACACCAATTCCTGGCCGACCGCTACATTACCGGCACTTGCCCCCATTGTGGCAACGAGCACGCCTACGGCGACCAGTGCGAAGCCTGTGGCACCTCCCTCAATGCAACCGACCTCATCAACCCCAAGTCCACCCTCAGTGGCAATCCTCCCGTCATGCGCGAAACCAAGCACTGGTATCTCCCCCTTGACCAGGATGAGCCTTGGCTGCGCCAGTGGATTCTGGAAGAACACAAAGGCGACTGGAAAACCAATGTCTATGGTCAGTGCAAGTCGTGGATTGATGCCGGTCTGCAACCCCGTGCCGTTACGCGCGACCTTGACTGGGGTGTGAAAGTACCCGTCGAGGGTGCCGACGGCAAGGTGCTGTATGTATGGTTCGATGCCCCGATTGGCTACATCAGCTTTACCAAACAGTTGAAAGGCGACGACTGGGAGCAATGGTGGAAAGACCACGACACCAAGCTGGTTCACTTCATAGGCAAGGACAACATCGTCTTCCACTGCATCATCTTCCCCGCCATGCTCAAAGCCGACGGAAGCTATATCCTGCCGCAGAATGTGCCCGCCAACGAGTTCCTCAATCTCGAAGGCGACAAAATCAGCACCTCGCGCAACTGGGCTGTTTGGCTCCACGAGTATCTCAAAGACTTCCCCGGCAAGCAGGATGTGCTGCGCTACACCCTCTGCAGCAACGCTCCTGAAACCAAGGACAACGACTTTACCTGGAAAGACTTCCAACTGAAAAATAACTCTGAGCTGGTTGCTATTCTCGGCAACTTTGTCAACCGTACCCTTGTCCTCACCCACAAATTCTTCGACGGCAAGGTACCCGCCTGTGGCCCGCTGACCGACCTTGACCGCGACACCATCAACGAGATTGCCACCTTCCCCGAGCGTGTGGGTCGCAGTATTGAGAACTACCGCTTCCGCGAAGCCCTCGCCGAGATGATGAATCTGGCTCGCCTTGGCAACAAGTATCTCACCGATACCGAGCCATGGAAACTGGCCAAGACTGACCCCGAGCGTACCGCCACCGTCCTCAACCTCTCGCTGCAGATTTGTGCCAATCTGGCTGTCCTCTGCGCGCCTTTCCTGCCCTTCACCGCCGACAAGATGCACCGCATCATGAACCTCCCCGCCATGGGCTGGCGTACCGCCGGACGTGTCGATCTCCTCGCCGCCGGCCATTCCATCGACAAACCCGAACTCCTTTTCGAGCAGATTGACGATGCCGCCATTGAGGCCCAGGTCAACAAACTGCTTGAGACCAAACGGCAGAACGAGCTCAACGCTTGGACTCCCGCCGAGGTGAAACCCACTGTGGCTTTCGATGACTTCGGTAAGATGGACATCCGTGTCGGCACCGTGTTGGAATGCGCCAAAGTGCCCAAGGCCGACAAGCTCCTGCAGTTCAAAATTGAAGATGGCATGGGCACACGCACCATCGTCAGCGGCATTGCCAAGTTCTATCCCGAACCGGAGAAACTGGTGGGCATGCAGGTATGCTTCATCGCCAATTTCGCCCCGCGCAAGCTCAAAGGAGTCGAGAGCCAGGGCATGATACTCAGTGCTGAAGACAAGGATGGCCGCCTGGTGCTGGTCACCCCCAGCCAGCTGGTCACCCCCGGATGCAATGTGGGATAACCCATGAAAGTATTGCTTTTGGGCGCCAGCGGACTGCTCGG
>OCTW013401625.1_pt1 | contig 13967 bp, 7 predicted proteins | sample 1539671 | NCBI WGS metagenome assembly OCTW01 (sample SAMN02144230, study PRJEB22623) | gut metagenome | biome: sheep rumen | host: Ovis aries | place: New Zealand | reverse complement strand
CATCTCAAATGCGACGGCAAAGTTACGACATTGGGAAAGGTCACTGTCCGTCTTTGTCCGACTCTGACGATATTTTTTGCAACTTTTTTTCAGCACCCGCTCCAGATGAGCGTTCTCGAGCAGGTTTCAGGCGCCTCGGTGAAGGCTGAGCGCCCCCCCCCACATACTACCTTCTCTCTCGTAGAGAGAAGTACGTATGGGGCCGATCCTTCACCTCGGCGAAGGATAATATGAGTAGATAGTGCTCATAGCGGTGCGTTTCAGCAGTTGGTAGCAATTCGCGACTTGTTCTCATAGCAGCCCAGTCAGCCTGTCGCGACTTTGCGAAAACTATCTTTTTATTCTACGAAAAGTAACAAACATCAAACGTTTGTGCAATCTTTATGCTTTTTTAACATAAAAAATGTGGCTACATATAAATAAATAATGTAACTTTGCAACCACATTTCGGAATAGGGTTAAGAAACAAACATTTAAACCAACAGAATTATAACATTAAAATTTTTGAGATTATGAGAAAGTATTTGATGACAGGTGTTGCAGCCCTCGCTCTTAGCGCTGCATTCACAAGCTGTTCAAAGAATGAGGAGCTCTACAATCCCGAGGTAGTAAAGGGAAATGAGGCTACTACAATCGTAGAGAAGTACAACGAAGCTTTCACTAAGTATGTAGGTGGAACGATCTCTCCTGATCAGACATGGGGATTCGGTGGCTATTCCGCTGGCACGCGTGCTGAAAATCCTGATGCAAATAAGTGGGCTGCTGATGGTTATAAGGCTCCAACAGAATTGTCAGCACAGCAGAAAATTCGTGTTATGGCCTATTTCCAGGCAAATCCTGGTCTGACTTATGTAGATCCTGGGTTCAAGGATTTCTTCGTACAGCAGGTCTATAAGGGTGGTACTACTCCTGGAGCGATTTCTGCAGAGGTATATCATGCAACAAATGGAAATGAGATTGTAGGCAGTGAACATATGGATTGGCTGTATATGGGACTTGAAGGCGGTCAGCCCAGGCAGCACATCAACAACTTCAATCACGGCCGTTACGGAACTGCAAACGCAAGTGACGCTAATGGACTGCCACGTGAGAATGTTCAGAACTGGCCTGGTATCACCTATCTGAATGATAATGGTGACGGTACCCACAAGGATCATATCATGCTGATTCTTGGTGAAAGCACTGAGACCGTTGGATTCCAGGATTCTGAAGGTTCAAAAACACACCTTGATTGCTGTGCAAATGCGGGTGCTGCTGTGATAGATGCCTGGGCTATTGCTCATAAGGACTCTCTCGAAGCAATCGGCAAGTTTGGTGCGACTGTTACTGATGAGAGATGGAATCGCTCATTCGTTGGCTTGGATTACGAGCAGGTAACAATAGATGGACTATTAACCGGTTCAAAAGCTAAGGCTCTGGATTTCTGTGACGGCAATTCTCAGTATGTACTCTACAAGGGAAAGATGACGCCTAAGAGCGAATTCCAAGATTTTGTATTAACTGATGCTAAAGGTAACGAGTTAGGTTACGTTACTGATGATGTTTCTAACCAGGCAATTGCCAACTATATTAAAGACGGTAATAATAATGTAACCAAGGACACCTATAACAAAAAACTGACTAAAGATCAATTTGATTCTCAATATGGTATTACTATAACAAATAATGAAGCCGGTTATTATAATCTTGATTTAGTTTTGGGTTATATTTTACAGAGTGCTCATCCAACCCAAAATAATGGTAACTGGGTGAAGAACATTGGTGGTCGCGATTATGTCTTCTCTGACTGGATTGTCACTCTGACAGAGGCTAACAAGGAAAACATTGTTACTCCTCCATCTGATCCCGATGACGTATGTATCATCGCTGAGGACCTGAGTGCTTCTGGTGATACCGACTTCGACTTCAACGATGTTGTCTTCACTGTGCACTATACTTCTGACAATGCAGCAACCGTTACGCTGTATGCCGCTGGTGGTACGCTGCCCCTTACAGTTGCTGGCGAAGAGGTTCATGCAAAATTCGGATATGCCCAGCCAGATTCTAAAACTGGTCTCTATAAGATGATCAACACAGGTGATAAGGCCGATGTGAACGACATTCCTACTGCTTCGTTCCCCGTGGCTTCTCAGAAGTCGACCAGAGGTAAAGATATCAAAATCATGGTCAATAAGGGCGAGAAGGATGAGAATGGCAAGATTATTTCTGACAACTGGATTGAGCTGACTGCCACTGGTGGTGCTCCAGCAGCTAAGCTTTGTGTTGGTGCTGACTTCGCTACAGGCAAGAAATGGTGTGCTGAGCGTGAGAGCATTAAGTCGAAGTATCCCAGGTTCTCTACATGGGTAGCAAACAGCCCCACACTCGTATGGTGGAAATAATAATACATCAAATACTTAAAAAAACTAAATTATCATTGGAGGGGGCGTCTGCGTGAGCAGGCGCCTCTTTAATGTGCTCTAATTCAGACTTTTTGCGATGGTACACAAATTTGTGGTCCACAAACTTGTGTACCAGCTTTTATTGCTCTTTCGAAGGTTGTGTGAGGTATAAAGCATACATGGCGGCCTCTGTTTGGTGAATTTCTGTTAAATAATCGGGGCTTTTGTTGGTTCGTATAGAAATAATTCGTATTTTTGCAAAGATATTGCAATGTATTACCGAATAAGCTTATTTTTGAGGATTAGTATGATGAAAAAGTATTTGATGACAACTGCTGCAGTCGTAGCCTTAGGCGGGCTCTTTTCTGGCTGCGGAAATGATGTAGACCTCAGTGGCGGCAGCACCGCCGAGTTCAATATTGTGCAGAACTACGAGAATGCCTTCATCACCCGTTTCGGCCAGCCCGCCGCAACGCAGACGTGGGGCTTCGGCTCAGCAGCAAGCGGCACACGAGCTGTCGTGGATCAGCCTTATGTGTCTGTTGGTGACTATACATATAACGCCCAGATGGCTCTTGCCTGGGAGGGTGTGGATGCTGCCATAGAATCTGGCACCCCTCAGTCATCATTCGACTTCATGAACTCTTATGCCGCTTGGCACAATTCTGGTTGGAGTGACAGGTTTTATGATGTTCACGGAACAGTTGTCACATCTGAACTTTCTGACGAATTTGTCGCCGCTGCCAGGCAAGTGATTGTAGGAACAGGTGAACAGCCGGGCTTGATTCCTGAGAATGTGAATAATCTTGCAAAGGCACAGTCGACGGGTTACTCGATTGTTACGACTGGTGGCCCTGTCACCTTGACGCCTATCTACCATTATTCTAACTCTGGCGACAGACTGAGTTATTACTATTATCCCGTCGGGCATAAACCAACGGCTGAGCAGATCAAGACGATGCCCAAGTATTCGCTTGGCGAGATGAGTAATCCCAGCCAGGGAGGTGAAACACACCTTTATAATAATACTTATAGTCTGGTATATGTAGATGCTAATGATAAATGCTCTTATGATTTCCCACCCAACTATGTGATCAACTTCGTCATCAGCAATACTTGGGGCGGAGCATCGAATGATATTTATCAGAGTGGTGGTGTCACGACTACGACAGGCGGCACAGAGGCATCCCTTACTTCGCAGGGTAAGTTTGCGGTTTCTGCAAATGAGTATTATAAGTATGGTTCCAATCAGTATATTGATGGTAAGGTTCAGATTAGATTTGGTAATGAACTTGGCGTCCCACAATTTGCTGCAGCAAAGCAAGGATCTTCATTTACCTATGCAGAAAACTCCTTCAATTGGTATATGGAAGGAAATGGTGTAAACGGAAGTTTGGATGGTGGTAATACATGTTACTATCTCCGTCCAGAGAAAGATGGTACTATCAATGTAGGAGTCAAGTTGAATGCTGGGAAGAAACTATATATCAAGAAGCTCGGGAGTGAGAATGATCCTTCGACTTATTTCGAGGGTACTTCACTTTCAGGATATGATGGGAAGACGGTATCGTCAGATTATACAGGCGTATACCGTTTTCCTGTCGAAGCGTGGAATTGGTATGCCGTCTATGCTGAAGGCTCCAAACTGGGTTTCTATGGCTTTGAATTTGAGTATGCTGATTGGCAAGGCAATGTGACCAAGGAGAGAGACGGTGTCTTTAAGAGTGCTCTCGGTCCCTTTGATTGTGGCTTCAGTATAAAATTGGGTTCAGTTACTGTGAAATTGGGATCGACTCCTTACTTCAGTAAACCTAAATCGGATGGAAGTGTGAGTGGATATTCTGCCTATACCTCAGGAACAAGTCAGAATGGAGGGCTGTCTGGCGGGGCAACAACATATTATTTCCTGGCATGGAATCCAGGCGTAATGAGAGTCGCAGTATCTTTAAACGCAGACAAGCGCTTCTATATTAAGGACTTGGGTACGAATGGGTGGAACAATACAAGTGGAACCTCTCTTTCGGGCTATGATGGAATCACGGTGTCTTCAAAGTATAATGGAACTTATGACTTCCCTGTCGAGGCCAATCATGTGTATGCTGTCTATGCTGAGGGATCGAAACTGGGATTCTATGGCTGTGAATTCCTGACAGGTACTGCTGCCACAGAGGCTACAACGTCCATTTCAAAGATCGAGATAAAGAAAATCTCTACGAAGCCTGACTATTATTGCGACAGTGATATGAATGCCGAAATCCACTCCACCACCTTTGGCTATGGTGTTGGTGGCTATGGCGTGACGGATCCACATACTTCCCATGCGGCCGTCTTCCAGAGTAAGATCGGCGACGATGATATTACCTTCATAGGTTTCGAAGACTGGGTTGACTTCGACTTCAACGACTTGGTATTTGCTGTTACTGGTACGAAGACGGAAAAGCCACAAGACCCGATTGTGATTCCAGATCCGGAAGAAGAGGAGACCACTGATCCTGGAACCTTCGTCTGCCGTATCGTGGCTGAGGACCTGACGGTGGGTGAGAACAGCGACTTCGACTTCAACGATGTGGTGTTCGACGTGTTCTGTGATGGCAGCACAACCACTATCCGTCTGCGTGCTGCTGGTGGTGAACTGCCGTTGTACGTGGCAGACCACGAGGTCCACAAGGAGTTCGGATACAACAGTTCTTATCCGATCATCAATACAGGCTGGGACGGGACTATAGATTACGAAAAGAGGTATGTAGATTTCACTATTAGTGGTGTCTATAACACTCGTGCACTGGCTAACACCATCCCGGTTTACGTTACGAAACGAGGTGAAAACAAAGACCTGATTGATATCCTGCTGACAGCCAAAACGGGTAAGGTGGCCAGCAAGGTCTGCGTAGGTCGCGACTATGAGTGGTGCTCTGAGCGCCTGGACATCGACAAGAAGTTCCGCAAAGGCGACGACAAGTTGTTCTCAGGTTATGTGAAGGGTACTTACGGCGATGTCTGGGAGGAAGGCACAGCCTGGTATCAGTTAAGGGACAAGTAGGAATTATCTTTAGCCGGGGCTCTCAGAGGGAGGGCTCCCGGCCTGCTAATATAACGATGATTTAGTTTAGTATTGTGAGTATTTAGTTTTTGTATTTGAGTATGAATAGGAATTTGATGGGAAGATTGGGCGTAATGGCTGCGGCCGGTCTGATGGCTGGCTGTACGAACTTCTCCGACTTCCAGAATGCAGTCGAGTTTGATGTACAAGGAAACTACGAGAGTGCATTTGTACAGCGTTTCGGTCAGCCCGCCGAGACCCAGGACTGGGGTTTCAGCGATTATGTCGCTTCGACCCGTGCTACGGAAACAGAGTGGACGCAGTATGCCAAGTCGGCTGACTATTATCTGGACGGCCTGACTGAGGCAGAGATGCAGCAGTATAATGCCTTCACGGATGAAGACATCACCAGTCAGGGCTTTATCTTCGGCACCAGCACGATGGGTAACACTCGCGCTGCAACCAGAGCAGTGGGAGATGCGATAGACGGAAATAGTTATTTCCGGGTCTCTGTTGGCTTTAATCCGACAGATGGACAAGATGCGTATATGTATAATGGTTCGAATGTTGTAGGCATACTCACTTTTGGAGGAACGGGAAATGCAGCGGAGTCGTCGGCTACTTTTAGTGACTATCCTGCTAAGATAGTCCGTCCATATATTATCTTTAAGCCATTGGTTGATAATCAGTGGTATTCCGGCGCTGGTGCCATTACCACTTATTACGAAAATAGGGGAAATAGCGCGAAACTGATTATCTATGATATGACGGATAATAAATATATAAGAGGTGGTGGTGAATGGGATTTTACATATGAAAATGCTCCATATAATGGTAGTATTGCAGGAGGTCACTCTTATAAGATTTATTTCAGTGATAATGAGCCTATATCTTTCTATGGCATTCAGTATTATGTTCAAGGAAAAGTGTTGGAGTTCGTTGAACCTAATGATAATACTGGTGATAATACTGGTGATAATACCGATGATAATACCGGTGATAATACCGGTGATAATACCGGTGATAACACAGGCGACAACCAAGGTAATACAGAGGAGCCTGCTGCAATTACCAGTAAGTTCTACCGCGTGGCCAGCGGAACGGAGATCACGAAGCAGTTCAGCATTACTACTGGCAGCATGAACGGCTCGGTCATCTATGTGCAGGGTAAACTGAACATCGGAACTGGCTATACCTTAAATGGTGTAACCATTGTCGTGGCCGATGGTGGCGAGGTCCATATCAACGGAACGCAGAACCTGTCGACCAATGGAAGATTCATCGTGCTGCCTGGTGGCAGGATCACAGGTACGGATGGCGCTTATCTGGCTGTGACCAACGGCTCGAAGTGCTATAATGCAGGTACCATCAGTTATGCTGGTGAACTGAATACCAACGGCTCAGACTTCTACAACTGTGGCAGTATAAATGTGAGCAAACTCCGTAACACCACTTCGCAAGGGAGCAGCAAGATTACGAACTTCGGTACCATCGTGGCAGGTTGTAACGAGGGGGCTGCCGATACCTACAACTGTGAGTTTATCAACGGTTGCTATTGGCAGTATACGGGTGATGCAGGCATTGCCAAGTTGACGATGCTTAACAACAGCCGCCTCGATGTGGGTGGCAAGGCCCTGTTCTCTGGACAGCAGACGCTCTACGAGAACAGTATGATCAACTGTCAGGATATCCAGTGCCAGCAGGCCACATTCAACGGCCCCACCACAGATGGCTCGTTTGCCATCGTCAGGATCAGCCGCGATGTGTGGATTGGATATGGCGGCGATATTACTGCCAGTGGGAATGTGTATTTCGACTGGGGTAAGAAAGATCAGGGACTGTATGTGAACTCTACATGGTCTGACTTGGATAATCAGTGGAGCGCTTTCCATGGCATCAAGCAGAATATGAGCAAGTTTGCCAATGAGGCAGGCCGCGAACTCTATATACCTGAGGGAGAGTGTACGGGTGCTGGCTATACCAACAATGGCGGCAGTTCTCAGAATGACACTTCAGAAGAGACAAATACCTCTGATAATACCTCCGACAATACGCAGACGCCTGACATCACTCAGCCGGAGGAGCATCAGACCAGCAGTACGACACCGGCAGCAGGTAATCCTACGAACGCCGTCTGCCGTATCATCGTGGAGGACTTGACGGTGTCGCAGAGCAGCGACTTCGACTTCAACGACGTGGTGTTCGACGTCTGTCCGAATGACGACGGCGCCACCACAACACTCATTATCCGTGCCGTCGGCGGTGAATTGCCATTGTATATTGAGGGACAGGAGATACACCAGGCCATCTGGGGCGAAACAAATTCCAATATGATGAATACGGGTCGTGACGGTGCCATCGACTACAGCAAGGAGTGCGGGCGCATCACCATCGGCAAGTATGTCGCCTCGCGTGCAGCAGCCAAGGACATCGTTGTCGAAGTGACGAAAATGAGTACGAACATCCCGCTGAAGTCTGAGGTTGGCAAGGTGGCCAGTAAGATTGCCGTAGGCACTGACTATGAGTGGTGCGGTGAGACGCAGGATATCGACAGAAAGTATAATGTGGATGGCGTAAAACTGTTCCAGCAGTACGTCATTGGCAACTATGCCAACGATGTATGGTATAGGGTTCTCTATGAGTCAAGATAACAAATTTCTTTTCATCAACGTACTTAAATACTAGTCCGGAGGGGCATCTGCGTGAAGCAGGTGCCCCTTTTTGGCATTAATATTTGGTGGTGTGCGAAGATTGTTGTAATTTTGCAGACTGTATGGTACTGAATTATATTTGGATTGCTTTTTTCGTCATCGCATTCGTCATTGCGGTGGTGAAGTTGGTGTTTCTGGGAGACTACGATGTGTTCCCGGCTATGATGGACTCGACGTTCTCTTCGTCGAAGACCGCGTTTGAGATATCATTGGGCTTGACGGGCGTGCTGTCGCTCTGGCTGGGTATCATGAAGATCGGCGAGAAGGGTGGAGTGGTGAACGTGCTGGCCCGGCTGCTGTCGCCTGTGTTCGCAAAACTGTTCCCCGACATCCCCAAGGGTCATCCCGTGACGGGCTCTATCTTCATGAACATCGCGGCGAACATGCTGGGCCTCGACAATGCGGCCACGCCGCTGGGCCTGAAGGCGATGGAGCAGTTGGACGAGATCAAGAATGACCAGATCAGGACGAAGCGGGAGATGGGGAGCATCACGGCTGAGAAGGCGGAGGAACTGAAGGTGACAGCGACGAACCCCATGATCATGTTCCTCGTGCTGAACACCAGCGGCCTGACGCTTATACCTATCTCTATATTAGTATATAGGGCCCAGATGGGTGCCGCACAGCCTACGGACGTGTTTATCCCCATCCTGCTGGCGACGTTCTTCTCAACATTGGCGGGCATCATCGTGACGAGCTTCTATCAGAAGATCAACCTGCTGAACCGTACCATCCTGCTGACGCTGGGAGGTGCCGCCCTGGTGGTGGCAGCCGTGATCTGGGGCTTCGGACAGCTTGACTCGGTGCTGATGAACAAGGTGAGCACGTCGACGGCGAACATCCTGCTGATGCTGATCATCATCGCCTTTATACTGGCGGGTGTAAGGAAGAAAGTGAATGTCTACGACGCCTTCATCGAAGGAGCGAAGGAGGGCTTCACGACAGCCGTGCGCATCATCCCCTATCTGGTGGCGATACTCGTGGCCATCGGCGTGTTCAGAGCCAGCGGCGCAATGGATATGCTCATCGACAGTATAGCCTGGTGCGTGAAGGCATGCGGCGGCAATACCGACTTCGTGGGTGCCCTGCCCACGGCGCTGATGAAGCCGCTCAGTGGCAGTGGAGCGCGGGGTATGATGGTCGACGCGATGACCACGTACGGCGCTGACTCATTCATAGGTCGTCTGAGTTGTATCTTCCAGGGAAGTACTGATACGACCTTCTATATCCTTGCCGTCTACTTCGGCAGCGTGGGCATCAGTAAGACCCGTCATGCCGTGGCCTGCGGACTGATGGCAGACCTGGCGGGAATCATCGCGGCGATAGCAATTGCGTATCTTTTTTTTGGATAGGGAGATTAGGGTGATTAGGGTAATTAGGGAATATGGAGGATTATCAGAAGAAACCAGGGAGTTATAAGTCGCTGAAGGCTTATCAGAAGTCGGAATGTGTCTTTGATATCACCTATTACTTTGTAGAGCATTTCCTCGATAGGGGACATGACAGGACTGTTGACCAGATGCAACAGGCAGCACGATCAGGGAAACAGAATATCGTAGAAGGATATAGCGACGCTGAGGGATCTTCTGCCTCCCATCATAAACTGACCGTCATTGCCAAAGGGAGTCTGGAGGAACTTCTGGAGGATTATGAAGACTATCTTCGTGTTCACCAGTTAGAGCGCTGGGGGCAGCAACACCCTAAATATCAGGCATGCATCCCTCTTTTCCAAAAACATAATGACAGCCAATGGTATTGTCGGCAGATAGAAGGTCGCAGTGATGAGGATATAGCGAATATCGCCATCATTGTGATTCATCAGACGCTGGTTCTGCTCAGGGGTCTCATCGACAGGATTGACAGGAAATTCCTGGAAGAAGGAGGCATCAAGGAGCAACGCTTTCAGGCGAGACTGAAATATAGAAGTAATAATCAAAGGGAGATTAGGGATAGTAGGGAAGTTAGGGATAGTAGGGATTTTAGGGAAATCTCTAATGATCCTCATAATCCTAATATCCCTAATAACCCTAATAACCCTCATAACCCTAATATCCCTAATAACTCTAATCATCTCTAATGGCAAATCTGAAATCACTCGCAAAGGATACGGCCATCTATGGCCTTTCGAGCATCGTTGCCCGATTCATCAACTATCTTCTGGTGCCGATACAAACAGCACGGTTTGCGGCATCTGGCGGAGAATATGGCATCATCACTAATGTCTATGCCTACGTTTCGCTGCTCATCATCCTACTGACTTTTGGCATGGAGACCACCTTCTTCCGCTTTATGAGCAAAGAAGGCGAAGACCCCAAGAAAGTCTATTCCACAGCTCTGACGATGGTCATGATGACCTCGCTAATCTCAGCGGTGCTGCTTATGATGTTCCTATATCCCATAGCGACAGCAGTAGGCTATGCCGACCATCCGGAATATGTGGCAGTGATGTATGTTACCGTTGCCATCGATGCGTTCATGGCCATCCCTTTTGCCTATCTCCGTTATCTGCATAAGCCCCTCCGCTTTGCCCTGCTGAAGATTATCAACATCGTGCTGAACATTACGCTCAATCTCTTATATCTGATTGTCCTGCCTGCCCTAAGACTAAACCCATTCGGAATCTATGATGAGCAGTTTACGCTCGACGTGGCCTTCGTCTTCTATATCAATCTATTCTGTACCTGTACTACCTTGCTGATGCTTTGGAAGGAATGGGCATCCCAGCCTTTCAAGATCGATAAGAACACTTGCAAGCGGATGCTTAGTTACACATGGCCATTGTTGATCATGGGGCTTGCAGGACAACTTAACCAAGCTGCCTCACAGATACTCTTCCCCTATCTCTTTGACGGATCTCAGGAAGAAGCCCGTGCACAACTCGGCATCTATGGTGCCTGTATCAAGATTGCGATGATTATGGTGATGATCACGCAGGCCTTCCGTTTCGCATACGAGCCATTCGTGTTTGGCAAATCGAAAGACAAAGACAATCGTGACACATACGCCCAGGCCATGAAGTTCTATCTGATCTTTACGCTCTTGGCCTTCCTTGTGGTCATGGGCTATCTTGACATCCTGAAGTATCTGATTGGTGAAAGTTACTGGGACGGTTTGCGCGTGGTACCTATTATTATGGCGGCAGAGATTATGTTTGGTGTCTTCTTCAACCTTTCCTTCTGGTATAAACTGACAGACAGGACCATCTGGGGAGCCTATTTTTCCGGCATCGGAGCCGTCGTGCTCATCACGATAGATATTCTTTTGATTCCACGTTTCAGTTATATGGCCTGCGCTTGGGCAGGATTCGCTGCATACGCCACTTCGATGCTGTTGTCCTATTTCATCGGACAGCGCTATTACCCCATTGCCTATCCCATCAGACAGATGAGTGCCTATGTCTTACTTACTCTGGCACTCTATATGGCTATGCAGTATGCCGGTAGTGTACTTCCCCTTTGGGCTTCTCTTATCGTTAACACATTGCTGATTGCCGTCTTCGTGGCCTACTTGGTCAAGAAAGACTTCCCTCTCAGTAGCCTCCCTATCATCGGAAAGAAATTCAAAAAATAATATCGTATGAAAAAATCCCTATTTATTCTAACATCCCTGATTACCCTGCTCTCCCTCCCTGCCAAGGCCGATGAGGGCATGTGGACGCTGTATAACCTGCCGAATGCCGTCTATGAGACGATGAAGCAGGAGAACTACGAGTTGCCTTATGGTGCCCTGTACCAGGGCGAGGATGCCATCAAGAACTGTGTCGTGAACTTCGGCGGCTTCTGTTCTGGCGTCGTCGTGAGTCCAGACGGTCTTGTGTTTACCAACCACCACTGCGGCTTTGAGGCCATCCGTTCACACTCGACGGTAGAGCACGACTACATGCTCAACGGCTTTGTATCGAACTCCTACGAGGAAGAGTTGCCGAATAAGAATCTCTTTGTCAGTTTCATGGTGGAACAGAAGGATATCACAGCCCGACTCGACTCGCTGGGCATCCAGCAGATGAACAACGATGAGCGGTACCATTTCCTCGACTCGCTCGAGAATGTGATGCTGAAGGATGTCGTGAAACAGGACTCTACCCTCCGTGTGGAGATTTTGCCTTTCTATGAGGGTAATAAGTACTACATGACCACCTATCGGGACTATGAGGACGTGCGACTGGTGTTTGCCCTGCCTAAGTCGATGGGTAAGTTCGGTGGTGAGACGGACAACTGGATGTGGCCGCGCCAGACTTGTGACTTCAGCGTGTTCCGTATCTATGTCGATCCGAAGACAGGCGGCCCGGCGAAGTATTCGAAGGATAATGTGCCGATGAAGCCGAAGAAATGGGCTCAGGTGTCGTTGCAGGGCTATGTGCCAGGATCGTTCTCGATGACCATCGGCTATCCCGGCAGCACCAGCCGTTATCTGTCGAGTTATGGCATTCAGGAGCGTCGGAATGCGATGAACGAGCCGATGTATCAGACCCGTGAGGTGAAGCAGGATATCATGATCCGTCACATGCGAGCCTCTGAGGCTGTACGCATCAAGTATGACTCGAAGTATGCCAACAGTTCGAACTACTGGAAGAACTCCATCGGCATGAACAAGTGTATCGACAGCATCGGGCTGATCCGCCAGAAGGCCGCCTTCGAGCAGAAGATCCGCCAGTGGCAGGACTCCACGGGCTATCTGATGGGCAAACTCGACTTTGCCAAACTGGAGCAACTCTATCAGAAGCGGTTCCAGGCCCGTCGTGCGCTGACCTTCTACAACGAGACCTTCGGCCGTCGTAATACGGACGAGATGACCCGTCGTGCCCTTCGTGTGCAGAATGGTGCCATCATCAATGGCAAGGAGGGTAAGCCGAAGTCATACTATATTGAATTCAAGGACAATACCGCAGAGTGGGACTACGATACAGACCGTGAGATCCTCGCAGCCTTGCTTAAGCACTATCGTGAGAAGGTGGAAATCAAATACCAGCCAGATTTCTTCAATGTGATCGACCATGACTATGGTGGAGACTATCAGAAGTTTGTAGACCGTCTCTACAAGAAGTCTAAACTGATGAAGAATGACAAGAAGATCTATGTGAACAAGAAGAGTTATCATAGGGATCCCGGTGTGGTCTATGGCGAGAGTCTTATCTCTGTCATGGCAGACATCCGTGCCGACTTAGAGTCTACTTACGACAGCATCGATGTGCAGGAGAGATATCTCTGTGCCGCCAAGTTGCGTATGGAAGAGGATATGCCCAACTACAGCGACGCCAATTTCACGATGCGCCTCAGTTATGGTCAGGTGGGTGAGTATCTGCTTGGCGGCAAGCCCTCAGGCTATTACACCGAGGCCAGCAGTATCGTAGAGAAGATGGAGCGTGGTGAGAAGGGCGTGATTGACTATGAGGCAGAGCCCATCATGAAGGAACTGCTCTCTGCCAATGACTTCGGCAAGTACGCTGATAAAACCACAGGCAAACTGCATCTCTGCTTCCTGTCGAATAACGACATCACGGGCGGCAACAGTGGTTCGCCGATGTTCAATGGCAAGGGTGAACTCATCGGACTCGCCTTCGACGGCAACTGGGACAGCCTTTCTAGTGATATCTTCTTCGACTCGCAACTGGCCCGCTGCATCGGTGTTGACATCCGTTATGTGCTCTATATGATGGAGAAGTGGGGCAAGGCAGACCGTCTGCTCCGCGAAATCAACGCCAAATAGTGGCGTCTAAGGTTATTGTATGGAAAAGCCCCGTTTCATGAGCCCACTGAAAAAGTGACTCTTTTTGAAGCAGGGTTACATATATTAACATCTCGATAAGGCCTTGATATTAAAAATATCAGGCAAAAT
>OCTW013394182.1_pt1 | contig 13967 bp, 15 predicted proteins | sample 1539671 | NCBI WGS metagenome assembly OCTW01 (sample SAMN02144230, study PRJEB22623) | gut metagenome | biome: sheep rumen | host: Ovis aries | place: New Zealand | reverse complement strand
ATAGAAGCCAGATCGATCTGTAGCTTTGCGGAGTCGCTCCGTAAAACATCATTAGCTAGCTCTGGACGCCACCCTCCAGTATGATTGGGTGGCCTTTTTTTGCATGAAAATGTTTATATTTTAAGAAAATTTTTAATTTTAAGTTAAATAAATTGTGAACGGTTCCATAATATGATAAAATTTCAAGTAATGAAAAAGAAGAAAAGGAGGATTTCATTATGGATTTTTATCGTTTAAATGATGGCAGTATCGTCGCGAGTTTAACGGGTGCTTTAGAAGATGGTGAAAAGCTCGTTGCCAATACCGTTGATGCTGCTAAGGAAAAACATGTGCCTTTTGTGACTGTCGATGGTCAGAAGGTCAATGTTAAAGTCGGAGAAGTGGAACATCCAATGACTGAAGAACATTATATTGTTTTCGTTGCGGTCGTTACCAATAATCAGACACTGTTCAAAGAATTCAATCCAGGTGAAAAACCAGAAGCAGACTTTATCCTGCCAGATGGTGATCAGGTTGTCGAAGTGTACGAATATTGTTCACTTCATGGTTTGTGGAAAGCTTAGTTTTTAAAAAATCGTAAGGGTGGTGAGAGATATGAATGATTCAAGAAATAACATCGATAGAAAAAGGGTTACGATGTCTGTGGGACTGACTGTGGTGATTCTCGCCGTAGCCATGATCTTTTATCTGGTGGCGATATTAACATCGCTCTCCTCACAGATTGTGATGACAATTGAAATCATTTTGCTTGCCTTTACAAGTGGAATCAGTATTTATACTTTAATGGCGAACTGGAAAGTTCGGGAAAAGCTCGACGAAGATGCTTATACGCGCATGACCATTTTAGCGCGGGCGTCACGTGATATGCGTACACCGATGAATGCGATCATCAACTACAGTGATGACTCGATGATGGATCATTATAATCCAAAACAAGTCAAAGAAGCTTTCAAAGAGATCAACGTCTCGGGAAAGTACATGGTGACTTTAATTGATGATTTATTAGCACTCTGCAATGTCAAAGAAAAACAGTTCACCTTAAATGAAAAGCCCCATACTATTATTGAAACGATTGAAACGGCAGCGAATATGTCGCGCAAGCGTTTTGAAGAAAAGCAGATCAGCTTTGATGTCTCTTATGAACATGTCGATAAGTTCCGCTATGTCTTAGTCGACGAAGTGCGCATCCAGCAGATTATCATGAATATCTTAGCGAATGCCAGTAAGTTCACCCCTAATAACGGGCATGTCTCACTAAAGGTCGTCGGGGAAGATCATGGCGATTCCATCACTGTTCATATTCATATTAAAGACGATGGCGTCGGCATGAGCGAAGCCAAAGTCGCTAAGATTCTTTCTGCCGACCCTAAAGATATCGGTTTAGAAGGCACCGGGATGGGAATGGCCATTGTCAATCAGCTGATGGGCTTATTACATGGCAAGATCACCTGCACTTCGAAAGTCAATGAAGGAACGGAATTTATCGTGACCCTGAACTGGAAATACACGCATAAGAATAATGAACAGGATATGCTTGATTACTCGGTTTTACGCGGCAAGAATATTCTGCTTGTGGAAAACAATATGCTTAATGCGGAAATCACCAGAAATATTCTCTCTAATCAAGGCATGATGATGGACTTAGCTTCTGATGGCAAGCAGGGCGTCGCGATGTTTACCCATGCGATGCCGCATACTTATGATGCCATCCTGATGGATATTCGGATGCCGGTGATGGACGGTCTTGAAGCCACTTCACGCATTCGTCATTCCACGCATCCGGAAGCGGAAATTATTCCGATCATCGCGATGACCGCTGATGCCTTCGATGAAGACCGCAAGAAGACGGCAGATGCCGGCATGAATGCCCATATCACCAAACCGATTGATCCTGAGGAACTCTATATCACCCTCACCAATTACTTACACCACTAAAGGGATTTCGATCCCTTTTTTACCCCTTTATGGAATTTTTGTCATTTCGTTAATCTTGATGCTATAATGGGAATAGGAGGTGATCGCAATGACAAATTATTACCACTTTGATGAGGCTGAAAAAAAGATCTTAGAGGAGATCCCGTCTCCATTAATTGTCGTGCAGATCATCCATAATGGGTTTCATCTGCTGCTGATCTCTCGTGGGATCGAGAAGATCTTCCAGATCCCTCATGAACAGGTGAATAATTTTATCATGCGCTTCAATGAACATCCCGAACGGGTTATTCATCCGGATGATATTGATTTTTTGCGAAAAGCATTTGCTCATTTAGATATACATCCAGAAAAATTCTTTAAAGCCATTATTCGCTTAGCCCCAAAACATTATAAAGAAACCTATGTCAATATCAGCGGTGACTTTCAAAGCCGCGGGATGGTAAAACTGCTTTTCCTGCATTTAAGCGATATCACGAAGCAGCAGTTATCGCTGATCAATGCCTCCCAGACATCGGATCATCTGAGCATGCTGCTAAATCGTATTTTATTTACGACCCAGACCTGTATCTTCTGGAAAGATACCCAGCGCCGTTTCTTAGGCGCGAATAAAGCCTTCCTCGATTATTACGGCTTTGCGGGCCTAGAAGTTATCTTAGGGAAAACGGATGAAGAAATGGGCTGGCATATTAACCCTGATCCTTTTAAAAATGATGAGTTACGGGTGATTCAAAATGGTGAATCCATATATCGCGTGCATGGCACCTGCATTGTGAAAGGGAAGGTCCGTGATATCGTAGCTTCTAAATCACCGCTTTATTTAAATGGCGTGATCGTTGGTTTAGTCGGGTCCTTTGAAGATGTCACTGCTGACTATCAGCAGCGTGAAGAAATCAATCAGCTCAATCAGGCTTTAGTACGTTCTCTTAAAAATGAGGAACAGGCGAATAAAGCCAAAGCCAATTTTATGGCTCGGATGTCGCATGATATGCGCACGCCGCTCACGACTGTGATGGGATTAAGTGAACAAGGCATTGAAGGGGCAGATAGTGAGCATGATCGGCAGCTCTTCGATCAGATTCGAGCTGCTTCTGGTTATCTGTTATCCTTACTGAATGATATTCTTGATGTTGAGAAATTTGATGCCGGGAAAATGCGCAAATACGATGAGGTCTTTGATCTCAATAAGCTCCATGAACAGGTCCTCAATATGGTGTCTCCTAACGCTTTAAAAAAACGTCAGCAGTTAACCTTTACACCGTCGCCCATTCCGCATCAGCCTTATATGTTTAGCGACTGCCGCTGGTTAGCGCAGATCCTTATTAACCTGATTGATAATGCAATTAAATATACGCCGCTAGATGGCCAGGTCAGCTGGCAGGTCCGCTATCAGGATCAGCATGATGGCCGCGTTATGGTCACCTACACGATCGCGGATACAGGGGTTGGCATGAGCGAGGAATTTATGCGTCATATGTATGAACCATTCTCTCAGGCAATGAATACTGAGTCCCGTTATGCGACGTCGACCGGCTTAGGCTTATCGATTGTGAAAAGCGCTATTGAACTTTTCGGCGGGGATATCGATTGTCAGAGCACCCTTGGTCAAGGCACGACCTTTACCGTTCATCTGCCATTAGATTATGCCAGTGTCAACCAGGTGGAAGCTTTCCATCAAAAAGCGATCAGCGTTGATGATCACTTGGAGGATTTAAAAGGCAAACATCTGTTACTTTGCGAAGATGTGGCGATCAATGCCGGAATCATTATCAATATCTTAGAAAAATATGGCATGAGCTGCGATCATGCCAGCAATGGTCAGGAAGGACTAGAGATGTTGGCCCATCATCATTATGATGCCATCCTGATGGATATCCGAATGCCAGTGATGGATGGTTTAACCGCCGCGCGCACCATTCGCGAAACCAACCAGGATATCCCGATTATCGCTTTATCCGCGAATACGTATAAAGAAGATATTGAAAAAAGCTTAGAGGCCGGGATGGATGCCCATATTGGCAAACCGATTGACAAACGGGAATTACTCGAGACAATTTTAACGTGTATATCTTAGAGAACATCATTGATGTTCTCTTATTTGTAGTTGTTTTGCACCTGCCCCTGTATTAAGATTAAGCAGGGAGGAATAACATGTTAGCAATTTATTTGTCGCCTGTTTATATTATTGTCCATATCTTTTGTATGTTATGGTTTATACGCTTTTTTAAAAGCATTCATAAAGTCTTTCAGAAACGTTTTATGCAGGTTTTCATTGGGCTAATTTACTGGTTTTTTGCCCTCAGTATGCTCATCGGTTTCCTGTTGCCGCATGGCGCTTTAGAGCGTTTCTTTAAATTGTTAGGTAACTATTTCTTAGGCTTTACGCTTTATGAAGTGATGGTCTTACTTGTTTACAGTGGCATTCGCTTTTATAAGCGGCATCGCCGCTTTGCCAATTTAGCCCTCTTAGATAGTGCTCGCCATCTCGCCTTAAGCGGGTTAGCGGCGATCTTAGTGATGGCTAGCGTATGCACATATGGCATTTATAATGCCCATCACATTCGTGATACGTATTACAATGTCACCATCAAAAAGCCCGTCGCCAAGTTCAACAAACTCGATATCTGCCTCGTTTCGGATTTACACATGGGCTTTAATATCGGAGTGAATCAGATCGCCCAGATGGTTAAGAAAATCAATGCCTCACATCCGGATCTCGTCGTTATTGCCGGAGATATTTTTGATAACGAATACAGTGCCTTAGAAGATGATCAAAAACTTATCCAGCTGTTTCAGTCGATTTCCAGCAAGTACGGCGTCTATGCCGTCTATGGCAATCATGATATCGAAGAGAAGATCTTAGCCGGTTTTACCTTTGATGATGGTAAGAAGGATGAAGCGAGCCCGCAAATGGATGCGTTCTTAAAGAAAGCGCACATTCATCTGCTTCGCGATCAGGGCGTCCTGATCGATCATTCTTTTTATCTTTTTGGCCGCGCTGATGCCGAGAAACCAGGCCGCGGGATCACGGTCAGAAAATCACCAAAGCAGCTTACCAAAGGGATGAATCAAAACAAACCAATCATTGTCTTAGATCATGAACCGCGGCAGTTAGCGGCGCTTTCAAAAGCCGGCGTGGATTTAGATTTAAGCGGGCATACCCATGATGGTCAGTGTTTTCCTGCAAATATTGTGGTAAGCATGCTGTGGCCTAACTCTTATGGCTATTTACGAAAGGGCACGATGCATTCGATCGTCACCTCTGGGGTGGGCATCTTTGGCCCTTATATGCGTGTCGGCACGAAAGCCGAAATCTGTCATGTAGAAGTGCAATTTCAGTAGAAAGGAAGAGCTCGATGACTTATATCTTAGAAACAAAGGATTTATGTATTCAAAAAGGGAAAAAGCTGTTATTAGATCATGTCAGTATTCATGTCAAAGAAGGGACAATTTACGGCCTTGGCGGGGTGAATGCCTCAGGCAAGAGTCTGCTTGTCAAAGCCCTTTGCAATAGCGGTGTGCGTTTTCGCGGTGAAGTGATGATAAACGGTCGTCGCGATGCTTTTAAACATCATAATCTCATTGGGATCTATTTAGATGATTTCGGTCCTCTGACAGCCGGCAGTCTCTATCAGAATTTAGTCGCGAAAGCGAAATTCATGAAAGTCAAAGATGCTCATGATCAGGCCGTGGCTTTATTACAGGCGTTAGATTTAGAGCGTTATGCCCATGAAGGGCTGACACAGTCGGCGAGTGTTTTATCTTTAGAGAAGATGGCCTTAAGCATCATTGGAAAGCCGCCACTGATTGTTTTAGATGATCCTTTTGCCCATTTATCACCAACTCAGAAAGGACTGGTGAAAAAGGTTTTAGAGCATTGTAAAAAAGCGGGATCCAGTATCCTGATGACATCTTCGCGCATCGAAGATTTTGATGGCTTAGCGGATACATATGGCTTATTGGTAAAAGGAAAATTAGCGGTAGAAATGGACAGCTGTGATTTAAAGCAGAAGCTCTCAAACAAGCTCCATGTCCGCGTCGATGATGTCAAACGTCTTTGCGATCTTTATCCCTTGGCGCAGGTCTTAGATGATGGCTTTGTCGTGATTGAAGATGATGGGAAAGTGAATAAAACGCTTTTAGATCAGGGTATAAAAGTTTATGAAATCAAACGCGTTAAAGAAAGCAAAGCCCATTATTTCCAAAATTTTTTAGGAGGTGAGAGCCATGATTAGACTCTTCTTTCACCATCTGAAACGTGCGCTTGCTAGCTTGCGGATTCTATATATCTTAGTGGCGATGGTTTTAGCGATTCTTTTGATCGTGATCGATCATCCTGCTTCAAACTTACATTTTGGCGAGGTCATGACATTAGGATCACGTAATGGCGTGATGATGGGCGGGATCCTCTTATTTGTCTTATCGTATCTCACCCATGAAGAAGATCAGTGCGCCATTATCCCTATGACCAAACAAAGAAATCGTTACGCGCTCAGCCGCTTATTAGCCCTCGATGTTATTGTTTTGCTGGTAAATGTCATTTATACCGCTCTGCTGGCGGCGATCGTGCCTCTTTCTATGAATGTGATGATTGCGAAAACGTCTTTCAAGGTGATGATGATCATCGGCTTGAGTTATGCCTTTTTAGAAATTATGGGCGTCACCCTATTTGTTTTACTTAGCAGTTTTATGAAAGCGACGATTTATCGCTTTGATGTGTTGATCGTGATGAGCCTGATGCCCGTCCTACTTTCTTATGGACGCCCTTATATCAAGCAGCCGATTCTGACAAAACTGCTTTATAGTCAGAGTCTAGGGATTCGTTTAACCAATCTTGTGATCGCGCTTATCATCAGTGTGATCGTTACGCTTATTTATGGCTTTCTAGCCAATCGGAGGGCAGCATGTTAAAAATTGAAAAGGTATCTTTAAAAAAGAAGAAAAAAGTCATTTTAGAGGCGGTGGATCTGCAGGTTGGTCAAGGCGAAGTCTGCGTTATTATCGGCGAAGAAGGGGCCGGGAAAACAACATTATGTAAAGTCTTAGCCAATGTCATCACCCCTGATTCTGGAACCATTACTATCAATGATCTGGTGGAAAACACCTATAGCCACAGCCAGGTGGGCGCCTTGCTTGAACCGATGGTCTTTGATCCTACATTAAAGGTGAAAACCTTACTCAAAGAGAAATGTGCATATATGCAGGTGAAAAAAGCCAAGGGACATATTACGGAACTTGCTGCGCTATTAGGTATTGAAGACTTATTAAAACGGCGTGTGCAAAGCCTCTCGCAGGGGGAATATCAGCTTGTAAAATTAGCCTTAGCCTTTGTTGGCTATCCTTCTCTAGTCGTCTTAGATGATCCCTTTGCCCACTTAGATCAGCTCTCTATAAAAAAGGTCAAAGCGCTTATTGAAGAATGCACAAAGCAGGAGATGACATTCCTGCTGACGATGCGTGATGATGCGTTATTAAGCAAGATGAAGACATCGACCTATTATATGCGTGATGGTCATTTGACAAAGCATCAGGTCGACTTATCCCCGTCTGTTGTGTTAGCCCTCAATACCGCCCATCAGGATGAAGCGATGATTGCGTTAAAAGCTTATCATCCCCGTTTGCTTAAAGGACTGATTCTGATGGATGTTTTCACTGATGATGAGGCTTATACGATTAATCAGTTACTCGTGTGCCACGGCATTGCCTTTGATGAATTGACGTTTATTCATGCGCAGGCCATTCATGAAAGAGGAGGTGTGCATTATGAAAATGATCAGCACTGAGGCAGCGCGCTTACGCCGAGCTCCCGGCCATCTTTTAACAATCATCCTGTACTTTATTATAACGATGGGTGGTTTTTATCATTATATGATCTCTCATGATGCCCTCAAAACCCTCCCGCAGCTTTTAGCGGTAATGTATAACGGGCCGGCTTACTGCCTGTTAACAGTGGTGATTGGATTGCATATCAGCAGCTTTATGCATTTAGATCAAAAACAGGGGGAAACAGCGATGCTGGTTTCTACCCTAAAAGATAAAGGCAAACTGATTTTTGCACGTTTTTATGCCCTTGCTTTCCGTTTGCTTTTAGGCCAGCTCATCACTACTGGAATTGTTTTAGGAATGATTGTCTTTGGCATGCACATCGAATGTGATGAACCCTTTTATGCTTTGCTGGTCTTCATTGAAGTCTATCTGACGTATTTGTTTGTGGCTTCCTTCAGCATGTTAGTCAACTTATTATGTAAAGATGAAATCTTCGCTAATGTTGTTATTATTATCTTTGCTCTGATTCCGGTGGGCGCTTATACTTTATTAAATATGACGAATATCGATCTTACCGGCGTCTTAGTGAGTGCCACTTTCTATGAGCTGATGAAGGATGTCACGATCTATCAGGGCTTATTGGCTTCGCTTTTAGCGCTGCTTTATACCTGTGCCTGCCTGCTTATTGGCGGGATCGTGATGCGTTCGCGAGAAATTTCATAAATGCTTTGAAAAGCCTAAAAAAACAATAACAAATATGATAAAATGACAAAAAGCAAGTAAAGGAGAATGAAAATGAAACCTTATGTGGAAATGAGTAAAGAAGAACTCACAGCAGAATATGAAGCCTTAAAAGCATCTTATCAGGCTTATGTCGATCGTCACCTTTCATTAAATATGGCCCGTGGCAAACCTGGCAGTGACCAGTTAGACTTATCAAGAGGGATGTTAGATGTCATTAACAGCGCTTCTGATTTAACGGCTTCTGACGGCACGGATGCCCGTAACTATGGCTGCCTGGATGGGCTGCCTGAAGCGAAGAAACTGCTTGGTGATATGATGGATAGTGATCCAGAAGATGTCATCGTTTATGGGAACTCTTCTTTAAATATTATGTATGATCAGATTGCTCGCAGTTATACTTTCGGGGTCATGGGCAATACCCCATGGTGTCAGTTAGATGGCCCGGTTAAATGGTTATGTCCAGTACCTGGCTATGATCGTCATTTTGGTATTACTGAATTCTTCGGAATTGAAATGATCAATATCCCAATGCATGAGGATGGACCAGATATGGACGCCGTTGAAGCATTTGTGAAAGATCCTGCGGTGAAAGGAATCTGGTGTGTGCCAAAGTATTCGAATCCCGGCGGCGTTGTGTATAGTGATGAAGTCATTGATCGCTTCGCACATTTACAGCCAGCGGCGAAAGACTTCCGTATTTACTGGGATAATGCGTACTGCATTCATCATCTTTATGAAGAAATCGATATCCCGGATATCCTCAAAGCCTGCAAGGAAGCGGGTCATCCAGATTTAGTCTATAAATTTGGTTCAACTTCTAAGATTGCTTTCCCAGGAGCAGGGATTGCAGCCTTAGCCACTTCGCCAAACAATAAGAAAGATATCTTAAATCAGATGAAACATCAGACAATTGGTCATGATAAATTAAATCAGTTACGTCATGTTCGTTTCTTTGGCGATCTCAATGGCTTAAAGGAACATATGAAGAAACATGCGGATCTCATTCGTCCAAAGTTTGAAGCAGTGGAAAAGACTTTAAATGAACAGTTAGGCGGCTTAGAAGTCGGCACTTGGACCAATCCTAAAGGCGGCTATTTCATTTCCTTTACCGGGTTAGATGGCACCGCGCAAGAGATCGTCGCAAAGATGAAAGAAGCCGGCGTTGTGATGACCGGAGCGGGGGCGACTTATCCTTATCATAAGGATCCTCATGACAGCAATATCCGTATTGCCCCAACCCTGCCGCCGCTTGATGAAATTGCCTTGGCAGCGGAAATTTTTGCGACTGTCGTAAAGTTAGTCAGCGCTGAAAAACTGCTTGCCCAAAAGTAAATATTTCAAGTGAAACAGCCTATTTTCTAGCTATTTTGGAAAATTATGTTATAATGAGTTTGTTGAGAGACCCTCAACATTACGCTCTTAGTTGTGTGAGGATTGGTTCCCTTCACATAACGCGAAATGAGGACAACGGAGTGGTTCCCGTTTGTCCTTTTTTGTACTTAAAAACGCGGCGCTTTAGGCGTCACGTTTAGGCTCTTTGAGTACTTTTCTAAATTGTAAGAAGAAGACAATACAAGTGGTTGTCATCGCTAAAATATCCGCTACCGGTTCTGCTGTATAGACAGCGATCGCTTTCTTTGGTAAAAGATGGGGTAAAAGATAGATGAGCGGGATCAGTAAGATGAACTTACGTAAGACCGCTAAGAAGATGGAAGCTTTCGCGTTGCCGATCGACACAAAAGTCATCTGACAGGGAATCTGAATCCCCATGAGGATTAAGGCCCCGCAGTAAATACGTAAGATTGAAGCGGTATAATTCATTAACTGGGCATCGGAAGAGAAGAGACTGGCAAAGATTTTTGGGAAAGCCATAATCAGCAGCCAAAGAATACTGCTGTAAAACAGGCTGGCTTTTAATAGCTTAAAGAAACTTTCTTTCACGCGATCGCTACTTAGTGCCCCAAAGTTATAACTGGTAATCGGCTGAGCGCCTTGGGCTAAACCTTGTAAAGGCAGGAGCGCAAACTGCATGATGGATGATAAAATCGTCATCGCGCCGACAGCCAAATCGCCGCCATATTTAAGCAGGGAAGAGTTAAAGCATAAGAGAATGATACTTTCACTCGATTGCATCACGAAGGTGGAAGCCCCTAAGCCTAAACAGGGCAGAATGATTGAAGTCTCCGGTTTGAGGTACTTTGCTTTAATCTTGAAGATGGATTTCTTACTTCTTAAAAAGAGCACCACCCAAATACAGGAAAGACCCTGGGAAAGAACCGTCGCTAAAGCGGCGCCCTGGACACCCATATGAAAACCGAAGATAAAAATCGGATCAAGAACAATGTTGGTAATGGCCCCAATTAAAACCGTGGCCATGCCTGTCGTCGCAAAGCCCTGCGCTGTGATAAAGGCATTTAAACCTAAAGTCAGTTCCACAAAGAGCGTCCCTAAGATATAAATCCGCATATAGCTCATGGCATAAGGCAAAGTGTTTTTGCTGGCACCAAAGAAGATCAGTAAATCTTTGCCGGTAAATTTTAAAATGATCATCAGGGAAAGGGAAATGATGAACTGCAGGGTGATACAGTTACCGAGAATCTTTTCGGCTTCGTCGTAATCATTTTTGCCCATCGCAATCGAAGCTTTCGGCGCGCCGCCAGAGGCGACGAAGGCCGCAAAGGCGGTGACGATTAAAATAATGGGCATACAGACGCCTAAGCCGGTTAAAGCAAGGGCGCCGGTGTGCGGAATATGACCGATATATATACGATCGACAATGTTGTAAAGCATATTGACGACCTGGGCGATAACTGTCGGAATTGCCAGCTTAAGTAAGAGTTTGCCAATCGGCTCTGTACCTAAAAATGTTTTCTGATCATTCATACGCTCACCCCTTCATGCCTTGTAAATTATCGACAATTTTTTCAATGCTTTGATGAAAGGCAGCTAATTCTTCCTCGCTCATCCCGGCAAAGGCATCGCTGAGAAACTGCTTTTGTAAGGCTTGTCCTTTTAATTTGATGGGTGTGGCTTTGCTGGTTACACGCAAAGAAATCAGTCGCCGGTCAGCGTGGGAGGTTTCCCTTGTCAAATAACCGTCTTCGACCAGACGATCAATATGGACTGAGACAATCCCTGATTTCATATGCAGGGAATCACAAATTTCTTTCGCCGACGCATGTTCTGGATTGTTGGCAAGAAACATCAGAATTTCTAAGGCCTTTAAAGGAATGTGTAATTCTTTGCTTAAAGGCTTCATCGCTAAGGTATATTTTTCTAAGATCAGTTCAGTGAGTGCATGCACATCATAAGCTGTAAACATAAGTATCCTCCTCGTCTTTGTTCTAATTTTAGACAATCTAATTATAGAATAATGAGAAGAAAATGCAAGCACAAAAAAACGTCACCGAAGTGACGTTATCAACAACTGGCAGGGGCTGCAGGAATCGAACCCGCATCAACGGTTTTGGAGACCGATGTTCTACCATTGGACCAAGCCCCTAGCTGACTGCTCGTTTATAATATCATGACCTTATCAAAAATGCAATGACAAATTGAAAAAGTTTAACAGGCTTGTTAAACTTAATGAAGATGAGGAGGGAGAACATGCTGTTTGGAAAGAAAAAGGAGATTAAGAGTCTAGATATTAATGAAGGGTATCAACGCTTTTTAAAGGATGAACGGATTCTATTACTGTGCGCTGATGAAGATTATATTTTTGAAAAGCGTCATCCCAAAGGGGCGCAGTGTTTGCCACTGCGCATTATTGATCAGCAGGCCAAAGATCAGCTAGAGAGTCAAGATATTCTTTATCTGTATGCGAATAAGAAAGGAACTTCTTATGAAGCGGTTAAGAGATTAACCAAACAAGGCTTTGAGGCTTATGATCTAGGTTCCTTGGTTGCTTTTACGGGACCAGAAGAAGGCTTAGCAGTAAAAGGAAAGCGCAGTAAACATAAGGATCACAACCACTAAGAAATTTCTTAAAAATATTTCTATTTGCATATTTTGAAAAAATATGTGCTATAATGAAATTGTCGAAAAAATAAATTTTTAAAAGGAGGAATCATTATGTCTCGATCTGCAAAAGTGATAATTACGAATCCTGTTGGCCTCTATGCAGCCCCAGCAGAAACACTCGTTGATTTTGTCAAACAGTTTAATAGTGATATTTCATTAACTTATGCGGGAAGAACAGTTAACCTCAAATCCCTCATGGGTGTCGTTTCTTTAGGGATTCCTAAAAAAGCGGAAGTCGTGATCACGGCAGAAGGCTATGATGAAAACAAGGCTGTGCGTGAAATTCAGGATGAGATGCATAAGTTAGAATTGATTTGATGACTGACAGCGCGAAGCGAAGCGCTGTTTTTCTTTTTGTGTTACAATAAGGGGGAGGAGAAGAGTTATGGAAATATTTTGTTTTGATGTTGATGGCACGCTGCGCGATAATCGTGCCCACGAAGTCAGCGCCTCGACGCAGCGCACTCTCGCACAGCTGCACGGGGCGGGTCATAAATTAATTGTCTCGACGGGACGAGGTCTCGATTCTCTGAAACGGACGCAGATTTTCGAGATTGCCCCATGGGACGGCTTTGTCATTAATAATGGCCAGCTGGTTTTAGATGGGAATTTAAATGTGCTGGAAGAACATGTCTTCGATCCCCAGAGCGTGATCGAGACAATCGCTATTGCTGATGCGCTAGGTTACGCGGTGACCCTTAAAAAGAAAGAACGGTTAATTACTAAAAAGCCAGATGAATATGTTTATACAACGCAAAAGTATTTTGGCAATGTGATTCCGCCAGTAGGCCGTTATAACGGTCATGATGATGTCTATGCGATGTGCTTATTTGGCCCATTAGGCTATGATTATGAGCCTTTTACCCACGTTAAAGGGGTGGATGTGGCACCAGGCATGTCAACGTATGCGGATGCGACGATTGCTGGAGTTTCCAAAGCGACTGGCAATAACGTTTTTGTGAAGAAATATGGCGCTGACGGCTATATCGCCTTTGGCGATAGTCAGAATGATTTAAAAATGTTTGAAGGGGCGAAACTGAGTATCTGCATGGGTAATGGCGATCCCCTTACCAAAAAGGCCGCGAGCTATGTGACCGATGATATTGATCATGATGGCATTGAAAAGGCTTGTTTACATTTTCATTTTATTAAGGAGGAAGAGTAATGGATGTCAAGGAAGCGATCCGTTTAGGACATGAATTAGATGTTTATTTAGATAGTGAAATGAGCGATGAAGAAAGCGGCTCATTAGATGATTTATGGCAGTCGATCTTCGATGTGCTGCAGCTAGGGGCTTACGGCATTATTGAAGAAGATCCCAGCGAATTAAAAGCTGGCTTAGACTGGCTTTTAGCGAGTCAGCCATTAACGAAAGAGTATCAGGAAAAGAAGATACCTTTTATGGAGGAAATCCGGTCAACTACCCGCGACTAAAGTCGCAGGCTTGTCTCGCGCAAGTCTAATACTGGCGTCGGTACATATGTACTAGCTGATTAGCCTAATGT
>OCTW011234642.1_pt1 | contig 13968 bp, 11 predicted proteins | sample 1539671 | NCBI WGS metagenome assembly OCTW01 (sample SAMN02144230, study PRJEB22623) | gut metagenome | biome: sheep rumen | host: Ovis aries | place: New Zealand | reverse complement strand
TGTGTTATAATAAAACTATGATAGAGAGTTGATTCAAATGAAAAAGAAAGCCCTTTATATATCAATCATAGGAGTATTACTTTTAATAGGAGTATCTTATGCTATATGGCAACTTAACTTTACCCAAGAAAGTTCTAATGTTGTTTCAGCTGCTTGTTTTAACATAACATACACAGATCAAGATAATATTAATCTAGAAAATACTTATCCTATGTTAGATAGTGAAGGATCATCTTTAACTCCTTATCAATTTACCATAACAAATAACTGCAGTGAATATGCATCATACCAAGTTAATCTAGAAGTGTTAAATACCACAACCATAAATAGTGAGTTTGTAAAGATTAAATTTGGAGAAGAAACACCAAAACTACTTACAAATTACACAAGTGTAGCAACAACTCTTGCAAATGCCTCATCAGCTTATAAAATGATACAAGGTTTCTTACAACCAAATGAAAGTAAGACTTATACTTTAAGACTATGGATAGATGGAGATGTTACCTTAGAAGATAATATAGAGAATAAACTATTCTCATCTAAAGTAACAATAGCTAGTGCTTATAAAGCAAATGCTCCAACATCTCAAGAGGAATGTGAACTAACTTATTGGGAAGGAGCCACTATATGTAATATCATAGGGCAAGCAGACCCAACTAATTCAAAATGTTTGCAAGTGAATGAAGATGGTTCAATTAAAAATCCATATTCAACTATGAATAATAGTGAAACCCCAATAATATGTACTATGGAAGATGATTATGGAACCTCATACTATTTAAGAGGTAATCATCAAGATAATAATGTTAAATTTGCAAACATGTGTTGGAAACTTGTTAGAGTAACTGGAACAGGAGGATTAAAACTAATTTATAACGGAGATTTAGATGCAAATGGCAAATGTACAACAACATCAGGAGAACACATGGGATATGAAGGGCAAACACTTTCCTTAAGTGGTAACAAAGTCTATGGAACAAGTTATACCTATGATGGAAGTACTTATACTTTAACGGATACTTCAACAATGAACTTTAGCACAGATTCAGCAAGTATCATAGGGAAATATACTTGTGGAGCTACAAATACATCATGTGCAAATCCTTACTATGTAGTATCTAAAGAAAATGATACGACCGGATATGTTTTAAAAATGGGAGTCAGTACCAACTACGCTCAGATAGGTACAAGTGCGTTTAACTCAAGTTCTAACTCACCATCTTATGTAGGTTATATGTATAACGATGTCTATACTTATAAATATAAAAATATGACGAATTCAGGTGCAACTATTTTATCATCTAAATCATCAAGTAGTAGTAACTTCTATTATGGAGATAGTATTTCTTATTCAGGAGGATATTATTACATCACAAATCAAGATGGAAGTAACGTAACTCAGTTAAGTTGGGCTGATAATTATACAAGTTTACCAGGAAAGTATACATGTAGAAGTACTAGTAAATATAATGATACGACAATAAGATGTGCAACGGCTTATAAAGTACTTGATACAACAACTAAAGCAAATTATATGATAGCAGAATATTTAAGTGGAGGAAGAACAAGCGTAGGAACAATCAAACTGTCAAACGGATATACTGATAATGGAGATGGAACCTATACCTTAAATACTCCAGTAACAGAAAAGAGTGCTATGGAATGGTACAATGGATACTCAAGTTCCAATAACTATTATGTCTGTGAAGACTACAATCAAATAACCTGTAATAAACTCTATAAGATTACAAGTGCTTCTCAAACGTTATTTGGAACAGAAATAGGAGTATTTAATAATTACTATTATGGAGAGTCATTTACTTATAATAATGGAACCTATACCTTAAATAATACAGTGCAGTTCTGGGATATCAATGATAGTACCAATAAAACAAGCTTAAATACCCATCATTATACATGCTTTAAGGCATCTGGTAACACTTGTACATATATGTATTATATCTATTATTTTATTGATACTAATGTCTACTATATAAAATTAAATGGAAATGAAACAGGACCAGAAGCTTTAAACAAAATGGTAAATAATAATGATATTAATGTCGAAGATAGTACGATTAAGAAATTTATTGATGGATGGTATGCTATGAATTTAAAAGGAACAGAATATGAGAATAAATTAGATGATACCGTATTCTGTAATGAAAGAACAATAGATGATATGGGAGGTTGGAGTGAAATAGGAAATATAAGTGCTGGTTATAGTAGTTTTTTAAAATTCAATTCAAATAATGGTAAATATTATTTAAAATGTCCAAATAAGAGAGATGCATTTACAGTAAGTGATGAGACATACGGAAATAGTGCTTTGACATATCCAGTGGGGCTATTAACAACAGCAGAACATAGTTTAATAGGAAATTACGCAGTAAACAAAACAAATGTATGGTATTGGGCTTCTACTCCTTCCTATTTCAGCAGCAACTATGCTTACGAGTGTTACGTGAACACTTCGGGTAATTGGCACAACACCGACGGCGTGATTAATGGTGGCGGTGTTCGTCCTTCCATTTCCCTTCGTCCAGGCACGACGTTTAAAACAGGTGGTGATGGAAGTGCAAGTAATCCTTATGAAGTGGAGTAAAATATTTAACAAAAGGACAAGTATCTCTTGTCTTTTTTTTGATTTGAATTTATAATAAGTTTTAATGTTTGGGAGGGATGCATGTGGCTCGTACTTTACCTGTACTACTCATTAAAGAATTTGTCTTACTCCCTAATCAAGAAGTAAAGTTAGAACTAAATAATGCTCTTTCTTATTCAGTGATGGAATTAAGTAAAAAAGAGTATGATAATAAAATGGTATTAGTATGTCCTAGTGATACTTTAGAAGAATTACCAACTATAGATGATTTACCAGAAATAGCAGTTATTGCTAGAATTGAAAAGAGACTAATCTTAGAAGATGGTAGAGAAAGAATAACTTTAGTAGGAGAAAATAGAGTAAAAATAAGTAAGTTTTATAACTTAAAAGATAACAAAGAAATCTTACTATGTGACTATTTAAATCCTGAATTACCTAGAATAGTAAATACTAAAGAAGCAGCTTTAAAAAGTGAGCTATTAAGACTCTTAAAACAATATGTTAAGTCATCTCCAAACCTGGATAACTCCATTCTTCAAAAAGTAAATACTAAGAATTCATTACATGAGATGACAGACATGATTGCCATTTACCTTCCTATGACAATAGAAAAGAAATTATCTTATGTTGAAGAGTTAAATGCTTATAAAAGAGGCGAAAAACTATTAGAGGATTTCGTAGTAGAGCTTCAAATATTAAAGTTAGATCAAAATATCAATGAACGTTTACAGCAGGAAATGGAAAATGAACAAAAGGAATATATCATCAAAGAAAGAATAAGAGTTTTACAAGAAGAAATAGGTGGATATAACGAACAAAAAAAAGAAATTGAAAAATATAAAGAAATGTTAAATGAGCTAGAACTTCCACATAAAACCAAAAAGAAAATAGAAAGTGAAATTCAAAAATATAGTTATATGGGAGAAAATAGTCCTGATTCATCATTTCAAAGAAATTATTTAGATACTTTTTTTAGTCTTCCGTGGAATGAAGAAAGAATAGAAGCAACAGATTTAACATATGTAGCAAATGTTTTAAATAAAAGTCACTATGGCTTAAAAGAGGTCAAAGAAAGAATACTTGAATATGCAGCAATGAAGAGTCGAAATCCTCTTCTTGCCAGTCCTATTATTTGTTTAGTTGGTCCTCCAGGAACAGGAAAAAGTACAATTGCATCTTCCATCGCCAAATCTCTTCACCGAGATTTTGCTAAAATAAGTGTAGGGGGATTAAATGACTCAGCCGAATTAATTGGACACAGAAAAACTTATCTAGCTTCATCTCCAGGAAAAATAATTCAAGCCTTACAAAAATGTGGCAGTAAAAATCCTGTTCTCTTAATTGATGAAGTAGATAAAATGGTAAAAGACTACAAAGGAGATCCAGCCAGTATTCTTCTAGATGTCTTAGACCCGAATCTAAATCAAAATTATACTGATAATTATCTAGAAGAGCCATTTGATTTAAGTCATGTCTTATTTATTTTAACAGCTAACTATATTCAAGATATTCCTCCTGAATTAAAAGATAGATTAGAAATAATTGAGTTATCAAGTTATACAACATTAGAAAAAAAAGACTTAGCTAAAGATTACTTATTACCTAGTATTTATTTAGAATATCATTTAGAAAATGAGAATATTAAGTTTAGCGATGAGGCTTTAGAATATATTATTTTAAATTATACTTATGAAGCAGGAGTTCGTGATTTAAGAAGAAAATTAGAAACAATCTTGCGAAAAATGATTATGGAAAGCGTTAAGAAAAAGAAAAGTCTAATTTTAAAAGTAGAAAAAAAAGAAGTAAAAAAGTATCTCACCGAAACAATCACAGCCCAAGATATGAAGCCAAAATTAATAAATCCGGGATTAGTAAATGGCCTTGCTGTATCAAGTATAGGAGGAGAAGTATTACAAATTGAATCTACTTGCTTTCCAGGAACTGGTAAAGTTCTTGTTACAGGTATGCTTGGAGATGTTATGAAAGAGTCCTTAGATGTTGTTATGAGCTATATAAAAAGTCATGCTATTGATTATGATATAGATTTTAAGAACTTTACTAAGAAAGATGTCCATATTCATCTCTTGCAAGGGGCAATTCCTAAAAATGGACCTAGTGCCGGAGTTGCAATTACAACTTCACTTATTAGTTTATATAAAAATAAAAAAGTGTCTCAAGAACTTGCTATGACAGGAGAAATGAGTTTAAGAGGAGAAATAATTGCCGTAGGAGGAATAAAAGAAAAAGTAATCTCGGCAATAAATGCCGGCATCAAGACTTTGTTCTTACCAAAAGAAAATGAGATAGATGTTAAAAAATTACCTAAAGAATTAAGAAATGATATTGAAATAATATATGTTAGCAAATATCATGAAATATATAATGCTATATTTGCTAAAGAAGAAAAAGAAAGAGAAGGGAAAAAATGATTTTGTGTATTGTAGGGCCAACTGGAGTTGGTAAAACAAAACTAAGCATTGAACTTGCCAAAAAATATAACGCTATTATTATTAACTGTGATGCTATGCAAGTATATAAAGGTATGAATATAGGAACAGCCAAAGTTAGAGATGAAGAAAAAGAAGGAATCATGCATTATATCATTGATTTCGTTGATGCTAAAATAAATTATACGGTTGCTGATTATCAAATAGATGCCAGAAAAATATTAGAAGAGAACAAAGATAAGAATATTATTTTTGTTGGAGGAACAGGATTATATTTAAAGGCAGCCTTATGGGATTATCGCTTTGCTAAAGAAGATAAAAATGAAAACTATGATGATTATTCAAATGAAGAATTACTAAAACTTTGTAAAGAAAAGAATCCAAATTGTGATATTCATGTAAATAATAGAAAAAGACTTATAAGATACTTGCAGAGAGAAGAAAATGATGTTCAAGCAACATCAATTTATAAAGCTATTTATATTGGCTTAACGACAAATAGGGAAAAACTATATGAAGTAATTAATAACCGCGTTGATAAAATGATAGATAATGGTCTTGTAGAAGAAGTTAGGAAATTCTATAATCAAAACATAAGAAGTAAAGCCATTAAAACAGCTATTGGTTATAAAGAAATCTATGATTATTTAGATAAAAAATGTACTCTTGATGAAGCTATATTAAAAATAAAGCAAAATTCAAGACATTATGCTAAAAGACAATATACATTTTTTAATCATCAACTTCCCGTAGAGTGGTTTGACGTAGATTATGAAAATTTTGCTAATACCATAAAAAGAGTAGAAGAATACATAGAAAAACAAGAGAATTAAGTTACTCTTGTTTTTGTTTTAGTTCTATATAAATATTATCTTTAAAATCGTGTTCAGTGACTTGAACTTCTCCAGCATCAGCTTCTTTTAGTTGAGAAGTTGTTATTAAAAAATACTTATGCTGCAGATAATCTTTTCCATCTTTACTAACCGGATCATCCCAAGTTAAATCAAGATGATACCAAGTATTATTTAAGTATAAAGCATTCCAAACATGACCTTCTTCATCGCTATTTTCTTCAGGTGTTTTAGCCACTTTATAATTTGGAATACCCATTTTATTTAAAAATAATGCCATTGCATCAGTATAGCCATTACAAGTTGCATATCCTTCAATTAAAGGACCATACGCTAAATAAGAATTATATTTACTTTTTCCATCGTTATTTCTTTCTACATCATATTTTGCATGATTGATAATGTAGTCATGAATAGTTAAAATTTTATCATAAGGACTCATTTGTTCATTAATAATTCCTTTGTATATTTGATCTACTCTTTGATTAATTTCATTAATAATTCCTTTTTTATAAAAATAATGAATCACAAATTTAATCTCTCCATTTTCGTTAATAGTAGTTTCAACGCTAGAAAAGCCATTATATGGATGAACGAAATTGTTGATATGAGTAAGTAAATCCTGATTTTTGCTCATTTCTTTAAGATCATTTAAACACGATTTGTATTCATTAGGGCAATAAAAAGTAAACTCTTGCCACCCATGATTTACAATCGTATAAAAAATATTTTTTAAATCGCCTTTGCTATAAGGCACAAAAGAATCAACATCTTTGACAAACAAAAACTGTTCACTTTTCGTATACGAACTATCTGGTGGAATTAAGATTTCTTTATCTTTTAAAACATAACCAGCCAAAGCATCAGTCCATTTTTGAAAATTGAAAGCAACAAATACAACACACATAAGGCAAATAATAGGTACAATACTTTTGGATAAACTATGTTTCATTTGTCCTTCACATCCTATTATAATTGTAACAAATTTTTACGCTAAGAACAATAAAAGAATGGAAAAGAAAAGTAAAATGATTGCAAAGAAAAAAGAGAATTACATCTCTTTAACTTTTTTTGATAATCTTGATTTTTCACGATTAACAGTATTAGCTTTAATTAAACCTTTGCTAAGTGCTTTATCGCTGTATTTTTGAACATCAGCAAGGAGTTTTTTTGCAGTTTCTTTATCTCCAGCTTCAATTGCCTTATCGCATTTGCGAATGCAATTTTTTACACGAGCTTTAAGTTCATGATTGTTTTCTGTTTTCTTAGCAATAACTTTAATTGCTTTTTTTGAACTTTTAATATTAGCCATGCATCTCTCTCCTTTCTTCTCAAAACAATTCATGTATAATTTTAACAGACTTTATCATGTTAATCAAGTGTTTTTAAAGGAAATAGGCTAAAAAGATGAATCATTAAGCACTTCTTTAGCGCTCATAGCATATGCTCTTGTTAATCCACCAGCCCCTAATTTAACACCCCCAAAATATCTAACTACAAAAATAGCTCTATTTTTAAGATTACTTCTTTCAAGCATATTATAAATAGGGGAAGACGCTGTTCCATTAGGCTCTTTATCATCACTTTTCCCAGCAGTATTGATTAATATATATGCATAAGGGATATGCCTTGCTTTTTTATGTTCTTTCTTTAAAAACTCTAAAATACTCTTAATCTCTTCTTTAGTTTCTACATCATAGTAATATGAAATAAACTTTGATTTCTTAATTTCTAGTGTATAAGTTTTAATTAGTTTCATTATTCTTTCACCAAACTTATTATAAACACTAGGGAATATCCAAGTAAAGATATAAATATAAAAACATCTAAAAAAGCCCTTAAAAGGCTTTTAACTTTGTCTAACTTCCATAATGACTGGAAGAACCATTGGATGTCTTCCTGTTAAAGTAGAAATATATGGAGATAGTTCCAAGATAATTTGATTTTTTAAATCAAGATAACTATATGTATCCTTTGCTAAACTATCTTTAACAATTGAAGTGACTTTATGTTCAATCTTTTCAATTAATTCAGCATTTTCATTTACCATTACAAAACCTCTAGTTGTAACGTTAGGTTTAATTAGTAATTGCCTTGTTAAAGGATTAACATTAATAATAGTCATTAAGATACCATCACGGTTCATAATTTTTCTTTCTTTTATAACAGACGAACCAATTTCCCCAATTCTAGAACCATCAACATATATATCTCCTGAAGTAACATGATTACCTCTTTCAACGCCGTCATTTGTAAGATTAATAACATCACCATTTTTACATACAAAAATGTGATCACTAGCAATTCCACAATCTTCAGCAAGTTCCTTATGAGACATAAGCATACGATACTCACCATGCATTGGCATAAAATATTCTGGATTAACAAGTCTAAGCATTAATTTTAATTCATCTTGTTTAGCATGCCCTGATGTATGAATATCACTAAACTCTTGATTAGTAAAAACTTTAACACCTTTTAAATATAGTTTATTAATAATTCTATTAATACTTGAAGCATTACCAGGAATTGGTTTAGAAGAAAAGACAACAAGATCATCATTTAATAAAGAAATTTGTTTATGAACTCCATTAGCAATTCTTGATAAAGCCGCGAGGGGTTCTCCTTGACTACCGGTACATAATATACATACTTCATTACGCTTTAACGATTTAGCTTTGTTAGCATCAATAAAAATACTACTATCTTTAATCAAACCATTCTCTAAAGCAATATTAATACTTGTTTCCATACTACGCCCAAATGTAACAATCTGTCTTCCACATTTTTTACATGTTTCAACAATATGCTTAATTCTATAAATATTAGATGCAAATGTAGCAATAATAATTCTTCCATAATGTCTAGAAATAATATCATTTAATGTTTCATCAACACTAGATTCAGATTTAGAAAATCCAGGAGACAATGCATTAGTACTATCAGATAGTAACAATTTAACCCCTAGAGATCCAATTTTAGCAATTTTATGAAAATCAGCTACAGGGCCAATTGGTGTCAAATCAAATTTAAAATCCCCAGTTTCAAAAATAGTTCCTTGTGGAGTATGAACAACAACAGCGAAACTATCCGGAATGGAATGGGTTGTTGTAATAAACTCAACAGAAAAGTGTTTAAATTTTAAATTGCTATCTTTATCATAAGTTTGTAAATTTTCATAACCTATATGACTATCTTCTAATTTGTTTTTAATTAAACTGACAGCAATTCTAGGTGCATAAATAACAGGAATTTTGACATTTTGGAGTAAGAATGTAATTCCTCCTATATGATCTTCATGCCCATGCGTAATAATAAGAGCTTTAATATCATGCTCATGTTCTTTTAAATAAGATACATCTTGAATGACATAATCAACCCCCATTAAATCATCTTCAGGAAACATGACTCCAGCATCAATTATTAAAAGTTCATCATCATGATGAATAATATACATATTTTTACCAACCTCGCCAAGTCCTCCTAATGCAATTACAGACGTGACATCCTTCTTATTTAACATATAATCTTCCTTTCTTAAATAAAAAATAAAGTTGCTTCGCTGTCAAAAATTATACAGCAAAAAATTGTATTTGTCTAGATTTAATGATACAATGGATAAAGGTAAGGAGAATTAAGATGAATAATAAAAAAGGATTTACATTAGTAGAATTACTTGCTGTTGTAGTAATACTAGGAACTATAGCAACTGTTGCCACGTTTTCAGTTTTTGGCATCATTGATAAACAAAAAGAAAGTCTATTAAAAGAACAAATTGCTAATTTAAAAGACGCTGCTCAAAGCTATTATATTAAAAGTAAAAAGTATTTAGAAGTTTGTCCATCATCATCCAATCCAACTTCTTTAATGGCTATGCCAGAGAGTAGTTTGAAGTGTGGAATGAAAATTTCAGTATCAGAATTAATAAACAAAAACTTTTTTGAAAACAAAAATAATATATGCGATAGTTCTAAATCTGTGTTAATATATAAAGCAAGCGCAACAGATATTAATGTTTATATAGGCGAAGATGTCTGCCAGTATTAATTAACAGGGGAGGAATAATGACATGGGACTATTTGATAAATTAAAAAAATTAGTAAGCAAACAAGAAAAAAATGAAAATAAAGAAGACCTTGAAGTCTATGAAAAAGGATTAGAGAAAACAAGAAAAGAATTTGTATCCAAACTAAACCTTTTAGGAATAAAATATAATAAAGTTAGTGAAGAATATTTTGAAGAATTAGAAAATTTATTAATTATGGCTGATATTGGTGTTAATACAGTCTTTGAGTTTCTAGACCGTTTAAGAGACAGAGTAAAGAAAGAAAATATTGAAGATACAAAATATTTACAAGAAGTTATTGTTGATGAACTATTTATTATCTACGTAGAAGGACAAGTACTATCTGATAAAATAAAAATGAATGATAATGGTCCAACTGTTATTTTGATGATTGGGGTAAATGGAGTAGGAAAAACAACAACTATAGCAAAACTAGCTCATAAATATATAAAAGAAGGTAAAAAAGTTATGATGATTGGTGCAGATACTTTTAGAGCAGGAGCAGTTACGCAACTTGAAGAATGGTCTAAAAGATGTGGAGCGCTATTTTATGGAAAAGATAACACAGATCCTTCTGGAGTTATTTATGATGGACTTGAAATAGCTAAAAAAGAAAAAGTAGATATTGTCTTAGTAGATACAGCTGGGCGTCTTCAAAATAAAGTGAATCTAATGAAAGAACTAGAAAAAATGAATAAAGTTATAGAAAGAATAATTCCAGGTGCACCTCATGAAACATTACTAGTAATTGATGCAACAACTGGTCAAAATGGAATCTTACAAGCTAAGTCTTTTCAAGAAGTTACAAATATTACAGGAATTGTTTTAACTAAACTAGATGGAACTGCCAAAGGAGGAATTGTCCTAGCTATTAAAGAAAGTGTTGGAATTCCAGTGAAGTTTATAGGCCTTGGTGAGTCTATGGAAGATTTAAAAGTATTTGATATTGAATCTTATATCTATGGCTTATTTAAGGATATGGTGTAGTCAATGGACAAAGTACTATATTTCAATGAGCTTTATGCTTGTTATGGACCACTTCTTACGAAAAAAGAACAAGACTTATTCACCCTTTATTACGAAGAAAATCTATCAATGGGAGAAATTGCTGAAATTAAAGAAATCAGTCGAAGTGGAGTAGGAGCAACTGTAAAGAATGTAGAAGCAAAACTAATAAATTATGAGAAATTGCTTCACAAAAGTGAAATAAAAAAAGAATTAAATGAAATAAAAAGATGTAATAGTCTTTTGGAAGTTAATACAAGGATAGATAATATCTTGAATAATTTGTAGAATAATGGTATGATGTAGAAGAATACAAGGAGTTTGATAACGATGAAACGTTTATTCTTATTTTTTTCTATATTATGCCTTTTTTTAATGTCTGCCCAACATGTAAATGCAAAAGTATCGATACCAGAGACACGTTGTACTAAAAGCACATTAGATGGGACGACTTATGCCACCCAGACATGCCCTATTAAATTGAAAGTAACTGAAGGTGGAACAAGTACATATAGAGTAAATATAAAAGTGACTCTAAATTATATGCAAGAACCAATAGATTGGCAAGTGTCAGATCTTAATACAAATTGGCATTTATTATCACATAACGGTAATGAATTTTCATTTGTAACTACTCTAAGTCGTATTCCAGATGGTGAGTATACAATTGCAAATATTACAGCTAGAGGAACAACCTCAAATCCAGATAATTGTACCGGCTCTTTTACTCCGTCATTTGGACTTAAGTGTGGAGCAACCACTACAGGTGGAGTAACAACTTACTATAATAATGAAGGCGAACAAACAAATTATTTAGATTATGAAAGAAAATGCCGTACTCATGATTGTGATATTATAACAGATCAAGAAGGAGCAAAAATATACTTTAATCATTCAGGAGCTGAAATTACTCAAAGTCAATATGCAATTTATTGTCAAGTTCAAAGAGCATGTTCTCAAATAAAGGATACGGTCACAAATAAAACTGTATATTTTAATACCGAAGGAAAAGAAACGGATTATCCTACATATATAGATCAATGTGCAACTACCAAAACTTGTCGAACTTTTGTTGATTCAAACACTAATACAACATATTATTATAATTCAGCTGGAAACAGCGTAATTGAAAGTGAATTTAACAACGATTGTGCTGAAGTTTACTGTGGAGAAAAAAATGGCAAGTATTATGATGCCTACGGAGACGAAGTAAGTGAAGTACAATATAAAAGAGAATGTTTAAATCATAGCTGTGATAAAATTGTTGACCCTGCAAATAATATTACTTATTACTATGACAAAGATGGAAATGAAGTTTCTCAAAACAAATATTCTTTAACTTGTGAAGAACACCAGTGTGTTGAAATATTAGATACTGATGAACAAGAAATCATCTATTTTGGAACAGGAAAAACAGTTGTTTCAGCCTTAGATTATTTTAAGCAATGTAAAGAATTAACTTGTAAAAATTATAAAGACATTAATACCGGAACAATCTATTACTTTAATTCTCAAAAACAACTTGTTAATCAAAATAAATATTTAGAAGATTGTGGTGAAAAAGTTTATTGTGACGTATTAAACGGTAAATACTATGATAAAGATGGAAAAATAGTAGATGAAATAACTTACAAAAAACAGTGTACCAATGAATATCGTTGTAAAATTGTTGACAATAAATATTATGATGCTAATGGTAATGTCATAACAAAAGATGAGTTTAACAAACAATGTGTCGAGCATGTCTGCGATACATATAAAGACGAGGATAATAAAATTCACTACTATAATAATGATGGAGCTGAAGTATCAGAACTTGAACAAATAAAAAGTTGTAAGCCTATCATATGTACAACATACAAAATAGGAGAAGTTACACACTATTTTGATAATAAAGAAAAAGAAGTTACTAAAGATGAATATGAAAGCGCTTGTTTAGCTAAACCAATTTGCAAAGAAGAAAAAGGAAAATACTATGATTCAGAAGGTAAAGAAGTAAATAAAAAAGATTATGAAAAATCTTGCAAAAAATATGCATGCCAGGAAGTAGATGGTAAATATTACGATTCGATTGGGGCAATAGTTAGTAAAGCTATATACGAAGTAAGCTGTAATAAAAAAGATACCGTTGAAAATCCTAACACTGGAGCATCTATCCCATTAAGAATTCTTGCTTTTATCCTTATTTTAGGTATATCAATTTATAGCTTTGCAGTTAAACACAACAAAATAATGCGTGTAAAATAGAGGTTAAACCTCTTTTTTTATGTTTTGAATAAAAAAGACTAGCATTTTAGACAAAAATGTAGTAGTATAACAAATACAAATTCAGGGGGGATTTTGTTATGAAAAAGAATTTGTTATTTGTTTTTATATGTTTATGCTTATTTTGCTTACTACCAAAAGTAAATGCAGCTGTTAATTTTTTGGAAGCAAGTGGATGTAAATCAACACTATATGATGGGAGATTATCAGGGATTGAGTGTAATGTCAAATTTAGAGTATCTGAAACAGATTCAAATTATAATCGTGTTACACTAAGAATTACTATGCCAAGTGATTATAAGATTACTAGTACGACAGTAGAGGCAGGACAAGGATGGACAATTGTATCTAAAAATGATGCAACCCACACTTATACGCTAGAGTCTAAGCAAACTAGTTTTGTTCCAGGAACATATCAATTATTTAAAATAGTTACTAAAGGAAGTAGTAATAGTAATAATTGTGATTCAATCTTAAAGGTTGTTCCAGAAATAATATCTAGAAGTTGTACTATTTATAACGGAAACTATTATGATAAAGAAGGTAATATTACTACAGAACTAGAATACGAAAAAGAATGTAAGAAACATACCTGTGAAATATTAAGTGATGGAACAAAATATGGAAAAGATGGTAAAATAGTAACCGATATTGAATACGAAAAAGAATGTAAGAAACATACTTGTGAAGTATTAAGTGATGGAACAAAATACGGAAAAGATGGTAAAG
>OCTW011593164.1_pt1 | contig 13978 bp, 5 predicted proteins | sample 1539671 | NCBI WGS metagenome assembly OCTW01 (sample SAMN02144230, study PRJEB22623) | gut metagenome | biome: sheep rumen | host: Ovis aries | place: New Zealand | reverse complement strand
AGGCCGATTCGATTTCCTTCCGCGTAGCTTCGATGCTTATAGAAATGGAATCCACTCGTTTCGTAACGGCATTGTATTCCATGATTTTCTGATGCACGGGTGCGCTCTTTTCTGCAAGGGCGATGTCTTTGCGGTATCCGTCATATTCTTCTTTTTGGCTTTGTATCGCCTCGAAATCCGCCTTGTGCTGACGGAATTGCTGTATCTCTTTATTGCGGCTTAGGATCTTCTCGCGCTCAGCAATGCTATTCTCTAGATTCGTCTTCGCTTGCTTCATCTCTTCGCTTAGGGGGTCTAAAGTCAGCTTCTCTTCCTCTAGCATTGGTCCAATCTGCTCCATAAGCAAAGATAGGTCGCAATCTTGGTCCGAAAGCTTTGCGTGTATTTCGGGAGCGGGGAGCTCAAGGGAAGCGAGCTTGCCGCGGAGGTTGCTGCGCTTGTCGCTGATCGAGGACTGCAGCTCTTTCGATTTTTCGCGAAGGCTATTTACGAAACGGTCGAGGTATCCGGTTCCTAGAATCGTGCGGAAAACGCCTTTCCTGGCATTCGTATCGGCTTTGATGAGTTCGGCGAATTGGCCTTGGGCGATCATCATCGTCATGCGGAATTGGTCGCAATCCAGGCCGATGATCTCCCTGACCTTTTGGTTCACGTCGCTGATTTTGGTGATGCGCGAAGCGATGTCATCGCCCTCGATGAAGGCGGAAGGCTTTTGGCTTTTGAGGCCTTCCCCCACTTTCTTGGCGATCATCTGCTCGGGCTCGCGGTGAATGAAATAGCGCTTGCCATGGTATTCGAACTCTAGCTCAGCGAAGGTGATGGTTTTGGGGTCAGCTTTGTCGCAGCGGAAAGTTGAGCCAGAGCGGCTTCCTCCGCTCGACTCGCCATAAAGGGCGAAGCAAATCGCATCGAAGATCATCGTCTTTCCCGCGCCTGTGTCGCCGGTGATGATGAATAGGTTTTCGGGGAGGCTCGAGAAATCGATTTCCTGCCTCGTCGCATAGGGTCCGAAAGCGGACATTACGAGCTTAATCGGCTTCATGGGTCCCTCCTTTTGCCTTTTCAAGCAATTCCATAGCGGTTTGCTTCTGATAATCGGTCAATGGGTTGCCCATGACGTTCTCATAGAATTTCTCAAGCAGCACTTCCGGGGGTTCGGAGGAAATGTCAGGAGCCTCATCGAGATCAAGGTCCACTCCTCCGATATTGGGATAATCGATGGCGACGCAGCGCTTGAAGTTCGCGGCACGGATCTTATCCATCGCTCCTTCGATTGGCATATCGTCTTTTAATACCACCGCGACGTAGTCTTCGCTTGAGGGGCGGCGAATCACATCTTCGAACATTCCTTCTTCGATGACTAGATCATGAAGCGGCACGATCGGCCTCATCTCTAGGGTGAACTTGCCGTTTTCTATCGTGACGATGTTGAAGTGCTTCTCATTTTTTGCCTCATCGACATGGTATTTGATAGGGCAGCCGCAGAAAAAGGCATTGGCTCCGACTTTCTGCGGTTTATGGATATGACCTAAGGCAACGTAGGTGAAATTCTTGAAGATCTCGGAAGGAATATTGGGGATCGCTCCGACCGTCGCTTCTTCAGATTTCGAGCGAAGCAATGCGCTTTCGCCTCCTTCGGGGAGCACAAGCTGATGGGCGACTAAGACATTAGGAACGTTTAGGTCCAAACGCATTTGCTCCACCATAAAACTTGCGGCGGAAGCGTAATCTTTGAATTCCGTTTTGAAATGACCATTCACATCATGGTGCTTCATAAACGGCAGCAGATAGAAATTGACGCCTTCGATGACGATCGGATGAAGAGCATCCTCGACGGAGGTCGCGATGTGGATGTTTTTGCTAGCGAATATTCTTGAGCCGTAAGAAAGTCTATCGCTCGAATCGTGGTTGCCAGAGATCATCAAGACCTCGATGTCATCTTGCACGCATTGGAAAAGGAATTCGTCGAGCAATATCACCGCTTCTTGGGGTGGGATTGCGGCGTCATAGATGTCGCCCGCGATCACTAAGACGTGGATCCCCTCCTCTTTTAATAAAGGCAGGACGCGGTCGAAGAGGAAGAACTTCTGGTCGTCAAGAAGCGAGAAGCCGTGAAGGCGTTTGCCTAAATGCAAATCGGAAATGTGAAGGAATTTCATAGCGCCTTATATTTTAATACAGATTCAGGCGACCATGATGCTTTTGGGTCTATTTTTCCAATGCGATGAATGCCTCTTGCTCCACTTTCTCGTTTTTCTCAAGCATCAAGGCGATCAATTCATGGAATTCTTGGAAGCTAAGATCATCGAGTTGTGCGGTAAGCCTTTTGCGGTCATTAGGCGATAGAGGCAAGGCGAATCTTTCTACGCTTAGGAATGACTCGACGTCCATCCTAAAAGGAGAAAAGGGGATACGTGTATCGACTTTCAGGTGATGGAAGATATAAAAGCCACCGCTATCCATATCGCCAAAATGAAGATAAGGGATGTCTGGGAACGCCTCAAAGATCTTAAGGAGCAGGGATTGTTTCACTTTGTCATGGAACCCAGCAAGATAGATCACAATGGCTTCGGGATCATTGAACGCGGAGAACGAGGTGAGGTTCTCGATGGTGATGACTCGCTTTGGACTACCGCTAGTAATGGAGCAGCGCGCGATTGCCTCATCGTTAAGCGCGAAGAAATTCGGCCAGGAGGACAAATCGATTTCTTGCTTCCCCACTTTTATCGCGATTGGACCCTTGAGGCGAACCTGAATCGGGTTTTTGATGAGGCCATAAATTGCTAATGGCTCTTCTTCCTCGTCATAGGAACGCTCATCGAATTCGCGGAACAGCGAATTCAATTTGCTGGCCATTCCCTCAAGTTCCTTCGAATTGCCGAATAGTTTCATGGAGAGGTTGCGATAGAAGGTCTCTTGCTCTAAGGCCGCGATCGCGTCCATCGCGACCAGGTATTTTTGAAGTTGCTCTTCATCCGAATAGTAATTCTTGGTCGCGGGGCGGCGGTCAGTGAGTTTTTCCGTCATCGCGATCGCGAAAGACCTGACGACGGGATGAGGGTTCGTCGTCCACCTACGGAGCAATTCGATTTGCCTAGACGCGGCGATGCGCGGATCTTCCTGGCCCAAGTATCGGAATAGCCTTGCTAAAGTTGGCTCATCTTTCCGCAGGACGACTGAAATGAATATGCCATTGTTCCAATTCAAATCCACGTACCCCGTGGATTCAAGAACGTGCATTTCCTCATCGAGCTCAAGTTTGTTCCTGAGACCGTCATAAAGTTTGTCTTTGCGTTGCAATTCGACCTTCTGCGATTTGGCTCCGGGCACATAGAAAGAATCCCTGGAGACCAGAATCTCAAGAAGTTTTTCTAGCGTCTTTCGCTTAATGTCCATCCTTGATTGCCGTGAAGATGCCTACCTGGCCATCGATTTTCGCGAGGGAGATGATGTTGTCGGCATATGGGGAGATGTAGGCAAAGCGGATAGAAGGGACGGAGATGATGAGCTGGATGCGGAGTTCCTTATAGAATTCGAGCATCTGGCGAATGCGCTCGCCGTCCATGTTATTGAACGCTTCGTCAAAGCAGACGAGGCTGCTTGGCGAGTCGAGTTGCTTTTCAGGAAGCGCGAGCAAGGATTGGAAAGCACCAGCGATCAGGGCGTAGAACGGAGTCTGGGTTTCGCCGCCGGACTTCGAATCCTGGTTCTTTGAGTAATACAGGGTGCTTTCGCCATCGTTCATCGTGATCTTGATATCGTAATTCAGGTAATTCCTGTAATCGGTGATCTCGAGGCGGCGTTCCTTGAATTCGGGATCATCTTCCCTGGTCGAGAGGATATCGAAGACGGTTTGCAGGACTTCTTGCGAAGCGGTATCGAGGTCTTCGGAGAAAAGATCGTTCACGATGGAGTCCTGATTGGTCTCGATCGCGATATGGTAAACGCCTCCAAGGAGGGGGTCGCTGTTCTTGGTGCCTTTGAATTCGAACACTTCCTTATCGGAACCGAATGGGTGGTTCCTCAATGTTCTATTAAGCGAATCGATGGATTGCTTGGCATCGTTTAGCGAAGCGCGGATGCGCGAGATGAAGTGCTCACGGAGTTCAAGCTCGGAACGGCTTCTCGCTTCCTCGACTTCGGGGATGAGCTTTGCGAGTTCGTCATTGACGATCTTGTTGTAGCGCTTCACGAACTCGATGTAATTCTCGGGGTCGTATTTGAGCTCGTTCGGATAGGCGCTGACGTAATTGTTCATGGCGCTGGAGATGATGCGCTCGACGCGTTTGATCTCGGCTTCGTTAGGTCCTTTCGAATAAGCGACGAAATCGCGGAGTTCTTTGCCTTTCTTTCCTTCGGACAAAGTGTCGAGATAATCGCCGAGGACAGTTAATTCAATCCCCTGCTCCTCGATTTTCTCCCTCTTCTGGGCGGAAAGGGAATCGATCTTCTTATGCAGCTCTTCGGTCGCGGCGGAAAGCTCGCCAATATGGATGTTGCAGTTTTTGAGCTGCTCGCTTGCGCGAAGGGAGGCTTCGCGAGCAAGCGCGGCCTCTTTGCGCCTTTCCTCGATCAATCCGGACATGCCAAGGATCTGGTTGTTCGCGCCTTTGAGCTTTTTGATCTGATCGGAAATGGAGCGAAGCTCGGCATCAACTGAAGCAAATTCATGCCACAGATCGCCTTTTTCTAGAATCGTCCTTGCGTTGGAGCTATTGGCTTCGCGGATGATGCGATCATCGTCTTCGATCTTCTTGGCGATGTCTTTGAGCTCGGCCGTGAGCTCTTCTTTGCGCTTTATGTCGTCTTCGAGCCTGCGTTTGATGGATTCTTGGCCGATATAGGGCTTCTCCATGTCTTCGTTAAGGAGACGCCTCACGGCATTGCCATCGAAATATAGGCCTTCTTTGGTGATGGCGCGTTGGCCGGGCTTGAAGGATTCTTGACTCTCGACGAGCATGATGTCACCCAAAAGATGGTCGACATAGGCGCGCGGCTCACGCAGTTCGCGCTTCTCGCCGTTCTTCTCGCTCCAAGCGGAGACCTTCCAAGAGATGGCGTTCGGCAAGATTGGAGTTTCAGCCTTATCGTCGAAAGCGATGACGCCGACGCCGAAATAATCCTGAAGGTTGCTTGAAGCAAACACTTTGGTGGCGAGCGGGATGAAAGCCTTCGGCACAAACAAATCGAATCTCCGTTTGCCTAGGATTCCTTCAACCGCATTGCGCCATTCTGGGTCATTGATCTCGAGTTGGCTGCAAAGAGGATAAAGCTGAAGGTTGGTGACGCCCTTCTCTTCTTTCGCCCTCTTCCTGATGGCGGCCATAAGAAGCTCGACATAGGGTGGGAAGGCATAGGCATTTGCCTGAAGCTTCAAGATCTCCTCATCGAGTTCAGTAATGGATTTGGCGAGGGCCGTGCGTTTGTTTTCGAGGTTGCCATGGTCTCTTGAAGTGGCATTTAGAATCTCGGTGACGCGTTCAGAGTACTTGTTGAGCAAACCGACCAGCGCAGGATAATCTTTGTTCTTTTTGATGAGCGAGAAGTCGAGCGAAGTTCCGATTCGCCTCGCCAAAGAGGCCTCGTTCTCCATCGAGGTTTCCCAAAGCCTCACATCGTTGCGCAGCGATTCGAATTTTATTTTGGTATCGCGCTCCGAAGCGTCTAGTTGGGCAAGGGCTTTGTATTCCTCGCTATTGGCGATCAAATCGGCGGCCATGTCCGCTTGATTCGCCTTTGCCGAATTGGCATCGCGATCTTTTTCGTATGCGGCAGCGGAGGCTTTTTCGATCTCTAGGCTCGCTTTGTTGTGACGGATTTGATCGGTTGCCGTATCGATTTGGGCATTGAATTCAAGAATCTGGAATCCGAAGCGCTTCTTCTTAAGCGTTTCATATAAGTCTTTGTTTTCGGCGATCGGCTTTAGGATCTCCATGCGCCTAGTCTCTTCGCGGAGCTGCTCCTGAATGAGGCGATAAGAGTCCGTGGTGGATTTGATGGAGGACAAATCGAGTTCCGCTTCTGGCAATAGGAAATCCGTGGCGAAACGCCCAATGTCTAGAAGCGGCTCAAACGAAAGCGCCTTGGTGAAGAGAACCTCATATTTCTCGGGGTTGCCTAAAGCCCTAAGCACGGCAAGCCGCCTGCGCTTATCGGAAAGCTTGCGGCCGATTTCCTCAATCTCGAGACCTTCTTCCTTCGCTTTGGACATCATCTCATCGAAGTTTCGAATCGAATTCTCGCCAAAGAACATGGTATTGGAATAGGTGCCGCCGGTGATCGTGTAGAATCTCGGGTCAGCCATCACGCCTTTGACGAGTTGCAAAACGCAGCCCAAGACGAATGGCGTGCCACGCGTTTCGTCAAAATATTCCGCGGCGATATGCCCGATGATGTCGCCGGAATCGCGCAGGAACTCCTGCCCTTCCGCGCCGGTTCTTGCGCGGAGGTAATTCGCGACCGTACGTCCGCTAGAAAGCGTATTGGCGGCCTGATTGAATTTGCAGGTTCCGCCCGATTGGAGGTAGTGGAGAGCATCGAGGATCGTCGATTTGCCAGACCCGTTTTCGCCGGTTATGACGTTGATCATCCCAAAAGGGATTTCCTCATTCTCAAAGAAATGCCAGTTAATCAGCCTCAGCTTCGTTATCCGCTTCATTCTCGGGCCCTCCTTTATAATCTTCGATCCTTCTGGTGAGGTCATCGATGCTCGCGGCGTCGACGACGAGCAATATAGAGCGATAGATCACGATCGGGGTCTCGCCGAAATTGAGGCCTTGATCGAAATCGATGATCTTGTGGCGGCGGAGCGATTTAAGCGATTCGCGGAATTCGCTGGTCCTGCCGATGTTATCCGGATAGATCTCCGTCTTGTCGATCTGACGGGCGATTTCGCCAACCGTCGTGGAAATGGTCGCGTTGATCGAAGCCTTCGTCGATTCGTCATAGAAGATGCCGCGGAGCACGAGCAATATGATGGTCTCAAGCTTGCGAAGATGGACGCGGTTGCTATCTAGCTCGGTACGGATGTAGATAACGCCTTTTTCAGCGTCGTTCACAAGATCGTAATCGATGAAGGCGAAATAGGCGCGGAGGCCATTGATGAGATCGTTTGCCTTCAGATAGTCTTTGCGGTCCTCATCGCGTTCCTTGACTAGGAATGTCTCGTCCAATAGCTTTAGCGAGATGCGGGAAAACGCATCGCGATCGGTATCGCTTAGCCTCTCATAGGACTCTTTGAAATTCTTGAATGCTTCGTTTTTCGTCATGGCGCGTCCTCCTCTACTATCTTCTGATGATCAGGTAATCCTCGACTTGGTAGCCAAGGCAATCGAATTTGGTATTCAATGGGGTCGATGTCGATATCGGGGCATCGACTGCAGAGCAATACGCCGGGGCCAGCATCAGGAAGATGAATTCGTCCAATCCTGCAACCGATAGCTCGCTGGCTTTCATCTGGCTGCGCTCGCCGAGTTCCTTCTCCAAGAAGCCAAACACGGCTTCTGGGGCGTATTTGTCGTTGGCGGCAAGGATCTTGGCTGCCTTCTCGATCGCCTCGAGATTCTTTTTGGTTTGGTTGAATGGAAGTTCCCTTGGCGCGACTTTAGCAAGCGATCTCGCGGTATAGGGCGAATGCGAATCAAGCTGATTGAACTTATGCATCTGGAAGGAATCGCCGTAATCGAAATCTTCGCCTGGCATTTTCCAGAGTATGGTCTTCAATAACGACTGGATATCGCCTTTGATGTCGCGCTCGCTCGAGAGGCGGAAGCGGATCCTTTCGCTCGAATTCGAGACATAGGTCCTGTTTCTTGATGAGATTGTGGCCAAAGAGTACTCGATGTTATTCATCTGCTCGATGACGGTTTCGATGACCTCGTCGATGAAGGCCCTGGCCAAATCCGCGGACTTCGGGTCGTCATTTTTGAGCGCTTTGGTGAGAATGTAATCGTCGACGAGCTTTGCGTAGTTTTCGGGCGTGCGCATGTCCTCGAGTTTCAAAATGATTCGCCCGCTATACTTGTTTGGGTTATTTCTAGTCAAAAGGTTATGGAAGGCAACATAGGCGTTGAGCCTTTGGTAATCCACGGCGAGGCGATGGAGGATTTGCTTCTCGGAAAGGGTGTTGTCGCCCATTGCTTTTCCGACGAAGCGCTTAATGCGGGAATTAATGGAAAGCAAAGAGCGTGACAAGGCAGCGGAATCGCTTTGGATTGCCTGAAGCGAAGCGGTCGCGTTCTGATAATCGAAATTCTCGACGTTGCGGTACAAAGAAAGCAAAGATGCAGAATATTCGTTCGGATCATCTTCGTCGCGAAGTAATCCAAGCAAGGCATTGAACACCGCGATGAATGCGCCAGTACGGGTGACAATGGGGTTGAAGTTCTCGTCGATTTCGCGTTCCAGCCAGCCACGTGCTTCCAAAGAATGGACGAAGGCGCCCGCTTTCTCACGAGGCGAATTGCCTTTATCCTCGGGGTCATTGTCTTCGGGGATGCCGAATTCATGCTCCGGAGATTCGCCGATGTCGCCGACATTTCCGATCTGATAGGTCCGGATATATTCGCCAAGCACATCGACGAGCTTTTTTCTCGATAGCATGGCCAGCGAGCTTCCGAACGCGCGGTCGGTCTCGCAAAGCAATAAGAAATTGACCGCTTTGTTCTGTCCGGACAGCAAACCGAAAAAATTGGAGTTGATGATGTTAAAAAGGTCAGTCCTGCTCGAAGCCATGCATATATTATGCGCGCGCTAGAGCGATTTGTCCTTAGAGTTTTTTACATTTGTTCGTCCATCGGAAAATCGATCAAAATAGGGAGGCATAAAATATACGAAAAAACGCTTCCACAATACAGGGGGGACGAATTGTGGAAGCGATGACTATTTTAGTCACCTGCAAAAGTTTTTCAAGAACCAACATGCAAAAAATATCAAATGTTGGCCCTGAGACGGTAATGAAACCGCTTTACAAAAGATTTATAATCGAATCCGCACGGAGGCCTATCCAATGGACGATCAGCAATTACGCATTAGTCTCGAAATGGGACGCACTTTTTCTTTTCTCGAATACCATAGCGATGCGCTTGTCAAAGCAAGCGATCCTTCGATTTTCACAACTCCGTTTTCCTTCCTGCGAAAGGTAGAAATCGAAAACCTCACCGATCAAGATATCGTTGGAGCGACTCTTGCGCTTGAGTTCTCCAATCCGATTTTCTCCTGCGACCCACTTCCGCTTCCTGGCCTTCCTTCGCATCAGGAAACCGTGCTGAACCCCCTGCCCTCCATTTCAATCGATAGGAAAGCTCTGTACGCTTTAACCGAATCCGATGTTTGCGAAATCACCGCAAAAGTCCTCTCTTCGGACGGGAACGTCATTTTCACGACCCACCGTTCCGCGAAGCTTTTGCCCATTTCCATGCCTAGTGAAGACCCCGAAGCCCGCGATGCCTTGATGACCAAATACGTTATCACCGATTTCCCTGAGATGAGCCTCATCCACCACATGGCAATCGAAGAAAACGGCGGAAGGCCGCTCATCGGATACCAGAACACCCGCTACGACGGATCGATCGACTCCGACGCGATCGTCCATGAAGTCGAGTGCATCTACAAAGCGCTCCACAAATACGGCATCACTTACGCGAACCCTCCCCACTCCTCCGAAGTCTTCCAGAAAGTTCGCCTTCCCATGACCGTCCTGAAAGACCGTCTTGGAACTTGCCTTGACCTCGCGATTCTTTGCTGCGCCTGCATAAGCGAGATCGGAATCCGTTCCATCCTTTTCCTAGAGAAAGAACACGCCTACTCCGGCTTCTTCCTTGACGAGAAAACCCAATATGTCCCCGTCGAGAAGAACCTAAGCATCGTCTTGAATCAGGTTACCGGGACCAAGAAGATTGTCGTTCCCTTTGAGACGACCTTGATTTCCAGTGAGTCGAATGCCTCGTTCGCCGCCGCGATTCAATCCGCGACCGATCGCTTGAAATCTCACCAGCCTGGGTTCAAGGCCATCGACATCGATTTCTGCCACACCGGGGCATATAAACCGCTTCCCGTGCCAAAAGACGAAGAAGCGAGCATCGATTTCGCGATTGAGCCTACCGCGATAAGCGAGACCGCGCTCACCTCGATTCGCGATTATCAATTCCGTCCGATCAATTCAGGCGAAGAGCAAAACCGCTTCACCACCTGGGAAAAGAAATTATTGGATCTCTCCGCCGGGAACAAGCTCGTGAATTTCAAATTCGCAAAAGGGAATTCCAACTGCATCATGTTTCCGAAGCAAGACGGCAAAGCCCTGTATGACTATCTGCGCTTCAGCGAGAAGAATAACTTCAAGATCCGCTTCCTTCAGGGCAATGAGAAAGAACTCATCGGGGTCACGCAGGAAACGACCGATGAACTCCGCGCCCAAAACATCCTTCTCGCATATGGGTCGCCAACGGTTCTCAAGAAATTGATCCGCGCATCCAATTCCTCCAAAGAAGAAACGGGTAGCCCTACCTTATATTTGGCGCTAGCGAGCATCACAAACGAAAAGCTCAAGATGACCGCGCCGCTGCTACTACTTCCTGTTAGCGTCACCAAAGATAGGCTTGGCGAAGACTTCACGGCGGAATTCGATTTCGATGACCTGATGCTCAACAAAACCTTCTTCGAATATTGCAAACTCAAGACAGGGGTCGACTATTCTTCGGTTTATGGGCTTTCCGGCAACGATGAGTTCAACGACATTGTGAACACCATCCAGCAGATGACCGTCGGCAGTTTGTCGATTGATAGCCAATGCTTCTTCCTCGCGAACTTCACCTTCTCGCATTACGTCATGTGGTCCGACATCCACAACAGACGCGATGAGCTTCAGGCAAATCCGGTCGTCGCGAGCTTGCTCAAGAACGAATCCGAAATCGTGAACGAGGAAAGCGAAGAAACATCTGACCTCGATCAGTTGGACGACATGTCTAGCTTTGCTGCGCCGCTTCCTTACGACTCAACCCAACTCAAAGCGATCGTCGAGGCGGGCAAAGGAAATTCGTTCATCCTCGATGGCCCGCCGGGCACTGGCAAAAGCCAAACCATCGTCAACATGATCATCAATGCCTTCTACCATGGCAAGACGGTCCTATTCATCGCCGAGAAAATGGCGGCTTTGAACGTGGTTCGCAACCGACTCGAGAAGCTCGGGCTTTCTCGTTTTGCCCTTGAGCTCTACTCCAACAAAGCAAACAAGGCCTCGGTATTCAATCAACTTGGGGAATCGCTGAATCTCGGCGCGCAGGCTTCCGCCGGGGATTTCGAAGGGAAATGCCTCGAGATCAAGAATAGGAAGAAAGAACTTGGCCAAGAACTCAAGAAGCTCCACCGCAAGAACGGCCTCTACTACTCCTTATACGAAGCGATCAACAATCGCCTTCTTTCCAATGAAGCCGCGGGCAAGATCTCGCTTGACGAGGATTTCGCCTCAAGTTACGATGGGCCAAAGGATGTCACAATCCGTGCCGCGCTTAGCGATATCCATAGCCTCGCCGACTCGATTCCTAACTTCGACGCAAGCCCTTTGAAGCGGCTTAAAATCCACAAATTCGACTACACGGATCAAACGGAATTGGTTTTGAAATACCAAGTTCTACAAAGTGCCTTGCGCGATTTGAAGGGCGCTTACGATGCATTCGCAGGCAGCGCAAGTGTCGCCAAAACCCCGAATCGGAAGCAACTTCAGGACATCATCCTAATCTATGGGCTCACCTTCCGTGGATTGATCCGCGGGGACGCGCTCATTGAAACCGATGTTTTCAAAAACGACACCTTGAACCTCGAAGCTTTGAATCTGATCCTTGATCTTGGCGCGATTCAAGAAAAATGGGCGAAGAAGTTCAAACCAGATGTCTTCACTGCTATCGACGCAGCCGAGTTAAACGCCTTCATTGAAGCCAATAGCGGGCTATTCGGCAAAGGCAAGGTCAAGAAACGCTTTGCCCGGGAAATCGAACCGTTTGCCGTCATGCCGAAGCCAAGCTTCGACGATTGCCGCGCCCTTGTTTCCGCCGCAGTCGAATTCCAAGCCAAGAAAAAGAACGCGGAAATGCGCGAGAAAGATCTCACCACTTTCTTCGGCAGCGACATTTTGAAAGAGAAGGTCTACGAAAACGTCGCCGATAAGATAAAGATGTATCGCGAGACAAGCGAGCTATACCATTTGATTGAGAATTATGAAAACGGCGAGCAGCTTCCCCAGCGCATCGTTCGATTCATGACCATCCTCCAAGCCAAGGCGCAGCTCTTCCAGTCGAAATTGCTTCTTGAAGAGGTGGAACGCAAATTCGAAATCTACAAGGCAGCCGAGGATAATGCCATTGCCTCCTATCCATTCGAAATCGAAGGCGGGGATTCCACCGAATTCCTTGGAAGCATCTCTTCGCTTCTTGAGGAGTGCCTAAAGCCAGAAAGCGCAAAGCCGATCGCTTCAGCCGCGCAGATCAATGCTAGGTGCGACATCCTTCGCGAGCACGGCCTTTCTGTTTTGGCGGACGGCTTTGTCCACGGGGAAATCGCAATCGATGAGATTGACGATGCTTTCGAGAACGCGCTCGACAACGCTTTCATCCGCCTCTATTTCCGCGATCCATATTACAACCAGTTCTCCAGCGCGCTTTATGAATCCAAGATCGAGTCCTACCAAGAGCTCATCCAGGAATACAATTCCCTCGCCGTGGCGGAAGTCACTGCCAAAGTCACCGAGAACTTCATCAATCCGAAGATCGACCACAAAGCATCCACTCCTATCGGCGCGCTTCGCAAGCTCGTCGCTAGCGGCGGACGCGGCATCACCATCAGGAACGCCCTCAAGAAGTACGAAAGCTATTTCAGGAGCTACTTCCCCGTCTTCATGATGTCGCCGCTTTCCGCCGCCCAATACCTCGACGTCGATTCCCGCAAATTCGACCTCATCATATTCGATGAGGCGTCCCAGATTCCGACTTCTGAGGCCGTTGGCCCAATCGCTAGGGGCAACGCGCTTATCGTCGCAGGCGACCCGCAGCAGATGCCGCCGACGAATTATTTCTCCGTCTCGCTCAATAGCGATGATGTCGATGATGCAGGCCTAGAGGAATTCCAAGACAGCGAATCGCTGCTCGACGATTGCATCTCGATCGGGATGCCGCGCATCAGGCTTTGCTTCCACTACCGCTCCAAGCACCAGTCGCTCATCGAATTCTCCAACCAGAATTTCTATCGCGGGGATCTATTCACCTTCCCAAGTTTCGACACATTGTCCTCGCACATTAGCTTCAAGCTCGTCGAGGCAAGCAAGAAGGACAACGGCCTCTCCAAAGAGGAAATCGACGCGGTGCTATCCACCTTAAAAGAGATCATCACCTCCCCTACGGACCGCGGCAAATCCGTCGGCATCATCGTGTTCAACATCAAGCAGCAAGCCAAGCTCCAAGACGAAATCGATCGCTTCTTCGACGCCAATAAAGAGCTCGCTTCCATTGTCGCGGAATGGGAAGACCCCCTATTCGTCAAGAACCTCGAGAACGTTCAGGGGGACGAAAGGGACATCATCATCCTTTCCGTCGGCTTCAACAAGAACGCCTCCGGAAAAGCCGAGGTGCGCGGACCATTAATCCTCGACAAAGGCGAGCGCAGGCTAAACGTCGCCGCAAGCCGCGCCAAGGAGAGGATGATCGTCATCTCCACAATCCGTGCAGCCGATATCGATGCCGCCAAAGCCAAAAACGCGGGATCAAGGTTCCTCAAGGGCTTCTTAGCCTATGCAGAAGCCGCCTCAAATTCGGAATTTGAGCTCGAGGAGCCGGATCCTAGCATCGCGAACTTCATCCAGCGCGATCTCATGAGGAAAGGCTATGACAGCGACCTTAGCGTCGGCAGCAGCGGTTTCAAGATCGACCTTGCGATCAAAGCCAAAGGCTCGGACGAATATGTCCTAGGCGTGCTTCTAGATGGCGAAGAGGGC
>OCTW011416004.1_pt1 | contig 13985 bp, 10 predicted proteins | sample 1539671 | NCBI WGS metagenome assembly OCTW01 (sample SAMN02144230, study PRJEB22623) | gut metagenome | biome: sheep rumen | host: Ovis aries | place: New Zealand | reverse complement strand
TAAAAACAAAAAATCACCCAAATCATCCCATCTCAACGAATCCAGCAACACCCAATATTTTGCATTCATAATTCCGAATTCCGAATTCCGCATTAAAAACGGCATTCTCTATTGACAAAATCAGAAAAAAATATTTAATGATGAAATGTGCATGTAAACGGGTTTAAACCTAAACATGATTCGACAACATATCTGTTTAATCTTGAACATGGAAAGGGAGAATGCATCATGACCAAAAGATTAACCAAAAGGCAGGCCGGCGTATTTGTTTATATATGTGATTATATCACTGACAACAAATATCCTCCGACGGTTCGTGAAATTGCAGACGCTTTTGACATCAAGTCGACCAATGGTGTTGTCGAACATCTCAAGGCGCTCGCACGCAAGGGTTTTATCGAAAAAGACGGCTTCAGAAGCCGCTCCATACGCCCTCTGGTCGACCGTGAAGAAGGAATACGCATTCTCGATGGGAGAACGGCAGAAGCACCTACACGCGGGCGTATTGCAGGACGCAGCCCGGCAAATGACAAAATCGACACGCCACAGCCCGAGCTCCACAAACAGCTCAAAATTCTGGGAAGAATTGCATGTGGCGCCCCCATATTTGCTGAAGAAAATTTCGAAGAAGCACTCGATATCGATCCTTCCATCTTCTGCCGGGGGGAAGACGATGTCTACGCACTGCGCGTCAGAGGAACGAGCATGATCGGCGATGGTATCATGCCGGGAGACATCGTCGTCGTGCGCTCACAGCAGACAGCCGAAGACGGTGAACTCGTCGCGGCCATGCTCGACGGCAGTGCAACCGTCAAACGATACGAAAAACGCAAAGGCGTCATTTACCTCATCCCCTCCAATCCTTCGATGGATCCCATCACCATTAGCCCGGAAGACAACATCGATTTTCAGATTTTAGGCTCCATTCGCGGCGTGCTCAGAGTTTACCGCTAGCCACAAAACTAAAATTTTCAAACGGCATCTTGACCATTTCAAATGGTGCTTATTTCATTATTTCCGTGAGATGAATGGGAACATCTCGCACATTTCTCTTGCTTTTCGAAAAGTTCTTTACATTTCGTCAGGCTGCGCATAAACTATGCGACGCCGTTTCCTAACGGAAAATTTTTGTCAACCTTCATTTTTTAGGACATTTTATCATGGCAGACGAAAAAAAACAGCCACAGGGTCTTCAGTTCCAGATTAGCGAAGCTACCGCTCAGGGTCTCTATGCAAACCTCGCTATCGTCAGCAACATGGACAGCGAATTCATTCTTGACTTTGCATTTGTTCAGCCCGGCCAGAACAACGTTCGCGTTCATTCACGCATCATCATGAGCCCGAAACAGGCCAAACGCCTTGCAGTCACGCTCTCCAACGGCATCATGCAGTATGAAGAAAAACACGGTACACTCGACATCTCCTCACCGGATGCCAAGTAATTGATTCGCATTGGAAGATAGTGCCTGATTCATCGACGCTTGATTCCAATGGCTTCGTGCCTTATTGTGCCGTCATCTGCGCCGCAGGTGCCGGCACTCGCATGGGCCATAATAAAGCACTTTGCCGCTTGCCTCTGTCCGGGACCTTTCTGTCCTCGATTGTTCATACGCTCCAGGCTGCAAATGTAACACAAATTGCGGTCGTCATTGGCGCTCAGGCCAACGAAGTCATGCAAACACATCTTGACTTGAATGTGCAATGGGTTTTCAATCCGCAGTGGACCGACACATTCATGCTCGAATCCCTCACGTGCGGTATACGTGCATGCCCTCCCGAATGGGGAATCATACACTGGCCCGTCGATTGTATCGGCGTGCATCCGCAGGACCTGATTCGCCTCCTCAATGCACCACCCGCCCCATTTGCCGCGCTTTCCTTTAACGGAAAATGCGGACATCCCCTCAGAATCGCACCAGAAAAAGCCACAATTCTTCGAAATGGAAACCACGATTTTGCCTCTTTGCGCGATTTTTTTCTTTCCGATGCATGCACCTGCATCGAAGCGGATCATCCCGCGCTCATGAACTGCAACGATCCACAAAGTCTTGCGGATTTCATAGCCACACACCCACAATTGTGATAAAAATCTATCCCGTTGTAGCGTCATCATACAGATGGCATTTTTCCATTTTTTTTGAACTCTGCATTCTGTACATTCATGAACAAGGCTTCATTCCAAGTTCATAATGCGAATGAAGGGAGTCTCCTCCCCGAATTCAGAGTTCTTTTATTCACGTCATCATAGACAGGAAGAAACAATGGCTGAAAAAAAATCGAGTATTCGTCGCGTTGGTATTCTCTTTGCGGGCGGCCCAGCCCCCGGTGCAAATGCCGTCATTTCATCCGCCGCACTTGCTTTTGTCAAAGCTGGTATCGAAGTCATCGGCTTTTTACACGGCTATTCGAGACTTCAGAATTTTGACGAAGAAAAAATGCCCCTCGTCGAAGGCGATGCTTACATCGTTCTGGATTTCTCGCGCATCGTCGGGGCACGCAATAAACGCGGTATCATGATTGGATCTGCACGAGCCAACCCGGGCAAAATGATCAATTGCCCCGAAGATCTCGATGATCCCGAAAAAGCTGCGCCTTTAAGAAGAACTTATCTCGGTCTGAGAAGCCTCGGCGTCGACGCATTGATTTCCATCGGTGGTGACGATACACTCAAAACCGCCAACAAATTGTACGAATATCAGAAACACGCCAATATCGAGGATAAAGTCCGCGTCGTACACCTGCCCAAAACCATCGACAACGACTACAACGGCATTGACTTCACATTCGGTTATTTCACGGCTGTCAACTTTATGGCCCAGGAAATCCGCAACCTCGAAGCCGACGCTCGCGCCAATTCCGCATACTTCATCGCCGAATGCATGGGACGAAAAGCCGGATGGCTCGCCTATGGTGTTGCCATGGCAGGTGAAGCTCAGCTCGTCATCGGCGTCGAAGACATTCCCGACCTGATGAAAAACGCAGGCAAGGAATATCAGGGATTCCTCGACATTCATGTCCTCGTCGATCGTCTCGTCGAGCTCATCCGCGCACGACGCGCCCGCCGACAAAAATTCGGCGTCGTCGTACTCGCCGAAGGACTCGCCGAAAAACTCCCCAAAGATTTCCTCGAATCGACGACACTCGACGAACATGGCCACATCTCGCTCGGTGATGTCCACCTCGGCCACCTCGTTGCCAAGATGATCATGAAACGACTCGAAGAATTGAACCTGCCCAAAGTCAAGGTCAACGGCGTACAGCTAGGATACGAAGCACGATGCGCATCACCGCATGCATTTGACGTCATGCTCGGAAGCTGCCTCGGCGTCGGTGCTTACATCGCCCTCGTCGAAAAAGACCTCGATGGACACATGGTTTCGACCGTCGGACAGCTCGATCACTGCTTCGTACCGTTCAGCCAGCTCGTCGACCAAAAGACCCTCGTCACCGAAGTGCGCTACATCAATACCGACAGCGATTTCCACAAACTCGCCATGCTCCTCGGCGATGATCTCGGCACAAAGATTTAACATCGCACGTCTCTACATATTATTGACAAACCCACTGGGGTGATTTATCCCCAAAACAAAAGGGCGGGCGTATGGTGCCTCAAGCACCATAGCCTGCCCAAAAGCGGGCGTATTGGCAAAGCCAATAGCACGCAAATCATAAAAAAATCGCCACTTTGAGCGACGAGGAGGACATGGATGGAATACGCCGTACAGTATACGATCAGCGTTTTAACGGGACGATATGCGCAAAAATACAGTGTCATTATCTATGATGCGGCTCGTCTCGAAGGACTTCTCAAAGCTGCGCAGAGCCCACTTGCCGGAATCGCTGCGGATGCACCAAGACGCGACTATGACCCATTTGAGTGCTTTCAGGGGCTGATGAAAATGCTCAAGAAAGACGCAAAAAAGAGCTTTTGTACCGCCATCATACGCGAACAAAATGGCGAGCAATCGCGCGCCGTCAGCTTCGACGACGAAGATGATAATGGCGCATTCCACCTCGATGCACTCGGTTTTAAAGGCATCTGCAGACGAGGCGATGAATGGACAGAATTCGAACAGATAAGTGGAAAAAACGGCACCTACCATGCCGAAATGTCTACTGTTCTCGCCGTCTTTAAAGATGAACTCATGAATCTCCTCAACCTGTGCGAAGAAACCATGGCCAAAGATGCACGACTGATCGCACAGACCGTTCCCAATGACACCCCCGCCCCCGCACCTCTTTTCCAGCTCTAAGCATCATGGACAATACCGAACATGAAGGCGCACAGGGCTTTAAGCGCGTCTATTTCTTCAAATATTTTTTGACGGAAGATGACTGGAATGCGCGCCACGATTATCACATCCAAAAGCGACGTCTGCACATCTCGAATCTGCATGGCAAAGGCATTCAGAACGGAGACGAAACGCTACTCGTGCATGCCGAGGCCACACCATCCCTCAAAGTCGAAATCACACCCGGCATCGGTACCGATATTCAGGGGCGCGTCATCTACGTCCCCGCTCTCGACACCGCCACTTTTGAGATCGACAAATTCCAGCTGCCGGCAACGCTCTATCTCAAAGTCGTCTTTCAGGAAATGGCCACAGATCGAGTGCGAATGAAGGACGGACGCATCGAAAACCGCTATTTTCGCGAGTCTTACCGATTTATCGTCAGCGACCGCCCTGCCGATGACAATCAGCTCGAACTCTGCCGCGTCGCCGTTACGCTCGACTGCAAAGCGATTACCGATCCCATCGATCCACTCAATCCTGGCCCCAACGAAATTGACATGCGCCACCGCCTGCACATGCCATGCACGCGCGCCATCGATATGGAAGCACACCACACGCTCCTGCGACTGCTGCGCGACCGACGTGCCGCATTCGAACGGCTTGGCGGACACATCAAACTACCGGAACTCGCCCTGTTCAGCCAGAATTTCGCAATCATGCAGGAACTCCTCGAAGCCAACGTACTCAAAGAATCGGCTTTGGGCGGCATCCTCAATTTCTTCCAGATGCTCGACAACTTCGCCATCGAAAGCATCTCCGCCAATATCGAAGGATTCATACTCGAACGCCCCGAATGGAAACGACATCAGGATAATTGCCGTGCATTCCGCCTGCTGCTCGAAGAACCTGGCAAAACGCCACTGCAAAAACTGCAGATGGCACTCGTGCAGCTCGAAAAACTCTCGATTTCTTATGCACACATGGTGCGACTCATCGGAAACAGCAATCGCGTCTATATCCCCGGGCAAACCAAACCGCTCCCCACAAGTTATCCCATCGGCGGAAGCTGGGATTTCGTCAAGGTCTGGTCAGCCGAAATGCCTCAGATCTTTAAAATCGACGATCTCGAATGGCTGCTCATGGGCGAGTTGAACATCACCGAAGAAGCATCCGAAAGACGGTACAAATTCAGAATCTGCGAATCGCGCGATATCTGGAAAAACCGACAGCGCCTCTATTTCCCCGACGGCGCACTCATCGAAGATACGGGCGTCGCCCACGAAGGTGGTTACTCCGAATTCGAAATTCCAGGCGTCATCCCCGATACCCACCTGTGCGTCATCCGAATGATGGATTACGCCCGCGGCGATTACGAACTGCTCATCAATGCCAACGGCCAGGATGTCGGCATTTCACGCTGTGATGGTTACGATCGACGCGCACGATGGCGCAACTGGCCCTTCGTCATTCCTTCCTATTTTGTCAACGATACCGTCCTCAAAGTGCGCCAAACCTGCCTCACCGCTGACCGCGATATCAATATGTTCCGATATTGGTTTTATCAGCCTACCAACTGGTAGTTTTTTAGGAAGCGCGCCTATTGCCTGCGGCAATACGGCTTGCGAAGTGCGCTATTTGCCTGCAGCAAATACGCGCACTTTTTTTTTGACTTTAGCCAACCAATACAATTGCATCCATAATTACGAATTACGAATTACGAATTAAAATAGTGAGCATCGTTAGATGCGAACAAATCCGTTTGTAAAAAAAATTACCCAATCATAGCCATCTCAACGAATCTAGCAATTACCCAGAAGATTGCATCCATAATTACGAATTCCAAATTACGAATTACGAATTAGAAAACAATTCCGCATTCCGAATTACGAATAGAAATACGTATAATCATTAAACAATTGCCAATACTTGAGAATCGTCGTAGTATAAAAATGTATGGACTGAGTGTGTTCAGTCCAATGTAATTTTTTTATGGGAATTTAACATGGCTGTATGTCCAAAATGTTTTGAACAAGGCGAATTGGCACAGGAATGCCCCAAATGCCATCGCTTTTATGTCGACGCTGATGACTTGCGCAAATCTAAAAATGACGAAATGCTCGGCGACATCATCGATGGTAAATACATTCTGCTCTCCCTCATTGGTGAGGGCGGCATGGGCAAAATATTCAGAGCCAAGCAAAAATATACGAATCAGATCGTCGCACTAAAAATCCTCAAAAGCGAATACATGGAAGACGAAACCCTCAAAGACAGGTTCTTCCGTGAAGCAGAAGTCGTTTCGGCACTCAACCATCCAAACATCGTCAAAATGTATGGATGCGCGCCGGACGAAAAACACAATACGCTCTTTATGGCGATGGAACTCCTCGTCGGACGAACTATGTTCGATGTCCTGCACAAGGAAGTACCACCACTTGCTACCTTGGTGCGATGGTTCAGCGAAATGGCATCTGGCTTGGGAGAAGCACATAAACATGGTGTCTTCCACCGCGATCTCAAACCCGAAAACATCTTTATGCTCAAAGATGATGACGGCGTCGAGCATGTCAAAATCCTCGACTTCGGCTTCGCACGCTTACAGGGGGCTTCCAAAAAACTCACCATGGCTGGTATCGCTTTCGGTACACCCCATTATATGAGCCCGGAACAAGCCATGGGACTCGATGATATTACTGCCGCCGTCGACGTTTATGCACTCGGTGTCATGATGTTCCAGGCTATTTCGGGGCATCTCCCGTTTGACAGCCCCAATGGTTCACCCATGGATGTCATGTACGCACAGGTTCACTCTGAAACACCGCCTTGCACCCCACGCCCAGAATATCGTCCACCAGAACGGCTCATCAAATGCATCTACAAATGCATGGAAAAACAGCCTGCCAAACGTTTCCCCGACGGACATGCACTCAATCTTGAACTTCAGGAAATTGCAAACGAACTCAAGAATGAACGCAGTATTGGAACCAAACCGGCACCCATCACAAATCCAACGCTCCCAACATCTGGATCGCTCGGAATTACCGGTAAAATTAAAGAATTGTTTACCGGCGAAAATCAATTGGTCGCCATCATGGTCAGTGCCATTGTTGTTTTGATCATCATCGTGATCGTGCTTTTCGCTACAGTGCTGTAACCCTGTGATTACATATCGCCTTCACATGAACACCGCCAGATTCTTATCGTTCATTCTGGCGGTGTTCTTTTTTTTCTGTTGTTACAGCCACGCTCTGGCTGAACCTGTTCAGCCTACCCTCCTGGAACTCTCGGCAACACATGACATGCCTGCGTTCAAAAACAATCGCGAACGCACAGTGCATGGGTATGAAATCGAAATCGCAATCGGACTTGGATGGATGCCAATTCAATACCTGTCGCTCCATGCAAAACTCGGCGTTTCCTGGTTCTATGCCTTCGATAGTACTTTTGAATACACCCACCACCAACATGTCATCGACGGACAGCATCTAGGCTCTGTGGATGCTGCTGTCGTTATCGAAGCACACCTGCCCTCCCGATTGCCCGCGATCTATGCAGAATTGATCATAAAGAGCTTCATTGCCGCTCACCGGGCTGGAATCTTCCGTTCTCACGCTGGAATCGGACTATCCTTCGCACCTTTTTTCGAGACCGATAAAACCCTTAGAACAGTCCAATTTGGCATGGGCGTGCGTTTCCCAATTGTCGATGATTTTGAAAAGGTTTTCGGACTCACCCATGAACCGGCACAATTAACTATGCATGTCCTCTGGGGATTCTGATGTAATGCGGAATTGTTTTTAATTCGCAATGCGGAATGAGTAATGCGGAATTAAATGACTAGAACCCAGATCTCATTCAGAAGTCAAATTGACTCAATTCTTTAGAAGCAACATAAAGAATTCCTAGGTAATTCCGAATTCCGAATTCCGAATTAAAATGCCAATTGCACACTGCACATTGCTAATTCAAATAGGCATTCAGAATGCACCTTGAGTTTCGCACATTCAATTCCGAATTCCGAATTAAAGCATGATGTTTTTGTCATCCCCGGGCAACAGCTCAACGCGCGTCGATGCCATCTTTTCTTTTTCCAAAACCGATTTCGTCATTCCCTTGAGATGTTTCGATTTGGCAATGGCATAAACCTCAAGCCGAATCGGTTTATTGCCCAATGGGGTAAAGCCATTGTAGGATTTAGATTTATTGGGTATGAGATAATCTATCTGCTGGGTAAAGCCCCCCTGATCATCTAATCGAACGGCAATAAAATTGAGTTCTTCGCTGTTCGATGAATTGACGCGCAAAGAAGCATCCGCCCAATCCAGCGTGATGGTTTTGTCTTTGGGAATGCCTGCATCTGCTGCAGATATATTCAGAGTAACCTTTTGCTTCACGCAACGGGTCTTGCACGTCACGGTCATCCCATACGTACCCTCCGGCAATTCGATGACAAGATCACCGTTTGAATTCGCATTATAGCGTTTCCCGCCAATGATAGCGTATGCATCGTATGGATAAACCGGCTGAATGACCCGGATCAATGCTGGCCTCTGTGGTTGCTCCTCGACAGGCGGCGTCTCCGAAGCAGGCTCTGCCACAGCTTCCCCCAAGGCATAGCCTACCTCATTGTTCTCCATCGTCTCATGCGTTTTCTTTGGGGTTTTGCGCTGATTCTTGGATCGCTCCGATTTGTTATCCTGAGCACCGGTCGACGGAATACTTGGCATGTCCGATTTGACGGTCAATTCTGAATCGGATTGCACAGGATTCTGCTCAGTAACCGGTTGGCTCTCTACAACCGGTTGGGGCTCTGTAAGCGGTTGAGGCTCTGTAAGCGGCTGCAATGCCACTGGCGTTTCCTGCGCCACCAAATCTCCCAAATTTGGGGTAGAAGGGGGTAATTCCACAATCGGAGGTTCATCGGTTCTGGACTGCACAATGCTGTTGTCCGACTGCAATTCCTTTTCTTCGGATGGATTGAGTGCGTCGATTGCCTGGGATTGCTCCGGTTCATTGGGCGACGAAGCAAGGAGTGCATGCCAAGGAACCACAAAAATACACAACACAATCAGAGTCGACACCAATGCCGCAATGCCACCGACAATCATACGCTTCTTGTGAATATCGCCGGTACGAAGCTTCCTCAGCAATGCATTGGCTTTGACATCATCCGGATCATATTCCAAAACGGTATTGAGTTTCTCCAGTGCCTGTGAAAGATGCTTTGCCTGCACCGCAAGCTGCGCGGATTCATTTAATACGGATGTCACTTTGGGGAGATACGCTTCATTGAATTGATCCGGATCGCGATAATAAACTGCCGCAATCTCATCATAATTCTCCAGGCGTACCTCTTTCAGAATGGATACCAATTCCTCCTTTAATGCTGACGCAGTCTGATACCTTTCTTCGGAATTGGTTTTCAGACATTTGGCTATCATGCGGTCGATGCGCTTGGAAATAGTCGCATTCAAACGGCTCGGCTGAGTATACTGATTGTCCAGAATCGCCTTGAAAACAGACATCGGAGTCGTACCCTGAAAAGGCAATTCATTCGTCAGACAATAATAAATGACCGTACCCAGAGAAAAAATATCACACGAAAAGGTATAGGGCTGACCCTCTATGATCTCGGGTGACATGTGCGCCGGAGAGCCCACCAAACTCCCCGATGCTGTCATACGATCCGCATCCAAAATTCGGGCAATGCCAAAATCCATCAGTTTGACAACGCCATCCTCCGAAAACATAATATTTTCCGGCTTAATATCTCTATGAATGACATTGCTCTGATGGGCATGCTCAATGGCATCGCAAAGTGTACATCCTATCGCTATCGCCACTTCCGGGATCTTTGTCTTGTGCGCTTGAATAAAATCCTTCAGCGTCAACCCCGAAACAAGCTCCATGACGATAAACTGGGATCCTGTCTCCTCATCGGTACCGGTATCATATATCTCGACAATATGTGGATGATGCAGCTTGGCGATCGCTTCTGCCTCGCGCAAAAAACGCGCGGCACTCGTCTCCTGAGAAGCCAAAAAAGGATGAAGTAACTTAAAAGCGACATTGCGGTTTAAACGCATATCGAGCGCACGATAGACCACGGCCATACCCCCACGGCCGATTTCATCCTGCAATTCATATCGATTGGCCACGATGCGTTGATTCATCAAAACGCTCCCATTTCGACATACCACACACCAACACGCTCTTTTACTTTATCAGCTTTTGCAATTTTTTTTTATCTAAATCAGTGTCTTCTATGGATTTTTTGGTAACTGTTCTGCAACCATGTTCTAATTAAAAAAACTGAACCTGAGTCAACCTAGGCTGAAGGCAGTAGGCTGAAGGCAGCAGTAAGTGTTCTATAGGGAAATTGTGTGATTTCTGAATACAGACTGAGCAATGTGTTTGGCAAACTCATGCCTCATGCCTTGTTATTGTATTGACTTTGGAAAAAAGCTCAGCCCCCGGATGAGTAGTACCCCCAATCGTTACATTTTTGCAGACAAATTCTTGATTTTCTCAGCACATGATCCAATATAACCTTTTACACCATCGCAGATGTATGGTGTTTCGCCAGGATAGGGCTGAAAAATGAAAGAAAACACCATTTTTAAAGTTAAAAAGAAAAGGCTGTTTGACAGTCTCGTCGATTATGTTTCTTTCAGTCAGGAAGTTCGGCGGCTCGTTGAAGTACTCAACACCGAGATTGCCGCACCCGAAACCGTCAAATTCCGCCCCATCTCACACCCCGCAGGATTCGTACGCCTCATCACGAAACGCAGGCTGACCATCGCAGAGGCTTATATCAAGCTCATTTCGCACAGCCATTCGGACAGTTACGTCGAACGCATCGAAGCACTCCAGGTGCTCATGCATCATGTTTGGCACGCCAAAAATCTCTCCATGCCGCTCAATACCGCGCGCGTACAGATCGCTCTCATGAAAAATGCCGTCAAAATGCGCGGCAATCGACGTGCCCAGCTCGAACTCATGAGCGACTTCGCACGCGCATCCTATGGGCAGGCAAGCGTCATTCGACGACTGCTGCGTGAACTCGATCTGCTCGAAGTCCCCGAAACCGGTGATGATCTCTCACAGCTACAGCTCGGATGGGATGACCACGTCCACGATTCCATGACAGAGGGCCGAAAATCCCCTACACAACTCGTGCTCGACGCCTTTATCAAAGGTATGTCTCGCATTACCGTCGCCTATTACGATGTCGCCGGCAGACAAACCTACGAAGAAATCTTTCATGCAGGACGTATCCTCGGCATTCGCGTACAAATCGGCATCGAATTCAGTGTCGGCCTCAAATGCCATCGCCTGCACTATCTCTATATCCCACCACAGGATTGGGAATTCGAAAAACTCAACAGCTTCCTCAATGACAAGGCCGAAGAACTCAGACCTTTTCTCGACGGACTCCAGGAAAATGCCGTCCGCAGGCACGCTACCGTCAATTCCCTCCTCGACAATTTCAATAAAACAGGTCTGGAAGTCTTTAACGAGTCCTTCATGGAACTCAAAGCACTCCAAATGCAGCCGCTCTCATGGGAAAGCATCGAAACCGTCACCGCAAAAGGACAGGCAAACCGAATCCATCTCGGACAGCTCATATACCAATCCATGCGGCCGGTCGCACTCAAACGCGTGCTCTACCTCAAAAATCAATATCGAACATTAAAAGCACGCGCAGAAAATGATCCTTCTTCTTCCTGGGAAGCAGACCGATGTTTCAGACGATACGAAGACGCACGACATGTCTACGAGGAACTCACCCCCTCGCTCTGCGCCGAAAAATACATCGCACCACAAAAACAACTCGATTATGACTCCGCTTTCACCTCCGAAAATGAAGTCCTGCCATTGCTAAAAAAAACGGGCGGATACATCGTCTTTATCCACCCGCTCTCTCAAGGCACGCAGCGAGGCATCGATGTTCTCTTTCAAAACTACGCCTATATTACAGATATCGAAATCTTTAACCTCGTCGACGCCATCCAGCGAGATACCAGCGAAATCCGACGATTCGCTCAACTCATCACCGCTCTAATCAATGGCAATCCCGATCAAATCGAAATCCTGTTCCGCGAATGGCGGCTTGCACCCAAATCGCACAAAGAAATACAGACAATCATCGATTATATCAAAGAAAATCCCTTCTATATGAGATGCGCGTCCGACGCCGTCGGATGGTCTTCCAATATCCCGGGAATGGGATTCATACACGAAGATTCTCTCACACCTAAAGCTCTCAAACTCCTCAAAAAAAATAATCATTCCATGGTGCCACAGCCTGTCGCCGAACTGCTCCGCATTCAGCACGGACTCAGCCAGAACGAAAAATCAGCTGTCTATCTCCTCTCATCGACGCAAATCGTACAAACGACGATGAACAAAGAGGATACACAGCCCATGACGCCACTGCGTTTCTGGCGCTACCTCAACGTCAATATCAGAAGCCTCATACTCGCAATTCTCGGCTTCATACCTACCTATTATTGCCTCGCTTACATCCTCGATTCAAACTGGCTCGGACTGTGTTACGCCATCATCTGGTTCGTTTTGACCGGTTTTCGAAATGCCATCGTCGATGTCATTGCCGCATCCGGTATCACACCCTCCGCATGGGAAATCAAAAACATCGATCGCGAAAACCTCTGCGCCTCCGAATTCTTCTCGGGACTCTCTGTACCCGTACTCGCCTTCGCCAAATTCGCATTCGACCAAACCTGGGGCGCATTTACCATCGGCGGACAAACATGGGGAACTTATGACCTCACCGCCGAATCCGGATTCTGGTTCACTTTTATCAAATTCTGGACAATCGCTTTTACCAACGGATTATATCTCGTTTTGCATAATACACTGCGCGGTTTCGAAAAAAACGCCATCCGGGGAAACTTCTTCCGAAATGTCTTCAGCTGGCCCATCGCGACTGCCGGTTCCTACTTTTTAACACCGCTCGGCGTGCCAGATATCGTACAGGCCAAAATCTGGTCTGAAGTCGTCGCCGGATTCATCGAAGGTACCGTCAAAAACGCCAAACAAAACAAACTCGCCCAAAAAGCGCTCTTCGAAGTATATCGACAAATTCTCTCGCCCAATCCGCTATATGCCCTTATCGCTCGTCTCGATATACTTTTCTTCTGGGGAAAATATAGCAAAGGCCGCCGATCTCTACAAAAATTCCTTCGTATCGCAAACAAAGACGTTTCCGGAATATCGGATGCACAAAAACGTGATATACAAAAAGCAAATATGATTATATTTGATGCATTTACGACCGAAGGCGCCCTCGAATCGCTCACCTACGCCATTCTCGAATACTATCCAGAAGAGAATCTCACGATCCTCACCGATTTCGCCGGCGAAACGCACGAACCCTTCGTCCAGTGGCTCAACCGAAACAAGGATGCAATCATCGGCAATGCCACAGCCTGACATTGAATTATGATTTCTGGCGCCTTCCTTTGCGCACCGCAGCCTACCGGCTGCGATGCGCATACGTCCGGCTTCCCGCGCTTTTCCCTCTCTGCGTTCGGTCAATACGCGCGGGAAAGCTTCTGCTGCGCGCCATTCTATAAATACATCAATTGAAATACATCATGTCTTCCACAAACTCCACTTGTTCCAATGGCAGCGGAAACGGCATACTGTCCACATACTCCCCGGTTTCATCTTTATAAATACGATATAAAATAGGAAGCGGTGCACCTTCGACACAGGCATGATTAG
>OCTW011591923.1_pt1 | contig 13988 bp, 1 predicted proteins | sample 1539671 | NCBI WGS metagenome assembly OCTW01 (sample SAMN02144230, study PRJEB22623) | gut metagenome | biome: sheep rumen | host: Ovis aries | place: New Zealand | reverse complement strand
TCTGCAAGTTCTTGCATGGCTTGTGGTGGCGCACAACTTCCGGCTGACACAATGGCAAAAGGTAAGGACAGAAGAAAAATAATCACAATCTTTACAATACAATGAAAAACAAATATCCCCGTTTTTTATCGGTGCTTTGTGCGCTGATGATTGTCACAAGTGCCTCCTGGGCTGTGCCCGCTTATCGCGGTTGGCAGACCCGCACGCAGCCAGATGGCACAACCATCACTATCCGTCAGGTCGGTGATGAGTTCTATCACTATTGGGAGACCGAAGACGGCAAGGTCGCTGTCGAGCAACCCGACGGCACATTCGTCGTTACTGATGAAGATATCCCCACCGGCGAGCAAATGGCTAAACGTCGTATGGCATCCAAACGGTTCCCGAAAAATGCCAAGATGGTTGGTGCAGGGTACATGCCGACGCGTGCGCTGTTTATCCTCGTCAGCTTCAGCAACCAGACTTTCAAGTCCACCAGCGAAACCTATTACAAGTCGAAGTTAGGCGATAAGACAGATGGAGCTATGTCTATGTACAACTACCTCAAGTTGCAGTCGAATGGGCAATATGCTCCGCCTGTAGATGTATATGGTCCATATACCTTGAGTAATACCTATGCCACCTACGGAGCCAATGATGATAGTGGCGATGATGTTAATCCCGCTCAGATGATTGTAGATGCCTGCAAAGCGGCTGACGCAGATATTGACTTCTCGCTGTATGACGGAAACAACGACGGCAAGGTGGACAACGTGTATGTCCTCTATGCCGGTAAGGGCGAAGCCGATGGCGGCGCAGCCTCTACCGTTTGGCCGCACCAGTGGGATATCTATTATGGAGGATTGTCGCTCAAACTTGACGGCAAGAACATCCGCAACTATGCATGTAGTGCCGAGTTGAACGGCAGTGGCAAGTGCGCTATGGGTACGCCGTTGCACGAGTTCGGACATGTGATAGGTCTGCCGGACTACTACGATACCGAATATGCGAGTACGAATTATACGGAGAAACGTACTCCGGGTGATTGGTCAATCATGGATGGCGGCTCGTACAACAACGATGGTAATACACCGCCGAACTACTCCATCTTTGACAAATATTACCTTGGTTGGGAAACACCGAAGTTCTTGGCTAAAGATGAAAAGAAAAATGTCACTATGACCACCGATTGGGACGATGCATACCAGATTACCGGCGGCTCTTCGCGTGTCTCGGCTACAGCTACCAGTCCCGCGATTGTTTATTATATTGAGAACCGCCAAAAGACCGGTTGGGATGCCTACTTGCCCGGCCACGGAATGATCATTTGGCAGGTGAAGTACAATGCCTCTGCGTGGAGCAATAACAACTTGAACAATACCGGTGGCAACCCGCGCTATACGGTTCTTTCTGCATCAGGCACCGCCACGAATATCGGCAAGGCTTCTGACCCCTTCCCGGGCTCAAGCCGCGTAAAATCCTATACTCCCGTCACGGGCTGTGCTATGACGGAGATTACGGAGAGTGGCAACAATATCACCTTCAAGTTCAACGGCGGTATAGATAAGACCAAGTGTACGTACGAGTTTCTTGGCGAGAACTGCACCACTCCGGCAGATGGTGAGGTGGCAATCAATTCGTCTTTGTCGGTAACCATCACTCCGAGCAGCGGTTACACACTGAACGATGCATCGTGTTGGACGGTAGAGATGGGTGGCGTGGAACTGACCTATGGTTCTGATTTTACGTATAACGCCTCGACGAACACGTTCTCTATCGCCAGTCTGACCGATGATGTGGTGATCATGGCTGAGGCTAAACAGATTTTCACCGTCACTTGGAGCGTAAACGGCTCGACAACCGCTACAAACTACATCGACGGCACGTCGCTTGTTATGCCATCCACGCCATCCGACTGCCCGGGCGGAAAGAAGTTCGTGGGTTGGTCAACAAGTACCTCTGTTACCGGCGACAAACCTGCCGACCTGTTCACCGCAGCAGGCACCAAGACCGTAACAGCCAATGTCACCTACTACGCCGTATATGCTACAGCCACTACAGGCGGCGGTTCATCCACATGGACGCTTGTGACCGATGCATTCAGCCTGCGCAGCGGTGATGTGCTCGTCATTGCAAGTAACACCGAAAGCAAGACTGCCGGTGATATATCCTCAAGCGTTATGGGCGAGGTAGCCACTACCTTCAGTTCTGACAAATCAACAATCACCTCTCTTGGCACAAACACCGTCGAACTGACTCTTGGTGGTAGCGAAGGTGCATGGACGCTCACTTCCTCCAGTGGCCAGTTGGGTGCAACGGCTGTAAAGAAACTGGCGTGGGATTCAGGTACAACGACATGGGAAATATCTATCTCCAATGGCGATGCAACCATCCAGAATGGAAACTCTACTTACGGAAGGTTCTTGCACAATGTTAGCAATACACGTTTCACGACATATACATCAAATGCTTCCACCACAATGCTCTTGCCGCAACTCTATCGCAAGGGCGGTGGTGTGTCGTATAGCGACTACGGTACAACGTGCGTAGTATGTGCACTGACAAGTATCTCGCTGAACACGGATAATGTGAAAAAGTCGTTCACAACCGATGATACGTTTACTTCGGCAGGCTTGGTGGTTACGGCGAACTACAGTAACTGCTCGTCGCGAACGGTAACGCCGACCAATGTTTCGACTCCGAGTTTGACTACAGCAGGTGACAAGACGGTAACGGTTACCTACACGGAGAATGATGTTGAAAGAACGTCAACTTATACCATCAATGTTGCAGCTGTGGTAAAACACACCGTTACGTGGAAGACTTGCGGCGGCACAACAATCAAGACCGAGCAGTATGTGGATGGCGATCCGCTTGTACTGCCTTCACCTGCACCCGGTGCGAACACCGAAGGCAAGGCGTTCTATGGCTGGACAACCGAGTCAAGTTATACCGGTGCTACCGCTCCGGCAACGATCAGTGCCGGCGGCGCGGTAACAGCTGATGCAACCTACTACGCAATCTATCATTAAGTCTCATCATGAAATACACAACAGTTATGAAGACTACAAAATATATTCTCACCCTTGTGCTCACCGCGTGGTGTGCAGTGGGGAATCTATATGCCATCACCAGTTCGTACTATAGTACAGTGGACGGCAAGAAGGAAAGCGGTCTGCGCGATGCGTTGTACTCCATTACGTCAGTTGGCCCGGCTAATGGTCACAGCTACAACAATTTGTGGACGGCATACAAGACCACGGATGTGTATCCCACAGGGGACGCCAATGCGGGTAAGATTTGGGATATGTACAGCGATTGTTTGTTCACAGCCGGAACAGATCAGTGCGGAAACTATGGCGGTGTGTGCGATTGCTACAACCGTGAGCACTCATTACCAAAGAGTTGGTTTAGTGAAGCTAATCCGGCATATTACGACATGGGACATATCGTGCCTACCGATGGTAAAGTCAACGGTATGCGTAGTAACTATGCCTTTGGTGAAGTTGCCGCTGGAGCAGCAACATGGGGCAATGGCAAGTTGGGTAACGCAAAAACTTTCACCACAACCGATGTCAAAGGCTCGTCATCTATCACCACCACCTATACCGGTACTGTGTTTGAGCCAGCTGACAAATACAAGGGCGACTTTGCGCGAATGTACATGTACATGGTTGTACGCTACAAACCCGGCAATTCAAATAATGTGAATCTCGCTGCAACAGGTGACGGTACGAAGATGTTCAACTCTACCGATGCCAACTACGGTCTGACGGATTACTCCATCGCCCTGTTGATGAAGTGGCATCGTAGTGATCCTGTAAGTCAGAAGGAGATTGATCGTAACAACGGTATGCAGAACGTGCAAGGTAACCGTAACCCGTTCATCGACTATCCCTGTTTGGCTGAATACCTGTGGGGTGACAAAGCCGGTCAAACGGTTACGCTAAGTAGCCTTGTGGGTACGTTCACCGGTTCGTGGACTACAGGCGACGGCTGTCCGTGCGGTACAGATCCCGCTATCACATTGCCGAATGGCGATATTGATTGCGGTGCAACCAGTACCAATACGCCTGTCACGAAGACCATTACCGTGCAAGGTGTGAACCTATCGGCAAATCTCTCGTTAGCTGTGTCCGGAACGAACAGCTCATTCTTTACACTGAGTGCAAATTCAATCCAGAAGGCAGTAGCCGAGACAGGTAGCAGCGTAACCATTACCTACACGCCGACATCGACAGGTTCGCACACTGCTACGCTGACTATCTCCGGTGGTGGTCTGGCAAGCAGCCGCACCTTCACACTCAGTGGTACGTGTTGCAATCCTTACACGGTAACCCTCTCGCGTAATAATATAACCGAGACGGTTAGTGCGTGTGGTACATATACTTTGCCTACAGCAGAGGAAGAATCCGGTGCATGCGACTATGAGTTCAAGGGCTGGTTGGCAAGCAACACTTCGTTTACCGAGGGAACAAACACTGCTCCGACTGCGTGGGTAACATCCGTCACAAGTGCCAAGGCACTTCATGCCGTTTATGGCAAGACTACAACAACTGGTGGCGGTAGTTCAAGTAGCGTAAGTTATACATTCACAACTTCCGGATGGAATGCAAAAATTGGTAATACACAAAGTAACTGGACTTCCGGAAAAGCTGGAGCGGGTTATAGCAATAGCGGTGTTCAAGTTACTAAAAACGGAACAGGTGCCAATGCTACCTGTCCGAACTCGTATAACACTATAACAGGCATTACGGTAAGTTATTGTACGAACTCAAGTAGTGGAGCAGGTACAATAGTTATGTCTGTTGGGTCAACGGAAGTGTCGCAATCTGTAACAAGTTCAGGCGGCACATCGGCACGTGACCTGTCATTCGACTTCTCAAGCACCAAGCCTTCCGGCTCGCCGAAGATAACTGTCAACTGTACCACGAACTCAATCTACGTTTGTGGCGTTACGATTACATACGGCGGTGGCGGAACATCTAAGACTACCTACAAGAAGGTGCCGTGTACAGTCCGTACTATCAGTTACGCTCATACCGGCGGCGCAACCACGGGCGGTACATATTGGGCAGATGTGACATCCGCATTGCCGGGCACAACTATCACGCTGGATTACGATCCGGCTGAAGGTTATGCACTTGACAGTTGGACGGTAACGGGCGGTAGTGTTACTGTGACAAACAACCAGTTCACAATGCCTGACGCGAATGTGACCATTTCGGCTACGTTTAAAACTGTTCCCAAACGTACCATCCGTTTCTACAACAACGGCACACTTATCAGCACGCAGTCTGTATATGAAGGAAGCACACCAAATGTGCCTTCTATTGAAGGCTGCGACGGCTATACCTTCGTCGGTTGGTGGACAAGTGCATTGGGTGAAAGCAACACTACGGAGCAAACATGGATTACCGACTTTACCGTAATTCAAGCACAGGATTACTATGCTGTATTTGAGCACACTGTAACGAGTCAAGGCGGTGGGTCTACCACAAAGTCCATGACGAGTTTTAGTGCAATCAGTGGCAATGTTGACAGTGATACAAACATTAGTTATGAGGCTGCAAAAGGTACTGCCGGTACAGCTCCTGTTGTAAACAGCAGTCAGATACGTATCTACCAGAATGGCGGTACGCTGACCATCACAGCTAATAATAGCAAGAAGTTAACCAGTGTGACTATTGGCTCAGCGATGTCAACAACTGTAACTTATTCAGTAGATGGAGGCGCAGCAAGCAGTAATCAGTCTATTTCTGCTAATGGAACACTGATAGTTGGTGATTTGAATGCAACATCCATTCTGTTTACTTGCAAAGGTACAACTTCATCTACCCGACTATATCTTAACTCGCTGAGTGTCACCTATTCTGGTGGCGGTGGTAGCACAATCTACTACACATCCACAACAACTTGTGCTGCGGCTTGTACGAAGTTGAATGCGCCTTCCGTAACCGCTACACCGGGCAACGGGCAAATAACCCTGACATGGTCGGCAGTGGAGGATGCAGATCATTATACGGTAACAATCAGTAGCGGAGCAGGCTACACAACGGAGTGCGGTAGTGCTGCAAGTATAGGCGAGGTAACCGGCACGACTACAAAGACCTGTGTGATCACCGGCTTGACAAACGGATTGGAGTACACGACAACTGTTGTGGCGAACGCAACGAGTGCTACTTGCGACAGCGAGGCGGACACCGATACTGCTACACCGCAGGATTGTACCCCGTGGGCTGATCCGACTCTGAGTTGGAACAGGTACAGCCTGAATACAACAACCGCCAATACTGCCACGAAGACTCTCATCGGTACAACGCACGGCACTTTGTCGTTTGAGTCAAGCAACACCGATGTGCTGACTGTGAATAGTTCGACAGGTGCAGTAACTGCAGTCGGTGCCGGTTCGGCAACAGTAACGGCACATTGGACAGCAGCCGGCGGTTACTGCGAGAAGAGTGTTGTATCGCAAGAATTCGAAGTGGCTGGCCCGCTGACCATCAGTTTCGATGCCAACGGCGGTTCGGGTACAATGACGGCTCAGACTGTGACCTACAAGGCGGCTGCAGCAATCAAGGCAAACACGTTCACTCGCACCGGTTACACCTTCCAAGGTTGGGCAACAAGTGCCGATGGCGAGAAGGTTTATAATGACAAGCAGAGTGTGGCATTCACCAACTCGCAGACCTTGTACGCCAAGTGGCAACTGAACAGCCGTAATGTAACGTTCACTCCTTCGCCGTCAGGTGCTACAGTTACGGTAAACGGAAAGAGCACAAGTCCGCAAGCGGTGAACTATGGCTCGACGGTTACGGTACATATAGCTCCGGCTAATCACTATACCATCACTACCGTTAGCATCAAGGGTGCAACAAGCGGTAATGACATCGCGCAAACAGGTAGTGGCGAAACGCGTACGTTCACGATGTCTGACGAGAATGTGACCGTTTCCGTAACAATGACCCCAGAAAGTACCTACACCGCTACGTTCTACAATAGCGGCGTTGCGTACGGCGATGCACAAACGGGTTATGCCGATGACGACATCAATGCTCCGGCAGCGAATCCTGTATCGTGCGATGCGGATGAGTTCACATTCGTAGGCTGGGTAGCAGCCGAGCAGACCTCAGAAACGACCTCTAAGCCCGAGGTGCTTACTTTCCCGCAGACAATGCCGGTTGGTAATGTCAACTACTATGCCCTCTACCGTCGCGTAGAAGGCAGCGGTGGCGGTGAGGCAACTGTGACCTTCAAGAGCAAAACAGGCTCTGATGATGGTACAGATCGCACCGAAGACAGTGCAATCAAGGAGAACCTTGTTGAGTCATATACCGGCATTTCGTCGTTCTCTGCAAGTAGAGCGTACTTAGGCTTGTCCGGCGTTAAACTCGGCGCTTCAGGTGGTTCGGGATGTATCACACTGAACCTCTCGTCGCCTATCACCACGAACACGATCACTGTCAGTGCGGCTAAGTATGGTACGGACACCGGCAACCTGCAAGTAGAGGTCAACGGCTCGACGAGCTTCGGCGATGAACAGTCGCCTGCGGATGGCACGTTGACATTCACGAATGCCTCGGATGTAGAGATTTCCGACTTGACCATCTCCACTACCAGCAAGCGTGCGTATGTAGCATCAATCAGTCTGGGTGGCGGTGGTACGTCGTACTACACCACTTCACCTGTCTGCACGCCATGCGATTACCATGTAACGCTGACCAAGGGCGCAGAAACCAATGGTACGTTCACGTTGAGCAAAACCAACGGCACGTACGACAACTGTAAGACGAACTTCGCCGTAACGGTATCGAATATTGTACCGGCAACCGGGTATTACTGCTCAGGTGTTAGTGCTACCGGCGGTTCGCACGTAATAGTGTCCGAGCCGGATGCCAATGGCAATTATACAGTAAGTTTCCCGAAGGGCAATACGGTTACCTCAACGGTAACGGCAGTTTTCGAGGAGATACCTTCGCACACCGTTACATGGAGCGCTAATGGCAACACGAGCAACACGGCATCTTACAAGGAAGGCGCAACGATCACCTTCCCTGAATCAGCTACCGGTTGCGACGGAATGACGTTCATGGGTTGGAGTGCCGTAGAGGTTGAGGAGCAAGAAAATGCTCCGGCATACACCCCCGAAGCTACTATGGGCACGGAGGATATTACATTCTACGCTGTGTTTGCGACAGCAAGTTCTGGCAGTGGTGGAGAAGAAGGTTGGTCAGAAACAGCGATCACAGACCTGACAAGTTCGGATATATTTGTGATTGTGGGTAATAATGGCAGCAATTATGCCATGACAAACGACAACGGAACAGGTAGTGCCCCAGCAGCTACAGGTGTGACGGTTTCCGATGGCAAGATTACATCTACCGTAGCAGATAACTTGAAATGGAAAATTTCAGGCAATGCAACTGATGGCTACGTATTCTATCCGAATGGTTCAACAAACACTTGGCTGTATTGTACTGCCACCAACAACGGCGTCCGTGTGGGAACTAATAATAGCAAGACATTTACTATTGATGGCGGTTATCTCAAACACAGTGGAACATCACGCTATGTAGGTGTTTACAATAGTAGTGATTGGCGTTGCTATACTTCTAATACCGGTCAAAGTAATATTGCCGGACAGTCGTTCAAGTTCTACAAGTACTCGGCCGGTAGTGGCTCAACTACATATAGTGGCTACACAACTTCTTGTACGCCTTGCGAAAAGCAAGTAAATATCGTTAAGGGCTCAGAGGTAAACGGTTCATACGCGTTAAGCTTGACAGGCGCGCAAGACAACTGTCATTCTGCCGGTGTGGTGGTTACTGTAACAGATATTACGGCTACAGGGGATTACCAATTCAAAGAAATCACACAGGAAGGTATAGCTACCGGCGTGACGATTGACAATGATGCTAAGACCGTTACTTACGCCAAGGACGTAACGGGTACTTCGACCATCACGGTAGTCTTTGAGCCCAAACCGACTTACACTGTTCGCTTCTTTGACAGTGGCACGAAGATCTTTGACCAACAGGTCGTTGAAGGCAATACCTTCACCAAGCCGAGTAACCCTGCAGGCTGTGAGGGGTACGAATTCCAAGGTTGGTGGGGTGCTGAACTTGCAGAAGACAACACCACCACATACTCATGGCTCAATAGTTTCGGTGCCGTGTATAGTGACAAAGACTACTACGCCGTATTTAAGCATGTTGAAGATGGTAGCGGTGCTTCAGAGGGTGAATATACCTTAAAAAGCGGAGACGAAAGCGGTAGTTTTACTATCGTAAGCGGAGTAACCGGTGAGTTCGAGCAGAATGATGGACAAAATCCTCCTGTATGGAATACCAATGCGGTACGTGCATATAGTAAGAATTCGCTAACCATAACATCTTCGGCAGGCAACTTGACGAGTATATCATTCACATTTGCATCGGGCGGGGATAGTAACACAATCACTGTATCTACTGGAACATACTCAAATGGTTCATGGAGCGGTGATGCATCTTCTGTGACGTTTACCATAGGCGGATCGTCAGGTCATCGCAGATTCCAAACGATTGCAGTCGGTGGTTCAGGAACAACCTACTATACCACCGAAACGGATTGTCGTACATGCTCCGAACCGACCATTACGTTTGATGTGGTCACCGTGAACAAGTTCGACGGCGATGCTCCGTTCAAGATTACACCAAACGTCACGGGCAACACAATGGGCGCTACGGTAAGTTATAGCAGTAGCAATCCGACGAAGGCTGAAGTGGGTGCGGATGGTACAGTGACCATCCATGATGCAATGAGTACTGAGCCTATTACTATCACGGCAACCTTGGAGAAGGTTGATGACGGTGTAAACTGTCAAAAGAAAGTATCGGCTTCTTATACACTGAATATATATAATAAGGTAACATGGCTCGTCAATGGTTCGGAATATACTACCGGCAATCCGACATCGCAAACAACAGAAGGCGGTCAAATCACTACATACCCGACTGATCCGGATGGCTCAACCGTTTGCGGTGGCAAGACATTCATGGGATGGACAACAGCTGAGTATGAGGAGAGCGACACTCCGCCGACTCCTCTCTATTCCGGTCTGAGCACGATGTTAGGTGTGTATATCACACAAGGCACAACGTTCTATGCTGTATTTGCCGACGAAGATAGCGGAGATAGTGGTAGTGGGCAATCAACAACGTATGAGTTCACAATTACATCAGGTGACTTTACTTCAGGCAGTTATGACGCAAATAATGGCGAGCATACTTCTACAGCCACGGATGTGACGGATGCCAATAATACGATCAGTGTGACATGGACATCCAATCAGGTGTACAGCAATGCAGGTATGCAGTGGCAAAAGAGTAAAGGCTATATTTACAACAATACTGATTTAGGAAAGATTAATAGTGTAACAGTTACATCGTCAGAAGGTTCATTCACTACGTATTATGGATCGACTGTACAACCGAATTCGTCAACGAGTTTGGGTTCGGACGATGGCTACTTCAATATTAAGACGGGGTCTTCCGCAACAGGCAAGACATCAGTAGTGACGGTTAACTTCACGACGTCGTCATCAGGTGGTGGCAGTGTCACAACGTACTCTGCTTATTCTACTTCTTGTGGTCTGTGTATGCCGAAGCCTGAGATAACTTCTACAATCATCAAGAGTGATAATGCAACTATTACATGGAAAGCAGTTACTGCTGCTACGGGCTATGAGTTTACATGCTCTGGAGGTACAGTTAAGGTGACAGGCACAACGGCTACAATAACCGGTCTGACACCGCTTTCGGATTACACATATAGCGTTCGTGCACAAGGTGGCGCTCCGTACACCTGCTTCCGTACAACCAATGGTAGTTTCTCGACGCCGGATTGCGATGACGTACCGTACGACATCACCGCTACGCCCTACAACGTCGTGCAAGCTATCATCCGTTGGAAGGCAGAGGCTGAACGTGGCAAGGTAATTGTTTATACCAACGAAGCATGTACTTCTGTATTTACGACTATTGCTGACACTATCAGCCCGTGCTATGTGAGCGGTTTGGCGGAGGATACGCGTTACTGGTTCAAAGTGTTCGCAGGGGAGTCGCAAGACTGCGCAAGCCCTGTACAAACCTTCCTCACGCAGACCACGGCTGTCGAGATTGTCGAATGGCAGAACGATGGCGTGATCATCCTCCTTACCGGTGATGAAACTACAGCCAGTGTGCTCATCGAGGATAAGAATGATAATGCAACGAATGTAGAAACCAACATTGCAAACGACCTATTCTTCTCGAAGTACTACGAAGCATCCGGCAACGTCAAGTTGTGGGCTGTATATAATGGTACTGCAAATAAGATTTCGCTTGCGAACGTAAAGGTAAAAGTAAGTAGTAATGGCGCTCAATGGGGATATGTGAACGGAAGTCCCAATGCGAATGCTACAACATCTCTTGCCTCGTTCGGACATAAGGAAACTGGTTACATCTATCCGGGCGAAGAGATTATTGTATATAACGGCGGTAATAATGCCACTGACGGTAAAGTAATTGAATGTATGGCCGGGGCGTATGGTAGCGGTTATAAGACTAACCCGGACTCTGTTTGGTACGAAGTAAAGAACAATACTACTTCGTTTAGTGGTGATGATGGTCTGCTGCTACTCAATGATAATGATACCTTGGATGTCATCGGTGGTCTTGATTATGCAGCTGCATACGACAGCGCAAGCACTTCTCCTGGTTGGGGCGACGGCGACGGATGGAACTGCGATGACGGTACAGATGTAGCGGGTAAGCCTATGAAACTGTCCACCAACAGATGTATTCTCGTACGTAAGAACACCGTCAAGGATGGTACAAACGCAGTTGCTAAGAACAAAACAGACTTCGTCACTCTCTGCGAAGAGTGGTGGGGCTCATCGGTTCCGAAAAACGACGATAGTCAAGCTGAGATCCAATCTTCTTGCGACAACTTCTCGTACGTAGGTCACTATGACTACCAAGACTATTATGCATCATTTGAGCCTGTTGATACTATCGAGACTCTCACCAAGAATGATGACGGTACGATTACTATACCTATTCCAAAATTGGATACAATGTCTTGCTCCATGCTACGTATCAACATATATGACAAGAATACCAAGGAACAGAAGGCGTCACGCGAGTACCGTATTCCTATCATGGTACAATCGGGCGAGGTAAAGAGCACCAATGAATTGTTCACCAAGCACGGTGTGGCTGTCTGCAAAGAGTGCGATGTACTTGTGTTCAACGGTGCTACACTCAAGAAGGACAACGTTGGCGAGGATCGTGACACAATTGGTAACCTGACTCTCTATCCGGGTAGTACACTCGAACTGCCTGACGGTAAGGGCGATTACCACGTCAAGTCTCTTACCTACCGCGTGGAAGGCGATAATGTGCCTGCCACCAAGCTCAATGGTGATCTCTATTCCGAGACACAGCAATTGATTGTGACGCGCCGTATAAAGAACGACCGCTACTACTTTATCTCGTTCCCGTACGATGTCAATGTCAACGAGATAACGCTCGCCAACGGCAGCAAGGCTGTTAACGGAAAAGATTTCCGCCTGCTTGAGTACGATGCCGAGACACGTGCACAGGAGGGTAGCCTGCAAGGCGTTCCCGGTCACTGGAAGATGCTTTCCGGCGACAAACTCCTTGCCGGTAGAGGATATGCCATAGCTGTTAATACGAAGGCAATGAAGGAGATTATGTTCCCGATGACCATCCCAAGCAAGAACCTCACCAACGAGGAGCGCACGAAAGTGACGAACACGGTGGATATCAATGAGTACACAGGTGCTGCACGTAACACCAACCACAACTGGAACCTCATTGCTCATCCGTATATCACGAAGTTCGAGGTAACATCAGGCGCCGCGAATGTTGAGGCATATTGGGAGCACCCGAGTCGTCGAGACTCCGCTTGGGTTGATGATTGGGAGACATGGGAAGATCCGACACAACCTACGGACAGCACCGAAACGCATACCGGTGAGATTGTTGAGAGCGGAACGACCGAAGGTGGTATAGTTTGGGTTCTGTATGCAGATGGTTCGATAGAACTGACTGGTGCAGGGCAGATGAGTGACTTCACAAGTCTGGATGCTGTGCCATGGGCACAACACCGTCAGTTGATACAGAATGTCAAGATAGGTGGTGATGTGCAGAAGATAGGCAAATACGCCTTTGGTCAATGCACGAATCTGACGAATGTAATAATAGCCGCACCTGTAACGAATCTCGCTTCGCAGGCATTCGCCGGTTGCACCGGATTGAGAACCTTCCGAATCGAATCCGCGCAGTACGTGAGCGCTACTACGACAACATTCGATGGTATAAGTAGCCTGACCATGATCTCGCTCTATGTACCGCAGTCCATGTACAGCCAGTACAGTGCACAGACGCCGTGGAGTAAGATGGCTATCTCAGCGTTTGACGATAATTCGACGACCGGTGGACAGACATCAGGTGATGGCACTAACACGACTAATCCGTCACCGCGCAGAGCTCCGGTTCACTACGGCTGGACAGAGAGTCCCGGTGGTATATACGTCACGATACCTGTCGTAAAAGACGGCAAGGTTGGTTATGACCAATATTGGATCAATGAGGTTACTGATATCAAGCCGTTCACAGCCGTATTCATCCAAGGTGACGGTCAAGGTGAGATGACATTCAATATGTATCCGTCTTCACCGGCACCCAAACGAATGCTGCAAGCTGCTCCGTGCGAGACAAGGGATCACACCGTATTTGTCGGTCTGACCATCAACGGCAACGGCCAGAAGGACAAGACAAGCCTGCGTCTGCGTCCGGACTTCACCGAGGAGTACAAGTTCAACCTTGACCTGCTGAAGTTCACGGTATTCAATACGGCTCGTCCGCAGATTTACTTCAAGACGCCTGACGACCAGCTCGCCTTCCGTGCCATCAGCGACAGCCTGGCGGAGCACACATGGATACCTGTGGGCGTCTATTGCCGCG
>OCTW011616813.1_pt1 | contig 13989 bp, 11 predicted proteins | sample 1539671 | NCBI WGS metagenome assembly OCTW01 (sample SAMN02144230, study PRJEB22623) | gut metagenome | biome: sheep rumen | host: Ovis aries | place: New Zealand | reverse complement strand
CATCCAAGTGATTTATTTAGTGTTGGGGATATAGTAGATTGCTATGTTGATGAAATTAATCTAGAAAAAGAAAAAGTAAGTTTAAGCTTACTAGATAGATAAGTGTGTTTAACACACTTTTTCTTTTGTTGTAAATAGTCATTTTAAGTGTTAAAATGATAATAGAGGTATTGTATGAATAAGCTAAGAAGAAAATTTGGAAAGAGAATGAAATATAATTATAAAAGAACATTCTTTGGACTGTTCATTTTCTTGTTGCTGTTAAGTCTTGGAATAGGTTATTCTTATCTAACTACTAGTTTATCTATAGACGGTATTAGTAATGTTAGTAGTGCAAAATGGGATATACATTTTGAAAATGTAGAAGTAGATGCTGGTAGTGTTGAAGCAGATACTCCTGAAATAACAAATGATACTACTGTTAGTTTTAATGCTGTTTTAGAAAATCCAGGAGATAAATATGAATTTACAGTAGATGTTGTTAATGAAGGTACTTTAGATGCTTTATTAGATGATTTTAGTATTGCTCCTAGATTGACTGATGAACAAAAGGGTTATTATGAATATACTGTAAGTTATTATGATGGTAGTGAAATAGCAAAAAATGATTCATTAAATGCAGGAGAAAGAAAAAAACTACTGATTGTTTTTAAATATAAAGATGATGAAAACAATGAACCTCTTCAATCTGATCAAGACTTTCCTTGTACAGTTGATTTAATATATAAACAAGGAAGTGGAAAACCAGATTTGGAAGCTCCTGTAATAGAACAAAGTTTGCTAATGGGTGGTAATAAATTAGTTAGTATTAATTATCTTGCAGATTGTAATACACATACTTGTAGCTATGTGAAAAATGGAGTAGAATTCACAACAACAGATACTGTTACGCTTGTAAATTATGACTCATCTGGAGAAATTGTTGCTACTGTAAGTGATGGAGATGATACTAAATCTAGTAGTCAGAGTATAAAGTTTATTAGATTATATGTAAAAAGTGATGGTAATGATTCAACTGGATATGGAACTATAAATGAGCCATATGCTTCTATAAGCAGAGCTTATATAAATGCTGAAGATACAGCTACTATATATGTAATGGATAATATTATATTGGATAGTCAAGTTAATATAGAAAATAATAAAGACATAACTATAGATAGTTGTACTAAATCTTCTGATAGTGTTTGTGAATATGATACTAGTAATTCTGTTACAAGATCTAATTCTTATACTGGAGACTTCTTTGATATGTCTGGTGGAAAATTACAATTAAATAATATTATAATAAATGGAAATGATGTTTCAACTAATACTGCAATGATAAATGTATTTAATGGAAATTTAGATGTTAATAATGGTTCTGTTATTAGTGGTGGTAATAGTACACAAGGTGGAGGTGCTATATATTCTGAAGGTTCTACTGTTAATATTAACGGAGGAGAGATTATTAATAATAAGGCTGCTAGTGGTGGGGCTTTGTTTATATCAAAAGAGTCAAATGCTAATATGAATGGAGGTAAGATTAGTTCTAATCAAGCAGATTCTGGTGGCGGTATTTTTGTTCATAATAATTCCACTATGACATTGTTTAATGGAAATGTTTCAGATAATTATTGTAATCAAAATGGTGGAGGATTATTTATTAATGATAATTCTGTGTTGAATGTAAAAGGAAATGAAGCTTCTATTATAAATAATACTGCTGCTGGTACAGGTGGCGGTGTATTCAATAATATTTGTATAGTTAATATGGAAAAAGGAGCTATTTCTTCGAATAAGTCTGCTGATGGTGGTGGAGGAATTTGGAATAATTCTGGTACTATTAATTTACTAGGGGGAATTATGGATCAAAATGAAGTAACTGGTAGTGCTTGTGGTGGGGGTGCAATTTCAAATGATGGAGATCTTAACATAGATGGTGTTACAATCTCAGGCAATAGTGCTCCTAATCATAATGGAGGAGCAATTTGGAGCTCTGGCGGTAAAATAACTATGACTAGTGGTCTTATTACTTCTAACTGGGCTGAAAGTGGAGGAGCAATAACTCTAACAGGCTTTCATCAAAATAATATAAGTATGGATTTTAGTGGAGGAACTATTTCAAATAATAATGCAAAATCAGGTAATGGTGGTGGCATTTCTACTGTTGCATATTCTGGTTTTGAACCACCTATTCTTAATATTTCAGAAGATGCAACTATTTCTGGTAATACTGCTTCTACATCTGGAGGTGGTGTTAGGAATGCTGGAACATTAATTATGAATGGAGGAACTATTTCAAATAATAATGCAACAAATGGTGGAGGAATATCAAATGCTGGTGGAGCCTCTTTAACATTGCAAATGGGAGATATAATTGGTAATAATACCACTTCTACTGGAGGAGGTATTTGGTCCGCAGGACCATTAAGGATAATGAGCGGAACTGTAATATCTGATAACAATACTAATGGCAACGGTGGAGGAGGTATTTGGTGTACTTATAGTGGAAGTAATGTATGCAAATTAGATATGACTGGTGGCGTAGTATCCAATAATAAAGCATCACAAGGTGGAGGAATAGGTTTTTCTTCTCCAAATGATTCTGTAACACACACTATTTCTGGAAACTCAACTCTTATTTCAGAAAATACTGCTAGTATTGATGGAGGAGGAATTTATATCTTAAATTCACCTGTTACTGTCAATTTCTCCAACGGTAGTATTTATAAAAACACTGCTACTAATAGTGGCGGAGGTATATTTATAAATGCTGGTACATTTAAAATGAATAGTGGATCAATATCAAATAATAAAGCTACAACATTATATGGTGGAGGAGTTAGAGTACAAACTGCTGGTAGTTTTATATTAAAAGATGGATCTATTAAGAATAATACTGCTAAAACAGATGGTGGTATAAGTGCTACAACATCAAATTATACTCGTAATGGTGGTTATGTATGTAAGAATAATAGCCCTACTAATTCTTTTGATATTACTGCTGCTTCAAATTCTAATTGTTCATAAAAAGGATACTAAGTATCCTTTTTTATATATAAAGGTAGATTGTTCTACCTTCTTTTTTTATTAAGTTTTCTTCTTCCATTTTATTTAATTCTCTCATAAAGTTAGATCTATCTACATTTATATATTCAGCTATAGCTTTATATGAAGTGGTTACTTTAAATATATTATTTTCATTAGTTCTTTGTTTTAAGAAGACTATTATTTTTTCTCTTACATTTCTTTTTGACATCATTTCTATTTTTTCATTTTGTTCACGATTGTCTTTTATTAGAAGTTCATATAAAGATAGAACTAGTTTATTGTGAAATGGACAATTAAGAGAACAATCTTTAATTATTTTGGAATAGTCTATTATAGCTATTTCAGTAATATTACTATTACTTATTATATATATTTCATCTTCAAAGTTTTTATAAAATAGTGGAGAGAATATATCATTCTCTTTTAAATCCCTGAGCATTTTTTTATTGCCATCTATGTCATTTTTCATGATTAGGGCTTTGCCGTGGTTTATGTAATATATTTGTTTTTTATTAGTGTTTAAGTTAGCAATTAATTCATTATTGTAGTAGGTTTTGTTTTTTACATTTACACAGTTTGACAAATTATTTTTAAATTGAAGAATTCTTTCATTTACTTGCATTTTGAAGCCTCCTAGCATTTTAATTATAGCAAGTTTTTATTTGTGTTGCAAATGCAACACTGCTTTTTTGTGAAAGTATTTTAAAATTGGAAACATAGGAGGAAAATAGATTATGAAGGAGATATATGTTGTTAAGAGAAATGGTAATTTAGAAAAGTTTGATCCTGATAGAATTAAGAAGGCCATTACTACTAGTGCCGAAAGAGTAATGGTTGACTTAACTGAGGATGCTAAAGACGATGTTGTTTCTAAAGTACTTAGTTTATTAAATACTCAAACTAGCAATCCTAGTGTTGAACAAGTACATAGTTGTACGGAAGCTGCTTTAGAGTTAGTTAATCCTTTGGTTGCGAAGAGTTATAGAGAATATAGAGATTATAAAAGAGATATTGTACATATACTAGATAAAGTATATAAAGATGCCCAAGTAATTACTTATATTGGTGATAAAGAATGTTCTAATATGGATAGTGCATTAGTTACTACGCAACGATGTTTAATATATAATAGTTTAAATAAAGAATTATATAAGAAATTTTTCTTAACTAGTGCTGAGATAGAAGCTTGTAAAGATGGATATATTTATATTCATGATATGAGTGCTAGAAGAGATACTATGAATTGTTGTTTATTTGATATGGCTAATGTTTTAAAAGATGGTTTTGAGATGAGTAATATTTGGTATACAGAACCAAAGACTTTAGGAACTGCTTTTAATGTAGTAGGAGATGTTATTGTTAATACTACTGCTATGCAATATGGTGGCTTTACTGTTCCTGAGATTGATACTACATTAAAGAAGTATGCTAAAAAGTCATATGATAAATATAAAAAAGAATATTTAGATATTAAAGGAAAAGAATATGTAGACGAAGCAGAAGATTATGCTTGGAAAAAACTAATTCGTGAATGTGAACAAGGATATCAAGGAATTGAATATAAATTAAATACTGTATCTAGTAGTAGAGGAGATTATCCTTTTGTTACATTTACTTTTGGTATTGATACTGATAAATTTGCTAAAATGATTAGTGAAGTTATTTTAAATGTACATAAAGAAGGGCAAGGTAAGAAGGGTTTTAAAAGACCTACATTATTTCCTAAACTAGTATTTCTATTTGATAAGAAATTACATGGTGAAGGTGGTAAACTAAGAGATTTATTCTTATGTGCAATAGAATGTAGTAAAAAAGCAATGTATCCAGATTATTTATCTTTAACTGGAGAAGGTTATGTATGTGAGATGTATAAAAAGTATAAGAGAGTAGTTTCTCCTATGGGATGTAGAGCTTTTCTTTCTCCTTGGTATGAGAGGGGTGGAATGGAGCCAGCTGATGATAAAGATAAACCAGTATATATTGGTAGATTTAATATAGGAGCTATTTCTCTACATTTACCAATGATACTTGCTAAGGCTCGTGAAGAACAAAAAGATTTTTATGAAGTACTTGATTATTATTTAGAAATGATTCGTAAGATTCATATTCGTACTTATAATTATTTAGCTAAGAGAAAAGCTTCTACTAATCCTCTTGCTTATTGTCAAGGAGGATTTTATGGAGGTAATCTTAATCCAGAAGATGCCATTGAACCTATTATGAAGAGTTGTACTGCAAGTTATGGAATAACTGCTTTAAATGAATTACAAGTATTATATAATGGTAAGAGTATTGTTGAAGATGGAAAGTTTGCTTATGAAGTTTTAAAATATATAAATGATAAGACTTTAGAGTATAAGAAAGAAGATAAAATATTATATGCTATATATGGTACTCCTGCTGAGAATTTATGTGGATTACAAATTAAACAGTTTAGAAAGAAATATGGAGTAATAGAAGGTGTATCTTCTCGTGAATATGTATCTAATAGTTTTCATTGTGGTGTTTGGGAAGATATTAATGGTATAGAAAAACAAGATTTAGAAAATAGATTTTGGGAATTATGTAAAGGTGGAAGAATACAATATGTTAGATATAACTTAAGTTATAATACTAAGGCTATTCTAACACTAGTTGAGAGAGCAATGGATATGGGATTCTATGAGGGAGTTAATTTATCTCTTGCTTATTGTAATAGTTGTGGACATGAAGAATTAGAAATGGATGTTTGTCCAAAATGTGGTAGTAGTGATCTTACTAAAATAGATAGAATGAATGGTTATCTTTCTTATTCAAGAGTACATGGTGATACTATGCTTAGTAATGCTAAGATGGTGGAGATAAGTGAAAGGAAGTCAATGTAGTGAGATATCATAATGTAACTCATGCTGATATGCTTAATGGAGAAGGATTAAGAGTAGTTCTTTGGGTTAGTGGTTGTAGTCATCATTGTACAGCTTGTCAAAATCCTATTACTTGGAATCCAGATGATGGATTAATTGTAGATGAAGAAGTAAAAAAAGAAATATTTAATGATTTAGAACAAGATTGGTGTAGTGGTATTACTTTATCAGGAGGAGATCCGCTGTACATTGGTAATAGAGAAGAGATTGCTAAATTAGTAAGTGAAATTAAAAATAAATATCCAAATAAGAGTATATGGTGTTACACTGGATATACTTGGGATGAATTAATAAAAGAGAAAAAGAAAGATAAGAATTTAGATATTATACTTAATAATATAGATGTATTAATAGATGGTAAGTTTGTATTAAAACTTGCTGATGTTAAATTGCATTATGTTGGTAGTAGTAATCAATGTATTATTGATGTTAAAAATAGTTTAATTAATAATAAGAAGATATTATATATGGAGGTTTAGTATGAAAAGACGTGGATTTGAAATTGTAAAGGGGTATGAAGATAAAGATATTCATTTACCTTATAGGAAGACAGCACATAGTGCAGGATATGATGTAGAAGCAGCTGAGGATATAACAATACCTAAATATGTACCTGGTATTAAGCCTACTTTGATACCTACTGGGCTAAAAGCATATTGTGAAGAGGATGAGTGCTATTTACTTCTTAATCGTAGTAGTGGGCCTAAAAAGGGCTTTCTGATGGCTAATAGTGTTGGACTTATCGATAGTGATTATTATGGTAATGAAGATAATGATGGACACTTCTATTTTGCCTACTTTAATTGTAGTGATAAAGACATCGAAGTTAAGAAGGGAGATATCATTGGACAAGTGGTATTTATGAAGTACTTAGTTGTTGATGGAGATCGTGCAAAAGGTATTAGAAAAGGTGGTTTTGGAAGCACTGATAAAGCTTGATAAAAAATCAAAAAAATTAAAAAATGCAAAAAATGATTTTTTTAATTTTTTAAAAAAATATATTTTATCATTTTATAAAATTGTTGAAAAATAAGGAAATTGTAATTTTAAAAAAATAAAAAAACAAAAAAATGTTAAATTTGTGTTTTTCAAAAATCTAATTTTGTAAACTTACGTAAATCGAACAAAAAAGTTTTTTTAATGGTTTCTTTATGTATCAATGGTTTCCAAAAATTAACCAAAAAAAGTGGTAAAAATTGCTATTGCTTTTTATAAAAATAGTACCTAAAATTGAATTAGAAAGAGAAAGAAATGAGGTATTGCAAAATGGTAGAAGTAAGTGATGTTTTAGAAAACCTAACTGTTATAAAAAGAAATGGTAAAAAAGTAGATTTTGATGAGAAAAAAATCGCTTTAGCTATAAAAAAGGGATTCGATAGTGTTGAAGTAGATGATGATGAATCAGAAAAAGAAAAAAAATATTCTTCACAAGATGTACAAAAAGTATATCAAGGTGTTTTAAAAAGAATAGAAAAGTTTGCTAAAGAAAATGACAAACTTAAAATTGAAGAAGTTCAAGATATGATTGAAGATGAACTTTCTAAAAAAGGATATGAAGATGTATATAAATCTTTCTCTGAATATCGTGAAAGAAGAAATCAATCACGTCAAAGTTTCTTTGATGATAAAAAGACTCATAAATTCTTAAAATCATTAGAAAATTTAGGACTTAAGAGTGCTAATGAAGAAGATGCAAAAAGAGAAAATGCTAATATTGATGGAAATAGTCCAATGGGTACTATGCTTCAATATGGAGCTACTGTTTCAAAAGAATTTGCTAAAGCATATTTAATGAAACCTGAATTTGCTACATTACATGATGAAGGATATATCCACATTCATGATATGGACTTCTTAGCAATGGGTACTACTACTTGTTGTCAAATAGATTTAGAGAGATTATTTAAGAATGGATTTGATACTGGTCATGGTTATATTAGACCACCACAAGATATTAGTACTTATTCTTCACTTGCTTGTATTGCAATTCAAGCAAATCAAAATGATCAACATGGTGGACAATCAATACCAATGCTTGATTTCTACCTAGCTCCTGGTGTATTAAAGACTTTTAAGAAGCAATTTAAACAAACAATTTATGATTTCTTAGATTTGGAAGGTTTTATTCCAGTTATAAATATAGATAGAATTATTCGTGAAATTGATAAAGTTGAAAGTATTGAAATTAATGTTGAAGACTTTAGTGATTATCAAAAAGGTAGCGAAAGAATTCAAGAAATATTTAAAAAGGCATATGATAAGGCTATACAAAAGACTGATCGTGCAACTCAACAAGCAATGGAAGCTTTTGTTCATAACTTAAATACAATGCACTCTAGAGCTGGTGCTCAAGTACCATTTTCATCTGTTAACTTTGGTACAGATACTTCTCCAGAAGGAAGAATGGTTATTAGAAACTTCTTATTAAGTACTGATAGAGGATTAGGACATGGAGAAACTCCAATATTCCCAGTGTCTATATTTAAGGTTAAAGAAGGAGTTAACTATAATAAAGAAGATCCAAACTATGATTTATTTAGATTAGCATGTAAGGTTAGTGCTAAGAGATTATTCCCTAACTTTGCATTTATAGATGCTCCATTTAATAAGGCTTTCTATGATCCAAACAATCATAATACAGAAGTTGCTTATATGGGATGTCGTACAAGAGTAGTTGCTGATGTTACTAGTCCTGATAATCAAGTTGTTACTGGACGTGGAAATATTTCATTTACTACTATTAACTTAGTTCGTTTAGGAATTAAATATGGTATTTGTCTTGGTGAAAGAGAAAAACCAGATATGAAAGGTTTCTATAAAGAACTTGGTGAAATGATTGATAAAGTTAGAGATCAATTATTAGAAAGATTTGAAGTTCAATGTAATAAGCGTTGTTATAACTTCCCATTCTTATTAGGACAAGGTGTTTGGACTAATGGTGAAAAGTTAAAACCAACTGATAGACTTAGAAAAGTATGGAAACATGGTTCACTATCTACAGGATTTATCGGTTTAGCAGAGTGTTTAAAAGCTCTAACTGGTAAACATCATGGTGAGAGTGAAGAAAGTCAAAAGCTTGGACTTGAAATTATTAAATTCTTCAGAAAGAGAATTGATGATAATGCTAAAAAGTATAAATTAAACTTTACTTGTTTAGCTACACCAGCTGAGGGATTAAGTGGAAGATTTACTGGAATAGATAGAGCTATCTATGGAAAGATAAAAGGAGTTACTGATAGAGAATATTATACTAACTCATTCCATATACCAGTTTATTATAAGATTAGTATTCACGATAAAATTTATCATGAAGCACCATATCATGAATTTACTAATGGTGGTCATATATCTTATATTGAATTAGATGGTGATACTGCTGCAAATGTTGATGCATTTGAAAGTGTAATTCGTACAATGAAGGAAGCAGGAATTGGTTATGGTGCTGTTAACCATCCAGTTGATAGAGATCCTGTTTGTGGATATGTAGGAGTTATTAATGATGTATGTCCAGGATGTGGACGTAAAGAATTCGAAGGAATTCCAATTGAGAAAATTACTACTCCAGAGTGCTGTGGTAGATAATTATAAAGAATAAAATTTAGAGGAGGAAAAAAATATGGAAAAAATTGTTGGTGAAGGAGAAAAATTCGAAAGAATAAGAAGAGTTACAGGATATCTTGCAGGAGATGTTTCTAGATTCAATAATGGAAAAAGAGCTGAAGAAAAAGATCGTGTAAAACACAGTGGCGTTGAAGACCTTTGCAAAGAAGATAAATAAAAATGGAAATTCGTTTAGCTGCTGATTTACAACCTGATTCAATTGTAGATGGTGAGGGAATCCGTACTGTTCTTTGGACACAAGGATGTCCTCATGCTTGTCCAGGTTGTCACAATCCAGATACTCATGATTTTAATGGGGGAGCCTTAGTTGATGTAGATTATATTATTGATGAATTAAAGACTATTAAGAATCAAGATGGAATAACACTATCAGGAGGTGACCCAATGTGCCAACCAGAGGCATGTCTTGAGATAGCACGTGCTGCTCATGAGTTGGGATTGAATGTATGGTGTTATACTGGTTTTACTTATGAAAAACTAATTCTTAATCCTAAAGCAAAAAAACTACTAGAAGAGGTCGATATACTAGTAGATGGTAAGTTTAAGATTGAAGAAAAAAGTTTTGATCTATATTTTAGAGGTTCTAGAAATCAAAGAATTATTGATGTTAAAAAGAGTTTAGAAGAAGAAAGAGTTGTACTTGTAGAAAAGTATATTGAAGATAAAAATTATTCTAATAAATATGAAAAGCCTAGATATATGTTTATCTAGGCTTTTTATTGTTTAGTAGAAATTTCAATTATTTTATTTATGTCATCATCTTTTGCAACTACATTTTTATGTGTTTTATGACATTTTTCACATTGATAGATTATTTTATATGTATCTTTATATTTTTCTATTTCTATTGGTTTTAGTAGTCCTTTGCATGGATTTTGTCTGTCTCCTGGATTTATGTCTACATGTTTTGAATATAGACAATATGGGCAATGATCTCTTGCTGTATAATTTAATTTATCAACTAATCGGCCACAATTTTCACATGTAAAGGTTTCATCAACCATATTAAATTGTTTCATTTAATCACCTGATATCATTATACCACATTGACAAAAAAGGTAAAATATGATATAATTCTAGCGACATTGGTCATAGGGGGAATAATTATGAGTACGACTAATAAAAAGTCGAACGGAACTAAAAAGAGAGTAAGCAATAATAAGAATAATGCTTCAAAAACAGGAAATGTAGTATTAATTGCAATCCTTGCTGCTGCTATTGGATTTGGTGCAGCACATCTAGGTGGTACTAAAAGCGGTAAAATAGTTGAAAATGATATTGAGCCAACTGAAACAGTTCAAGCAATCGATGGTGTTGATGGTGTTCCATATGAGGAGGAAGAGCAAATTATTAATGAAGTTGTTCCAGCTGAATATGTTGAAGAAGCTCCAGTTGAAGAGGTAAGCGTACCTGAAGATTATTACAATTATGTTAATGATGAGATTTACAATAAACTAGTTACAGCTCAAAATAATTATGAAGAATTCTTTAATAGAGGTTTAGTTAGTGATCAACTAGTATTAAAAAATATTGAAAATACTAATGAAGTATATCAATATGTTAGTGATCAAATGAGATATGATTTCGAATTAATATGCAGTTATGTTAATGCTTATAATAGTAGAGACTTTAATGTATGTTATAGTACTGCTAAAGAATTAAGCGATGGATATATTACTGGATTAAGTCGTGAATACTTATATTCAATCTTAGTTACTCCAGTATTAAGTAGTGAATTTAGAAGTGACTTTTATCAAAATGATAATGATGGAAGTATTATTTTAAATAATGGCAATAGAATTCATTTAATTGGAGAAAATGATGAATTAATTAGAATGAATAATTATGATACTAGTACAGTATTTGATTACTATACTAAATTACCTTCAATTCTTACTAGTGATTATCGTGTAATACATGATCCTAATCAAGATGCTAATACTTGCTTTGTCTTAGAAGCTAGCAAAGTTAACCAAGTTAATAGAGAGTTTGTTACTGAACTTAGAAGTGATGCAGCTGAAGAGTATGATGTTAGTGAAGAAGAATTAAAGATTCTTTGGGATGAAAATGAGAGTTGTTGGTATTATGCAAATGCTGATTATGATTATATTGCTTATTTAGATTATGATAGTAATAATAGATTTAATACATATTGGGAAATAGAAGGTGCCTTAAGTGATGAATCTGGAGATGCATATGTATTAGATGCTGCTATTGATAGTTTAGAAAATGAATATAGTTATGTAAAATAAAATATAAAAGAATAGTATTATCTATTCTTTTTTTATGTTATAATACATAATAGGTGATAGTGTATGAAAAATGATAAAGGCTTTTCTATGGTAGAATTATTAGCTGCCGTAACTATATTAGGAATAATTGCAGTAATTGGAATAACTGCAGTAACTAGAATATTATCAAAAGCACATGAAGAATATTATAAAAGTACTGAAAAGAATCTTGTTTTAGCAGCTCAAAGTTATGTGCAATCTAATAAGTCTAAATTACCTAAAATAACAGGTAAAAAGACTAAGATAACTGCAAAACAGTTAAGAGATGCTAACTATTTAAAAAGTGATTTAACTTCTTATAATGGTAAGACTAAATGTGATGAAGAAAAAACATATGTAAATATCTTTAAATATGGTAAATCAGATTATTCATATACAGCATATTTAACATGTAAGCCAGATAGAGAAGCAAAAGAAAAATTAAAAGATGGTACACCAACTTTAGAGGTAGTATTTCCAGGTAAGAAAGAAGATTTAAAAACAGCTAATGTAACAATAAAGATACATGGTAGTAGTGATAATACTATTAAATTATTAAGTTATACATATACTATATATTATTTTAATGATAGTACTAATAAATACGTTCAATTAATGAGTTCAGGAAATGTTGAAAGTAGAGAATTAAGTGTTAATAAAACAATAAATTTATCAAAATATACACTACATGGAAGTAAGAAGATAAAAGTAGTAGTATCAGCAACTAATTTAAATGGTAATAGTAAAAGTGGAGCATTTATGAATGATTATGAGGATAAAAAAGGACCAGAATGTAAAATTAAAGATGAAGATAAACCTAATACAAAATCAGGAGTAAAAGAATGGGTAAATACAAAGAGAACTATTACTGTAGGTTGTGATGATCATGATGGATCAGGTTGTGAGAAAGAAAATTATACCAAAACATTTACAGAAGATAGTATTACAGGATTCATAACAATAAAAGATGTAGAAGGAAATGCAACAAAGTGTGAAGTAACAACATATATTGATAAAACAGCACCAACTCTAACTGTTAATATATATAAATCAGACTCTAATGGTAATAAGGAAGGTAATGTACTAAAGGGTATAACAGTTAATAATGATAATAAGACAGGTACTATAAAATCAAGTGATATAAGTAATAATCATAATGGTTGGTTAAATAAAGCAAACTATCCATATGGTATAGTTATAGAGACAATAACAAGTGATAATGTTGCTCTAAGACAAATACTTACAGAAGAAAATGCTAAGAATATAAAGAAAGATTCAAGTAATAGAAAAACATTATCTACATTATCAAATATAACGCATCCATATGAGTTTCCAAATGCAGAAACAAAAGCAGTTAAAAATAATAATCCAGATAAAGATACAGTAGGAACAAGAAGGCAATTAGTAGACGAAGGTTCAAGATATACAGTAATAACAGTAAAAGATGGATTCCAAAACACTGTATCAGTAACACTAGAAATGGATTTAGATAGAACAAAACCAACAGAACCAACAGTAACTGGATATAAAAAGAATAATGCTACTAATATTACATCAGAGACAGGATTAGGTGCTTATACTTTTAATACATGGTTAAAAGGATGGGTTTTAGTAAAAGCATCAGGATCAACAGATAGCATGTCAGGAGTAGCAGGAAATTATTTAACAACATCTGGTCAAGGAAATAATGATGTAACAGATAGTAATCAAAATTATAGAAACGTAAATATAGAAGAAGGAACAGTAACAATAAAGTATAGATCAAGGGATAATGCCGGTAACTGGTCTGATTATGTAGAAAGAATAGTAAAACTAGATAGAAAGGCTCCAACAGCTCCAACAGTAACTGGATATAAAAAGCCAAGTAAAGATAATATTGGTTCATTTAGTGGGTTAAGTACTCATCCTAATGATACATGGTATAATGGTTATCTATTTGTAGTAGCAAGTGGTTCAACTGATGGAGGAGTAGGTGGAGTAAAATATTTCTTAACAACAAATGGTCAAGGAAATAATGATGTAGCAAATAGTCAACAATCTGGTAGAAATGTTAATAAACAAGGAACAGTAACAGTTAGTTATAAAGCTTGTGATTCGTTTGATAATTGTAGTGCATTTACTACATATACTTCAAAACTTGATAGATGTGAGTCTAAAGAGAT
>OCTW011576183.1_pt1 | contig 13994 bp, 13 predicted proteins | sample 1539671 | NCBI WGS metagenome assembly OCTW01 (sample SAMN02144230, study PRJEB22623) | gut metagenome | biome: sheep rumen | host: Ovis aries | place: New Zealand | reverse complement strand
CATCCCGACCCAGCGCCGCCGCCTCGGCACGACGCGGGGCTTCATCGCGGTGAAGCCGAACTGCTCCATCCAGAGCTATGTGCCCGCCCTGACGCCGCTTCTGGACTTCGGCCCGGAGAAGGTCAGCGTGTGCACCTATCAGGCGATCAGCGGCGCGGGCAAGACCTTCCGCACCTGGCCGGAGATGGTGGACAACGTGATCCCGTACATCGGCGGCGAGGACGAGAAGAGCGAGCAGGAGCCCCTCAAGATCTGGGGCCGGCTGGTCGATCGCGGGAACGGGCCGGTCATTGAGAACGCGGCCCTTCCGGTCATCAGCGCCCAGTGCCTGCGCGTGGCCTGCTCCGACGGCCACATGGCGGCGGTGTCCGTCGCCTTCCGCGACAAGCCCGCCCGGGAGCAGATTCTGGAGCGGTGGGCGAACTTCGAGACCGAGGCCCAGCGGCTGGCGCTGCCCAGTGCGCCCAGGCCCTTCCTGCAGTATTTTGACGATCCCGCCCGCCCCCAGACCCGGCTGGACCGCGACTTTGAGCGCGGCTTCGGCATCTCCATCGGCCGGCTGCGGGAGGACAGGATCTTCGACTGGCGCTTCGTCTGCCTGAGCCACAACACCGTGCGCGGCGCGGCCGGCGGCGGCATCCTGACCGCGGAGCTGCTCTGCCGCAAGGGCTGGATCTGAGGCGCATCCTCTCCGCACACAGGCACAACATCCGACAGAGAAAGGCGGTATGACCATGGACGCGCTGTTTCGGGGCTGCGGCACCGCACTGATTACGCCGTTCAAGAACGGTGAAGTGGATTATCCCGCGCTGGACGCGCTGGTGGAGAGCCAGATTGCCGCGGGCGTGGACGCGCTGATCGCCGCGGGCACCACGGGCGAGCCGGCGACCATGACCTGGCAGGAGCACCTCGACGTCATCCGCCGCGTGGTGGACGTGGCGGCCCACCGCGTGCCGGTCATCGCCGGCACCGGCAGCAACTGCACCCGGGAGGCTGTGGACGCGGCGCGCCAGTCCAAGGAGTTCGGCGCGGATGCCCAGCTGGTGGTCACCCCGTATTACAACAAGACCAGCCAGGAGGGCCTGGTGGCGCATTTCTATGCCATCGCGGACGCCGCGACCCTCCCGGTGATCGTCTACAACGTGCCCTCCCGCACGGGCATCAACATCGGGCCGGAAGCCCTGCGCGAGATCTGCCTGCACCCGAACATCGTGGCCGTCAAGGAGGCCAGCAGCGACGTGGGCCAGGCGCTGGAAAAGCTGCGCGTGGTGGGGGAGAACGCGGTGTTCTACTGCGGCAACGACGACCTGGTGGTGCCGACGATGGCCTGCGGCTTCCAGGGCGTGATCTCCGTGCTGAGCAATGTGATGCCCGCGGAGACGACGCGGATGGCGCACTGCATGCTGCGCGGGGAGAACCGCGAGGGCGCCGCGCTGCAGATGCGGATGCTGCCGCTGATCAACGCGCTGTTCTGCGAGACCAGCCCGATCCCGGTGAAGGCAGCTATGGCGGCCCTGGGGCTGTGCGAGGACGAGCTGCGCCTGCCGCTGGTGCCGATGCAGCCGAAGAACCGCGAGCGGCTCTATGCGGCGATGCGCGCCCTGGACCTGCCTGTGCGGGTCTGACGGAGGTTTGTAATATGAAGATACTGCTGAGCGGCGCGGCGGGTCGGATGGGCCGCGCGGTGGCGAAGCGGGCCGCGGAGCTGGGCGTGGAGATCGCCGCCGGCGTGGATGCCCAGGCCTGCGAGCTGCCCTTCCCGTGCCACCGGAGCTTCGCCGGGGTGACGGAGCAGGCGGACGCGATCATCGACTTTTCCCGGCCGGAGGTCCTCCCGGAGCTGCTTGCCTGGGCCATGGCGCACCATGTGCCGGCCGTACTGGCCACCACCGGCTATACGGAGGCGCAGCTGCGGGAAATCGACCGTGCGGCGCAGGTGATCCCGGTGTTCCGCTCGGCCAACATGAGCCTGGGTGTGGCGGTGCTGCGCCTGCTGGCGATGAAGGCTGCGAAGGCCCTGGGCGAGGATTTTGACATCGAGATTGTGGAGGCCCATCACAACCAGAAGGCGGACGCCCCCAGCGGCACCGCCCTGGCGCTGCGCGACGCGATCTGTTCCGTGCGCCCCCTGCGCACCGTCTATGGCCGGGAGGGCCGGCAGGCCAAACGCAGCCCGGACGAGATCGGCGTGCATGCCCTGCGCGGCGGCACGGTGGCGGGGGAGCACGAGGTCTGCTTCTTCGGCCCGATGGAGCGCATCCGCCTGAGCCACAGCGCGGAGAACCGGGAGGTCTTTGCCGCCGGCGCGCTGCGGGCGGCCGATTTCCTGCGGGGCGTCGGGCCGGGCTTGTACAGCATGGACGACATGCTGGAAATCATCATGTAGCGAGGAGCTAACAATCGGGAGCGAATGGTCATGTGGAAACTGACAGAAGCGGCGGTGGAGGACGCGGAGCGGATCAGCGCCCTGTACGCGGAGAGCTGGCGCACGGCATACCGCGGCCTGATCGCGCAGCACTACCTCGATCGGCTGCCGGACACCTACTGGGTGCAGCCTCTGCGGGCCTGGCTGACGGACGGCCGGATGAACGGCCTGATGCTGGAGGATGAGGAAGGCCGCGTGATGGGCGCCATCATCTATGGCCGCAGCCGCGATGAGGGCCTGGCGGACTGGGGCGAGATCGTCGCACTGTACCTGCTGCCCTCCTGCGCGCGGCGGGGCGGCGGCACCCGGCTGCTGCGCGCGGCGCTGGACGGCCTGCGGCAGGACGGCTTCGCGGACATCTTTTTGTGGAGCATCGAGGGCAACCGGCCCGCGGAGAAGTTCTACCTGAAACACGGCTTCCGCCCGACGGAGGACGAGATCGAATACCAGATCGGCGGAGAGAACGTGCGCGACCGGCGCTGGGTGATGGAGCACAACTCCTCCGCACGGTAAAGTAATCAGAGACGGCGTGACGCAGCAGCCGCGCCGTTTTTCTGCGCAAAAAAAACGGCCGCGCGGGATGAGCCGCGCGACCGGGATGAACGAATTTGCCTTTTACTTCACCGCGTCGGCGAAGGCGTCGAAGAACTCCGGGCAGACCCACACGCCGCAGGCGCCCAGACGGCTGCCCTTCACGGCCAGCTGCACGGTCGCGCCGTTGTCCAGGGCGATCAGCAGGCTCTGCTTGCCGCTGACCGAGCCGTCGCTCTCGAAGGAGGCGTTCTTGACCAGGATGGTGTACAGCTTCGTCAGCGCGGCGCCGTCGGTGACCACGCCCACGTCGCTGAGCGCCATGGCGGTGATGTGGCCCGAGAGCTGCAGCGTGTCCTTCAGCCCCTCGCGCCGCTGCACGGAATCCCCGTTGAAGCTGACGCGCTGATAGACGCGGATGCCGCCGTTCACCTCGGCGGCCACCAGCGTGCCGCCCATGTCCTTCACCGCGTAGACGGCGGTGCCGACGGGCAGGTTATTGCTGAGAATGCAGTCCGAGGAGGACAGGGCCGGCTCCGTGGTGTATTCCTGCACGCTGCCGAGATTCTGCCCCAAGGCGCTGTGCTTCACCGCGTCCTGATTGGTCAGCAGCCGGTACCAGCGCCCGTCCACGCGCACCAGCGGGAAGGCCCCGCTGCCCGTGCCGGCCCAGATGCTCTTGTAGCCGGGCACGACGCCGTTCATCTGCACCTGGATATTGCCGTTGCCCAGATCCGCCCGCTCCGCGCCGACGCTGCCGCTGCCGGCGGGCTGGCTGATGATGATCGGCCCGGTTCCGCCGCGCACGCCCGGGATCGCCAGGGCCAGCACCAGCGCGCACACCGCCGCGACGGCCACGGCGGGAACCCAGCGCCTCACCTGCTTCCGGGGCGCCGCCGCCTCAGCGACAATCCGCTGCTTCATCTCCGCACCGGCTGTGAGGCCGGCCAGCGACGCATCCGCGATGCGCCGGAGTTCCTTTAAATCTTTCATCAGCTCTGCGCCTCCTCGTCCCCCACAGGCTCCTGCAAAATCCCTTCCAGCTTTTTTCGCGCGCGGCTCAGCCTGGAGGAGATCGTTCCCTCCGGCAGATTCAGCATCTCCGCCATCTCCGCGATGCCGTAGCCCTGATAGTAGTGCAGCAGCACCACCTCGCGGAAGCCGGCCGGCAGGGCGTTCACCGCGCTCATGATCGCCTGCTGCTCCGCCCGCTGTCCCAGCTCGTCCGGGGCCGGGTACAGCTCGAAGGCCGGGCTGCCCAGCACCACGCGCTTCACCCAGCTGCCCCGCCAGATGTCCCGGCAGCGGTTCAGCGCCACCTTCAGCAGCCAGGCCTTCTCACTGCCCTCCCGCAGCTGGGGGTTGGTGACCATCAGCTTCACAAACACGTCCTGGCAGACATCCTCGGCCTGCTGCCGGTCGCCGAGATAGAAATAGCACACGCGCAGCACGTCGGTCGCGTACAGCTCATAGAGCTGGGAGAAAGTGGCGGTGCTGACAGCGGCCGCCGGGGCGTCACCGGTCATGGTCAAAGCCTCCTGCACTTCCGCCGCCTCCGTTTCCTTTCGGGTTTCACTCATCAAACGAAGCTGCCTCCCTTTTTCTTCCCGGACCGCTGCGGATTTTCCGGAAAAATTGCGTAGATAGCATTCGACCGGCGGCGGCCTTTTTCCTGCCTCGGAAAAAAGAACACAAACAGTACGGGCTTTTTCGGGCGGATGTGTTATGATTACAGACGAAAACCTGCAAGGAGTGACTGCGTATGGAACTGACCTTTTGCCCTGCCCGTCTCGCCGGCGAGACGGCGGCCCCGGCCTCCAAGTCCGAGGCGCACCGCCGGATGATCTGCGCCGGGCTGACCGCGGGGGAGACGGTGCTGACCGGTTTCATGCCCTCGGAGGACATGACGGCCACCATGAACTGCCTCTCCGCACTCGGCGTGGGCTTGCGTGAGGAGAAAGGCACGCTGACCGTGGCGGGCGGGGCCAGGCCGCCGCTGATGCCGCTGATGGACTGCGGCGAGAGCGGTTCCACGCTGCGCTTCTTTGTGCCCATTGCCCTGGCGCTGACCGGCGGCGGCGTGTTCCGCATGCACGGGCGGCTGTCCCAGCGGCCGATGGACGTTTATCAGGACCTGTTCGTGCCGCGGGGCGTCCGCTGGCACATGCGGGAGGGTGCCGACGACGCGGCCGAGCTGTCCGTTGTCGCCGCCGGCGCGCAGATGCAGGCCGGGAGCTATGTGCTGCCCGGCTCGGTCAGCAGTCAGTTCGTCTCCGGCCTATTGTTCACCCTGCCGCTGCTGCCGGGGGAGTCCGAGCTGACCGTGACGCCGCCGGTGGAATCGGCCGCCTACATCCGCATGACCGTGCAGACGCTGCTGGACAGCGGCATTGAATTGGAAGAAACGGAGCCCTTCCACTGGCGCATCCCGGGGATGCAGCGCTACGCGGCGAAGAGCGGCGCCCTGGAGGGTGACTGGAGCCAGGCGGCCGCGTGGCTCTGCGCCGGTGCGCTGGGCGCGGACATCCGCGTGCGCGCGCTGCGGGCGGACACCCTGCAGGGTGACCGGGCGATCCTCCAGCATCTGCAGGCCCTGGGCGCGGCGGTGGAGGAGAATGAGGACTTTGTGCGCGTGACCGGCGGCCGCCTGCACGGCGCCGAGCTGGACATGCGCGACACGCCCGATATCGCGCCGATGGTCGCGCTGGTCTGCCAGCTGGCGGAGGGCGAGAGCCGCCTGAACGGCTGCGGGCGGCTGCGGCTGAAGGAGAGCGACCGCCTGCGCGCCACGGTGCGGATGCTGAACGATCTGGGCGGCCATGCCCGCGAGGACGGCGATGCCATCGTGATCCGCGGCGTCGGCGGCCTGCGCGGCAATGTGACCGTGGAGGACGAGCACGATCACCGCATGGTGGTGCTGGCCTCGCTGGCGGCGCTGCGGGCGGACGGCCCCGTCACCGTGCGGGACGCGGAGGCCCTGAACAAATCCTGGCCCGGCTATCCGGAGGCCTACCGGGCGCTGGGAGGGGTGATCGGTTGAGCAGCGCGTTCGGCAGCTACCTGCGGCTGTCCCTGTTCGGCCAGAGCCATGGCCCGGCCATCGGCATCACGATCGACGGCCTGCCCGCCGGAATGACCATTGATATGGAAGCGCTCCGCCGCCAGATGGCCCGCCGGGCGCCCGGCCGCGGCAGCCTCTCCACAAAGCGCAGCGAGGCGGACGAGGCGGAATTCCTCTCCGGCGTGCTGGACGGCGTGACCACGGGCCAGCCCCTGTGCGCGGTGATCCGTTCCACCGGGATGCGTCCGCAGGACTACGCGGGCGGCGTCGACCTGCTGCGGCCGGGGCACGCGGACTACAGCGGCCATGTGCGCTATTTCGGCTTCGAGGACTGGCGGGGCGGAGGCTCCTTCTCCGGCCGGCTGACCGCGCCGATCGTGCTGTGCGGGGCCCTGTGCCGCCAGTATCTGAAAGGGCAGGGCGTGGAGATCGCGGCCCATGTGCTGCGGGTGGGCGACGTGGAGGACAGCCGCTTCCCGGAGGACATCGCGGGGGACTTCGCGCCGCTCATGGACATGGAGCTGCCGGTGCTGGACGCGGCGGCCGGGGAACAGATGCGCGCCCGGATCCGGGCCGCTGCGGAGGCCGGCGATTCCATCGGCGGCGAGGTTGAGTGCGCGGTGACCGGCCTGCCCGCCGGGCTGGGCGCGCCGTTTTTCGACAGCGTGGAGAGCGTGCTGAGCCACCTGCTGTTCAGCATCCCGGCGGTGAAGGGCGTGGGCTTTGGCGGCGGCTTCGCGCTGGCCCGCATGAAGGGCAGCGAGGCCAACGACCCCTTCGCGATTGCGCAAGGCCGCATCGTCACCGAGGGGAACCGCGCCGGCGGCGTCAACGGCGGCATCACGAACGGCATGCCGGTGGTGTTCACCTGCGCCTTCCGCCCGACGCCCTCCATCGCGCGGCCGCAGCAGACGGTGTCCCTTCAGCGGATGGAGACGGAGACGCTGAGCATCCGCGGCCGGCATGATCCCTGTGTTGTGCCGCGGGCTGTGCCGGTGGTGGAGGCCATGGCGGCCATCGGCATGATGGAATTGTGGAAGGAGCGGCAGGCATGTCTGCAATCGTCGCCTACCCGGGAGTGACCGGCAGCTTTTCCGCCTGCGCGGCGCAGGAGGCCTTCCCGGACGGCGTCTGCGAGGGCTATCCGACCTTTGCGGAGGCGGCGCAGGCGGTGGTGGACGGCCGGGCGGACTATGGTCTGCTGCCGGTGGAGAATTCCTTCGCCGGGGCCGTGCTCCCCACCTACAGCCTCCTGGAGGGGCTTCCCCTGCACATCGTGGGGGAGACCATGCGCGCCGTGCGCCACAACCTCCTGGGCGTGAAGGGCGCGGCGGTGGAGGGGCTGCGGCGCATCTCCAGCCATCCGCAGGCCATCGCCCAGTGCGACGCCTTCCTGGCCGGGCTGAAGGACGTGATGATCGTCCCCTCGGCCAACACCGCGATCAGCGCGCGGGAGGTGGCGGAGGCCGGGGATCCCGCCTGGGCCGCCATCGCCAGCGAGGAGGCCGCCTGGCAGTACGGACTGGAGATCCTCCGGCGGGACATTCAGACCGCCCGCAGCAACACGACCCGTTTTTTCATCCTCTCGCGGGACGACAAGCCGCTGGACTGGCCCAGCAAGGCCACGGTGGTGTTCAAGGTCCGCAATGAGATCGGCGCGCTGGCCCGGGTGCTGGATTCCTTCGCCCGCAGCGGGCTGAACATGACGCGCATCGAGAGCCGTCCGCTGCCGGACTCGCCCTTTGAATACTTCTTTTCCGCCGATTTCTTCGGCACGATGGACAAGGCGCATCTGAACCGCGCCATGGAGGAGGCCCGCCCGCACACCGGCGAATTGCGCCTGCTGGGCATCTATCCGCCGGCGCGGCAGCCGGAAAGGGCATGAAAACGGGGGCTGCGGCCTCCGCTTTTGCGTTCCGCTTTTGCGTTTCTGCGGAAAATACTTGTTTCAGCAAAAAAAATCTGCTACAATGAAGCGCGCTTCCCGGAGGGCCGGGGAACGTGAGGAGGGGCAGCATGATCCAGACAGGGGCTCTGATCCGCGAGGGCAAGACGAAGCGCATCTACGCGACCGACGATCCGCGCAAGGCGGTGTGTTATTTCAAGGACGAGGCGATCGCCTACCGCGGGCTGAAGCGGGGCCGCATTCTCGGCAAGGGCGAGGTCAACAATGTGATTTCCCGCACGTTTTTTCAGCTGCTGCGGGAGAACGGGATCGAGAACCATTACATCGAGCAGGTGGACAGCCGCCAGAGCCTGATCTGGCGCTGCGACATGCTGGCTGTGGCGGTCAAGGTGCGCAACCGCGCCGCCGGCAGCGTCATCGAGCGGCTGGGCGTGCCGGAGGGGACGCCGCTCACGCCGCCGGTGGTGGAATTCATTTACCGCGACGGCGCCTATGACCGGCTGGTGAACCTGTCCCACATACTGGCGCTGAAGCTGGCCACCCGCGAGGAGGTCCGCCAGGTGACGGAGACGGCCCTGCGGGTGAACGAGATCATCGGGGACTATATGCGGACCATCGGCATTGAGCTGATCGACTTCCAGCTGGAGTTTGGCCGCTTCGAGGGCAGGATCCTCGTCGCGGACGAGATTTCGCCCGACGTGGCCCGCTTCTGGGACGCCCGCACCCATGAGCCGATGGACATCGACTGCTTCCGCCACGACATCGGCGACGCCGAGGAGGCCTATCACGAGCTGCTGCACCGGATGATGGGCATGGAGGGATAAGCGCGTGAAAAGATGGAAAGCCTGTCTGACACTGCTGCTGTGCCTCCTGCTGGGCGCGGGCGGTGCGCTGGCGGAGATTCCGGTGTACTTCGGCGAGGAGCCGCCGGCGGACTGGGAGGAGCGCGAGCTGCTGCGGCTGTATGTGTTCAACGCGCCCAGCAACGACATCATGCTGCTCACCTGCAGCGGGGAGAGCATGATGGTGGACGCGGGCCGCAAGGAGAAGCGCATCCCGCTGATGCACGCGCTGGATGAGCTGGGCTTTGTCACGGACGGCAAGGCCTGGGTCGACACCCTGATGAACACCCACCCGCACGACGACCACATCCAGGGCTACCACTCCCTGCTGTACTATGACCAGCTGCAGGCGTCGGAATTCCTGACCAATCTGCCGCTGGACTACCGCAACGAATGGCTGCAGAAGACGCTCCGGCGCCTGGAGGAGGACGGCATCCCGGCCCGCACGCTGGCGCAGAACGAGGTGCTGCATCTGGGCGGCGCGGAGATCACGGCCTTCTGGTACCAGGAGGCGCCGGAGCTGAACGGCCGCAGCGTTGTGCTCCATGTGACCTACGGCGACGCAAGCCTCCTGCTGACCGCCGACATCAGCGGCGCGGCGCAGAAGGCCCTGGTGAAGCAGGTGCCCGCCGACTGGCTGCGCTCGGACGTGATGAAGGCGCCGCACCACGGCATCACGGCCTGCGTTGCGGACTTCCTGGACGCGGTGCAGCCGCAGTTTGTTTTCATCACCAACAACAAGAGCCGCACGGCCAAGTGCACCGCGCAGCTCTCCCGCCGCAGGATCGCCTACACCCAGGTGTCGCTGGGCCGCATCGTGCTGGAGACCGACGGCACGGTCTGGTACATCCGCCAGTACAAGGATAAATTCTGATTTGCAGCCTGCCGTTCAGGCAACAGGGAATGGCGCTCCCCAGGAGTACACATACCGTGAAAGCTCCCCATGCCCCAAGGAAAGGCCTTTGGGGAAAGATGGGGGTCCGGGGGAAGGAAAGCCCTTTTCCGCCCGGAAAAGGGTTTCCTTCCCCCGGAAGCCGGAACCTGTAACAAGTTTTTCGCGGAAAGGCCGCTGTGTCTTGCATCCGCGGGAAAAGTGTGCTACACTGATTTGGTAACCATATGACATGCATGGCGTGTGTCATGGATGACACAGGAGGGAAATCCAATGAGCTACACCTGCGAGAAAATCGCTTCCAACAAAGTCAAGCTGACCTTCGAGATCCCCGCCGCGGATTTTGACGCCGCGCTCGAGAAGTCTTACCTGAAGAACCGCGGCCGCCTGAACGTGCCCGGCTTCCGCAAGGGCAAGGCTCCCCGCCGCATGATCGAGACCTTGTACGGCGAGAGCATTTTCTATGACGACGCCTTCGACCTGATCTTCCCCGACCTGTACCGCGAGGCGGTGGAGAAGGAGGATCTCAAGGTGGTGGACCGCCCCGAGCTGTCCATCGACCAGATCGGCCGCGGCCAGGACCTGAAGGTCACCGCGGAGGTGTTCGTGCGGCCTGACGTCACCCTGGGCCAGTACAAGGGCGTGACCGTCGAGGTCGCCCCCGAGAAGGTCGAGGAAGCGGACATCACCGCCCGCATTGAGCAGGACCGCGCGAAGGCTTCCCGCGTCGAGGAGATCCTGGACCGCCCCGTGGAGAACGGCGACACGGTCAACCTGGACTATGCCGGCACGGTGGACGGCGTCGCCTTCGAGGGCGGCACCGCCGAGGGCCAGACCCTGCAGATCGGCAGCGGCAGCTTCATCCCGGGCTTTGAGGAGCAGATGGTCGGCATGTGCGTCGCCGAGGAGCGCGACCTGCACGTGACCTTCCCCGAGGAGTACCACGCCAAGGAGCTGGCCGGCAAGGAAGCCGTGTTCCATGTGAAGGTCAACTCCATCAGCCATACCGAGATGCCGGAGCTGGACGATGATTTTGCCGCCGATGTCAGCGACTACGCCACCTTCGCGGAATACCGCGCGGCGATCGTGAAGGAGCTGGAGGAGAAGGCGGCGGCCAACACCCGCACCGCCATCGAGAACGCTGCCGCCGACAAGGCCGTGGAGAACGCCGAGGTCGACATCCCCGCCGCGATGGTGAACGAGGAGCTGGACTACATGGTCCGCGTGATGGAAATGCGCATGCGGTACCAGGGCTTCACGCTGGAGCAGTTCCTGCAGATGATGGGCCAGACCCGCGAGCAGTTCGCGGACAGCTACCGCACCGAGGCGCAGCGCCGCGTGAAGATGCAGCTGGTGCTGGAGGCGATCGCCAAGGCCGAGGGCATCGAGGCGACCGAGGAGGAGCTGGAGGAGCGCATCAAGGCGCAGGCCGAGCGCATGGGCAGCGAGGATCTGGAGGCCTTCCGCAAGAGCCTGAGCGAGGATCAGCTGAACGCCCTGCGGGAGGAAGCGGTTGTGCAGAAGACCGTCAGCATGCTGGCGGACAGCGCGGTGGTGACGGAGCCCGCCCCCCAGGAGGAAGCGCCTGCGGAGGATGCTGCGGAGGAAAAGCCCGAGGCCTGATCCCGCGCTGATCATAAGGAGAAAAAATGGAGATAATCAAGGATTGGGTCGCCACTCCGGTGGTGATTGAGCAAAGCGGCATGGGGGAGCGTTCCTACGACATTTACTCCCGCATGCTGAAGGACCGCATCGTGTTCCTGACCGGCGAGGTGACCGACGAGCTGGCGAATTCCATCGTGGCCCAGCTGCTGTTCCTCGAGGGGCAGGATCCGGACGCGGACATCGTGATGTACATCAACAGCCCCGGCGGCTCCGTGACGGCGGGCATGGCGATCTATGACACCATGCGCTACATCAAGCCGCAGGTGCGCACGATCTGCATCGGCATGGCGGCCTCCATGGCGGCCTTCCTGCTGATGGCGGGCGAGAAGGGCAAGCGGCAGGCGCTGGAGAATTCCGAGGTCATGATTCACCAGCCCCTGGGCGGCGCCCGCGGCCAGGCGACGGATGTGCAGATTCAGGCGGAATGGCTGCTGCGCACGAAGCGCAAGATGCTCGCCATGATGGCCGAAATGACCGGCCAGCCGCTGGAGAAGGTGGCCGAGGACTGCGAGCGCGACCATTTCCTGAGCGCGCAGGAAGCCCTGGACTACCACATCATCGACAAGATTCTGGACCCGAAGGACCGGAAGTGAGCCAGCTGACGGCAGGCGCCAAGACGCCTGCCGTTCTTCCCAATTTCAGCCATCGCGGAGGAAGCATATGGCCAACGACAGCACAAGCACGACGCAGCGCTGCGCTTTCTGCGGACGCACGGCAGCCCAGGTGGATCTGCTGATCGCCGGGGGCAACGTGTATATCTGCAACAATTGCATCTCGGCCTGCCAGGACATCCTGGACCGCAGGGCCATTGGCGAAAACCGGACGGACAGCTCCCGGCGCTTCAGCACGGGCAAGCCGCCGGCTCCGGCGGAGATGAAGGCCGTGCTGGATGAGTACGTCATCGGGCAGGACCGGGCCAAGCGCGCTCTGTCTGTGGCGGTGTACAACCATTACAAGCGCCTGAACGCCGGCAAAAAGCGCCGCACCGGCCAGACGGAGGACGCAGCCGGCGAGGTGGAGCTGCAGAAGAGCAACATCCTGCTCATCGGCCCCACCGGCAGCGGCAAGACCTACCTGGCGCAGACCCTCGCGAAGGTGCTGCGGGTGCCCTTTGCCATCGCGGACGCCACCAGCGTCACCGAGGCCGGCTACGTGGGCGAGGACGTGGAGAACATCCTGCTGCGGCTGATCCAGGCCGCGGATTACAACATCGAGGCGGCCCAGCGCGGCATCATCTACATCGACGAGATCGACAAGATCTCCCGCAAGAGCGAGAACACGTCGATCACCCGCGATGTCAGCGGCGAGGGCGTGCAGCAGGCCCTGCTGAAGATTCTGGAGGGCACCGTGGCCTCCGTGCCGCCCCAGGGCGGGCGCAAGCATCCCCAGCAGGAAATGATCCACATCGACACGACGAACATCCTCTTCATCTGCGGCGGCGCCTTCGACGGCCTGGTGCCCATCATCGAGAACCGCACCGGCAAGCGCACGATGGGCTTCGGCGCGGAGGTGAAGAGCGTGCAGGCTCCGGACGTGAGCCGGGCGCTGAAGCAGGTGCAGCCGGAGGATCTGGTCAAGTACGGCCTGATTCCCGAGTTCGTCGGCCGTCTGCCCATTGTGGTCACCCTGGATCAGCTCGACGAGGACGCCCTGGCCGAGATCCTCACGAAGCCGAGAAACGCCCTGTGCCGCCAGTACCAGAAGCTGCTGGAGATGGACGGCGTGGCGCTGACCTTCGAGGACGACGCGGTGCGGGCCATCGCCCAGGAGGCGATCCAGCGCAAGACCGGCGCGCGCGGCCTGCGGGCCATCATCGAGGATCTGATGCTGGACACGATGTTCGAGCTGCCCGGCCGGAAGGATGTGACCGGCTGCGTGATCACGGGCGCCACCGTGCGCGACCACGAGCCGCCCCGCCTCACCACGGGCAAGCGCAAGACGAAGGACAGCAGCTCCGGACAGCCGGCGGAGAAGGACGGCCCGAACCTCGAGCTGGTCTGACGCGCCCCCCTGAACATTCACAACGCGGAGAAGGATGCGGGAGCGGCTTCTCCGCGTTTTCGGCAAAATAAGGGAGACAACGATGCCTAAAAAAGTGGACGAAATCATCTCGTTGCCGTTCATTCCGCTGCGCGGGCTGACGGTATTTCCCCAGATGGTGATTAATTTCGACGTGGGGCGGGCGCGTTCGGTGAACTCGCTGAAGGCGGCCATGCAGGGGGACAGCCGGATCTTCCTCGTCACCCAGAAGGACGCGGAGCAGGAGGAGCCCGCCCGGGACGATCTGTACAGCGTGGGCGTCATCGCGTCGGTCAAGCAGATGATGACGCTGACGGGCGAGCTGGCCCGGGTGCTCGTGCAGGCGGAGGCCCGCGCGGTGCTGGAGGAGGTCAGCGACCGGGACGGCACGGCCTGGGCCTCCGTGCGGCGCGTGCCCGCGGAGCGCCACCGCAAGAATCTCGCGGTGGACACCGAGGCGCTGATGCGCACGGCGCGCACCCTCTTCACGCAGTACATCGAGACCAATGAGCAGCAGATGGCCGAGATGGGCGCCGCGATCAACGACCTGGAGATGCCCGGCCAGCTGGCCGATGCCATCGCCGCCGGCGCCCTGAACCGGCTGGAGGACCGCCAGGAGATCCTGGAGACCCTGCCGCCCAAGGAGCGGCTGG